>OLGE01002136.1_pt1 | contig 18099 bp, 11 predicted proteins | sample 1605151 | NCBI WGS metagenome assembly OLGE01 (sample SAMEA3888912, study PRJEB22519) | human gut metagenome | biome: human gut; feature: human-associated habitat; material: faeces | place: Denmark | collected 2010
CGACCAGCGCGGCCGTCGCCCCCTCCGGCACGGAGACCGTCGCCGTCGCCTCCGGCGTCGCCGCCACCGCCGGTGCCGCCACCGCCTCCTGCGCGGACGCGCCCCACTTGCGCTGCAGATAGCGCTCCACGTAGGCGCGCTCCTCCTCGGACAGGGTCCGCGAGAAGACGAGCAGCTCGCCGATCCACCCCCGGAGGGCGCGGTTTGCGTTCGGCTTCACGCGCGCCGTACCCGAAGCCGCGTCCGCCTCGTAGGCGAGGCGCGTGCCGAGGCCGATGCAGTCAATCGTGTAGGCGGGCCTCTCCGCCGTCTCGACCACGCGCCGGAACGCGGGGAAGGCGTCCGTCCACCACGAGCATGCCGCATGTTCGGCGCCCGCGCGCGAAAAGCCGAGCAGAATGGGCGCCTGCGTCGGCGGCGTACCGTCGAATCCCGGGGCGGTCTGCGTGTAGCCGTCCGAATGGCGGAATCCAACCGAATCAAACGTCGTGTCCCACTGGACATAGGTGACGCCTTGGACGCCGTAGTCTTCTGTCGCCTCCTTCCACGCCGCCGGTCCGAGCGAAAGCGGACCATGCCAGCGGCAGTTGACGCCGCCGTCATCATCCGTCCAGCCGTCCCACTGCATCGCAAGGTAGAGGGTGATCCGGTCGGTGTGGTTCGTGTAGGCGTCGAGGAAGAGACCGCCGCCGCCCGAACCGCCGGGGAAGTAGAGCGCGGGACGCCCGTTCAGGGCCGCCGCCGCGTAGGTGGGGCGGCGCACGTCGCTGCGCGGGAAGGCCCCGAACGTGCCGCCGGCCGCGCCGAGGTTCGGTACGGAGGAAACCGCCGCGCCGTCCGTGTAGCCCATGAGGCGCGAGGCGTCGAACCAGACGTCGGCGGTAGCGAGGAAGCCGCCGGGCGAGACGGGGCCGGGCGGCAGGGAGAGCGCCGTGCCGTCCGTCAGCTCCACGCGCGCCCCCGGCGAAACCGTCACGGAGGAGACCGCACCCAGGGAGGTCCCCTCGGCAAGCTGGAGCGTGCCCGCCTCGACGGCGAGCGCGCCGCCGATGTTGAGCGGGCGGCAGAGGCGCAGCGTGCCCGCGCCGCGCTTGCGCAGCGAGCGGTTCGTCTGGTTTTGCGCAGGCCAGAGGGAGGCGCGGACGTCCAGGACGGCACCCGCCTCGACGTCGATCACTGCCTCCTGCGAGAGGGGCGCAAGGTGGACGTTGGCCGCCTCCACGGTTGCCGTCGACGCGCCCGTGAGCGAGCCCGGGACGACCGTCACCGTACGGTTGAAGTCGTAGTTCTTCCACGAGACGGTCCGAATCAGGTTCTCCACGCCGGCGGTCGTCTCCCCGCCGCCGCGCAGGCCGCCGTTCGTCAGAAGGCGGCTGCCGCCCTCCAGGACGACGTGCGGCGTGAGCGGCGTGTGGTTGCCGCCCGCATTGACCGACGCCCCTTCGCGCACGACGAGCGTGATGTCCGTCTGGTGGTTCGCGCCGCCAAAAACGTCGCCCTCCCAGACGCCCAGCGTCGTCCCCGGCCCCACGTCGAGCGTGCCGCCCGTCGCGAGGCCGTTGCCCTGCCAGCTGGATGAGTCCTTGCGCACGATGTTGAAGGCGGCGGTCTTCGTCTCGTCGCCCGCGCGCGCGAGGCGCAGCGTAGCGTCTTTGAACGAGACGTAGCTGTTTCCAAAATCGAGCTGGTCGCCGCCCGCCGCGTTGCGGAGCGTGCCCGTCGTGCCCGCCGCCACCGTCACCGCGCGCAGCAGCTTGATCGCCTCGCCCGTCGTGCGCCCGAACGAAAGGCCGCCGCCCGCGAGCGTGATCGCCCCGTCCTCCGCGCCCAGCCAGGCGGGCTCGGCGGCGGCGAGGAACCCGTTGCTGACGACCGTGCCGCCCGTGTAGGCGCGCGCCTCCGGGAACGTCACCGTGCCGACGCCCAGCTTGACGAGGCGGATGGCGCCGGAGAGGGGCGGCAGGGCGGCGACGTCGTCGTTGAACGCAAGCGTCAGCGTGGCCGCGGCACCCGCTGTGTTCACATAGCCGTCCGCCTCAAGGTCGCCCGCCGCCTTGACGCGCAGGTCCGCGCCCGCGAGGTCTACGGGACCCGCACGAAGCGCGCCCAGCAGCGCCAGGCCCGCACAGGCAACCATCCATCTTCCGCTTGTCCGTCTTTTCATGTCATTCGTCCTCATGGAATCGTAAACGTGAATGAATCTCGTCAGCCGTCAGCAGACATAGTTTAAACTATGCACCCCCCCCCATGTCAATTGTAAATTTTGAGATTTTTTACGGCCATGCGTGTACTCGCCTAGCGCTGGACGCGGGCGTTGCCGGCGTAGACGTCCCACACCTGCTTCTCGTCGGCGGGTTCGGCGTAGTCGTTCAGCGACGAGGCCGCGAGGACGCCCGCCGCCCAGCCGAACTGGGCGCACTTCGCGCCGTCCCAGCCCTGGAGGACGCCGTAGAGGAGGCCGCCCGTGAAGCCGTCGCCGCCGCCGATGCGGTCGAGCACGTCGATGTCGCGCGGCTCCTCGACGTGCCACGCCCCGTCGGCGCGCACGATGGCGCCCCAGAGGTGGTGGTCCGCCGAGACGACCTGGCGGAGCGTCGTCGCGTAGAGTTTCGCGTTCGGGTACTTCCCGGCGACCTGCTCGATCATCTCCTTGAAGTTCGCGATCTTGCCGGCGAGGTCCTTCCCGCCCGCCTCGGGGCCCTTGAAGCCGAGGCAGAGCTGGAAGTCCTCCTCGTTGCCGACGAGGATGTCGGCGACGGATGCGATCCGGTGGAAGGCGTCCGCGAGTTCGGTCTCGCGTCCCTTCCAGAACGTCGCGCGGTAGTTGAGGTCGAAGCTCACGAGCGTGCCGTACTTCTTCGCGGCCTGGGCGAGCGCGAGGCAGGCCTTCGTCGTCTCGGGGCTCATCGCGGCGATGAGGCCGGAGAGGTGGAGGATGCCCACGCCCTCCGCGCCGAAGATCCGCTCCACGTCGTAGTCCGCCGCGTCGAGCGTGCGCCCCACCTCGCCCGCGCGGTCGTTCCACACGCGCGGCGCACGGAGGCCGAAGCCGGAGTCGGCGATGTTGAACTGGTGGCGGTAGCCCCACGGACCGCCCTGCGGCACGTCCGGTCCCTCGAACGCGATGTTGCGCGCGCGCAGCTGCGCCTTGATGAACGCCGCCATCGGGCTGCCCGCCACGAAGCGCGTCATCACGAGGCACGTGGGCCCGAGCGCGCTCGTCACGTTGAGGACGTTCGTCTCGGCGCTCGTCGCCTGAAGGAGGAAGCGGTTCGAGTTGTGGACCGCCATGCGGTTCTCGGGCGTGATGCGCAAGCCCATGCTCGACAGGCACGCGACGGCGTATTTGACATTCCTACGGACGTTCATCGTCAATTCACTCCTTGTTCAACGGGTTTAAGATGTTGACGATTATACCATACAATGAGGTGCCGCTGCGCGGCTTTAAACGGGCGTTTTCGTGGACGCGGCGCGCCGAGGACGTCGCGCCCTACCAATGACGGGAAACACCATCATCCTGTCAACCTAACTGTCGCTTCAGATTGTTCCGCCCTGTAATCTCATATGACATGTGGAGTGGGGTTCGACTATCGTGAGGGCGAATGGTTCATGAGAGCGCATTTCTGTTAGATATGTCGGTTCTTCGTAGGGATGAGATTATTACGCGGTGAAATCTTATTTCCGTCGTTTACCCAGTTTCCGTGCTGTGGAGCATGGGGGATTTCACGTCGGAACGCATCGCCGTGAAATCGCGAACGGGATCCTGTAGACGCTTCCACTCGCGCACACATTTCTATGGGGGTATCTTATTTTGGGGCATCTTCTCATTGGGGGCATCCACGTCTGCGGGGAAGGGGGAACATCCACGTTTGATCCAGAGGGGCATCAACGTTTGGCCGCGTTGGGAGGGTCGCGCTTCTGCGCGACCGCAGACGGCACGCCTGTGGACACGGGCGCAAAGAATTGCGACCCTCCCGTCTCGGCCATTGATGGGGCGCGGAGAGGTGGAGTCGTGGTTGAAGCATGGGGACGACGTCTTTTCACAACCTCCTTTTGTGTCCGACGAAACCGGTTTTTGTGTGTTTCGTGGTAAAAAACATACGACGACATGATTGAATTGCAGCCGTCCGCGTCCCTCGGCACACTTCGGGTTATTGTGTTTGGCCGTGGAGATCGGGAGTGTCGGGAGTGGGTGAAGCCTCCGCGTGAACCACACGCGATTCAAACCGTACGATCCTGCAATCGGTACGCGACTTGCCTGACCTGTTCAAGCAGTCTATCCGGTTCTTCCCTGCCCATCTCCCGATCTCCACGGCCATACCCCTCGCACCCTCACGCCCCGATTCTCCCGATCTCCACGGCTAATCCCATCACGTTTGATCATCGTCTCGCAGGGGGATGGGGGTGAAGACTTCGACTCGCTGCGGAATGGGATGTACGAACCCCGGAAGTCGTCGCTGAAGATTGGGTCCATGCGTGACGAGGTTCGCCTCCCGGAGGAGTTTGACCGGGAGTTTGACCGGCTTGATGCGTAGGTTGCCTCCCTGTTCAACGGAATGCCGTCATGAAGTACCTTCTTGACACCCATGTCGTCATCTGGGCGATGGGAGGAGGGAATGATGCCAATGTCGTATGATTGCAAATTTCAGCCATATAGAGACGTTGTTCTGCCGATATGAAATGTGTTTGAGTGTATGAGCAAGTGGGTAGAGTGTGTTTGGCGCGCGATGTACCCGTGCCGCCTTCGGCGCGTGGCGTACGGCTGGCCTCCGGCCGGTTAACACGGAGTGGACGGAGGCACGGGGGCACGGAGAGTGGTTTTGAGGTTGGCTTGCGCGCTGTTTCATCCACGTGGTGTCCACTTGGAAAGGGTATTTTTTACCACGGAACACACGGAACACCCTTCGGGCGACACAGAAGAGGCCGGGAAAGAAGGTGCTTCGCACGATCCGGCCTCTTTTTACCATGCAGAGGCACTTGCAAAACCATCGCGATTGCGGTCGCGACAAGCGAGTCCCTCCGTAAATCGGTGAATCGGTGCTGTTTTGCGAAGATATGGGAGGGCTGCGCTTGTCGCAGCCTAACCCATGCAGGTTACAGGCGGCGTGATTGAGATGTGCGTAAGCCAACTCTAAAAATCCTCCGTGTCCCCGTGTCTCCTATGAGAACAAAAGTCAATAGGCTAAATCGCTTTGGCGATTTCCGCTTTCCGGCTCCGCGTGCTTGGTGCATGTCCCTCTCCTATTCGCAATGTCGGGCTGCCGTTGACGGCTTCGTCGCCCGCCTGCATTCTATAATCCATCCAGCGGGGGTGCAACCTCCGCGACGCACTCGTGGTGCCAGGCACGGGACGCGCTCACCCGCGGACGGGACGTTCAGGCGTTTCCGGATTGGGCTGCGGTCGTCGTCTTGGCTCCGCCTCCTGTTCCCGGAACCGTCTGCCGGGATTTCCGCCGGAATCCGCGGCCCATGCGGTCGCCCTCATTGCAGGCGGCTCCTTCTCGCACCGCCCCGACGGCGGCACATACGGCGCGTCCGGCCTCTTGGGCATCGCCGCCATCAGGACCGCGGGCGCCCTCGCCACCGCGGTTACGGCCCTGCGCTTCGCCATCTTCGCGCCCCGTGCGCACATCCGCCGCCCCCTGGCCTTGAGGCCGGTGTCGGCCGGGCCGTCGCGCAGGATCATCTGCGCGCTTTCGACAGGGTGCCTCCGCATGGACGGGGATCCCGCCTTCGTTATGTGGCACTGCCGGTCGATGTCCCCGGACTGGTCCTGCCTCGGCGTGAGGCCGGGCCAAGGCCCCACGTCTCTCGGCTTCCCGAACCTGTCCACGTCCCCGCCCGTCACCGGCGACGAACCCGGTCGCGACGTGCAGCCCGACGTAGCGGATCTCCATCGGCCTGCCGACCTGCGCCTTGAACGCCGGGGTCTGGGCGAGCCCGCGGATCTGCCTCTCGTAGGCCTTGATCGTGACCGCCGGCTGTCCGAGGTTCTTCATCGTCGGCCGGGCGATGTCCCGGAACTCCCGCGGCCACGGCGACGTGTCGAGCCGGAGGAAGCGCCCGGTCGGGCATTTCGGGATCCGGAAGCCCATGGCCCTGGCGATCGCGCGCATCTGCACGATGACGCCCGTGCGCCGCTTCACGGGGAGGTTGCGCATCTCGTGGAGGTTGGGCATCCTCCGGCGCCCGGGTCCGCGCAGCTTCACCGGATGGAGAAGCCCCGGATCGGAGAGCGCGAGCCGCGCCGGCATCCGCGCGTCGTCGACGCCGTTCTTCGTCTTCGACTCCGTTGTCATCCTGAGGCGGCAGGGGTTGGCCGCGTACACCTTGAACCCCGGCCCCTCGGCGGCCTCGTTCGTCCATCGGCAGTGCATCCCCGTCTCGAACGCCACCGGCGCCGGCCGGTCCTGCGTCGAGAGGAACTTCGCAAGCCCCTCCTTTGTCGTCGGAACCACCGTCTCCATGGCGATCTTCGGCGACTTCCCGTCCTCGGCCATGACGCAGACCTGTGCCTTTCGGTCGCTCACGTCCATGCCGATTGTGGCATAATGCGCGCCGTCCATTCCGATCCTCCCGTCTGCCTGTGTCTTTGCACGGCCACCGTGGCCGGTGCGTTCCAAATCGCATTGCATCAGATAGGAGGATCTTTTGCATTGGGGGGACATGCCGACGCGCGCGGCGCTTCACGGCGCAAGCGCGCGCGTCGGCATGTTTGCAAGTCGCTTTCCGTCCAGCCAGTCGTCAAAGAACGCATCCTTTCCCACCGTTGAGAAAAGGCTCGTTCTACATTATACCTCTGCGGCCGGCTTCCCCGTGAACTTGGCGTAGTCCTCGTTCGTGACGGGCGCGTATGCGACCGAGACGTTTTTCGCCGCGCCGAGGAGCGGAAGGTAGCCGGCGGTCGCGGGGCGACGCGCCCTGCCGCGAAAATCTACAAATGCTCTGCCCGTTCCGCGAATGCTCTTGCGCGATTGAGGGGGCGTCGGGAAACGGGGAACAGGTCCAACTCGGAAAGACGAGCGCGAAAGGGGAGGCTAAGCAGCGCGGAGCGAACCTCCCGACAGCCTCCGTCCGTCCGTTCTTACGATCACGTCTTTCGTCTGGCGATGGAAGCGTCGATGTCGTCAAACACGAGCTTTTCGCCCATCGTGTGGAAGGTGCCGAAATACTTTATTGCTGTTGCCCTGGTGGGGGGGCTCCTCGCGCAGAGGTGCGGAGAGGCGGAGAGCGCAGAGAGGAAGGAAGATTGAGACGATGACGGAGAACGAGACAACACGATCAACCCAATGAACCTCTGCGTTCTCTGCCTCTCCGCGCCTCTGCGTGAGGGAAAAAAGGGCCTGAAGCAAGGAGGCCTCAGAATGGGCGCGCGACGTCCGGGCGACGGACGTTCCGCACCTCGACGCGGTCGGTAGCGGCTGGCGGCGGAGACGGGGATGTGGTAGACTGTGCGCGGTATGTCCTACGGGCATGCCGAGAGCTTCGAGAAGAACGAAAGGAAACGACATGAAGAGACTGACGATGCTGGTGGCCGTGTGCGTGGCCCTGGGGGTTTGCGCCGGGATTCCCCTGCCGGAGCACCCGCGTCCGGACTGGGAGCGGACCGAGTGGCTGAACCTCAACGGGACCTGGCGCTTCGCGTTCGACAAGGCGGACGTCGGCGTGGGCGAGAAGTGGTTCGACGCGGACAACGCGAAGTTCGACCGCTTCATCGTGGTGCCGTTTTCGTGGGGGAGCGCGCTTTCCGGCGTAAAGGACGAGGCGGACATCGGCTGGTACCGGCGCGAGGTGACGGTGCCGGAGGCCTGGAAGGGGAAGCGCGTCTTCCTCGTCGTCGGCGCGAGCGACCACGACACGACGGGGTGGTTCGACGGCGTCTGGCTCGGCGAGCACATGGGCGGCTACACGCCGTTCGAGTTCGAGCTGACGGACCTCGTGAAGTGGGGCGAGGCGCAGCGGATCACGCTGCGTGCGTGGGACGAGCCCGCCGCGCGGGCGGGTTCGAGCTGGCGGCTCTACGGCAAGCAGGGATACGGCAACGCGCGCGGCGTGTGGCAGACGGTCTACCTGGAGGCGCGCGGAAACGAGTTCCTGGAGACGGTCCGCTTCACGCCGGACATCGAAAGCCAGTCCGTCACGGCGGACATCCGCCTGGGGGCGCCGGCGAAGGAACCGCTCGCCTTCGAGGTCCGCTTCCGCGAGGAGGACCGCGCCAAGCCCGCGACCGTCGCCTTCGCGCCGGGGCAGATGCGCGCGAAGATGAAGATCGCGCTGCGCGACGTCAAGCTCTGGGACCTGGAGAACCCCTACCTCTACGAGGTCGTCTGCGCGCTGAAGCCGGGCGGACGGGAGGCCGGCGCGGCGGAGACGGACGAGGTGCGCACCTACTTCGGCATGCGCAAGGTGTCTGTCGGCAAACTGCCGGGAACCGAACACCCCTACGTGACGCTGAACGGCAAGCCCCTCTACCTGCAGCTCACGCTGGACCAGAGCTACCACCCGGACGGCTTCTACACGTTCCCCTCGGACGAATTCATGAAGAACGAGATCCTGCTCTCGAAGAAGCTCGCGCTCTCCGGCAACCGCATCCACATCAAGGTGGAGGTGCCGCGCAAGCTCTACTGGGCGGACCGGCTCGGCCTCCTGATCATGGCCGACGTGCCGTGCGCCTGGGGCCCCGCCTCCGAGGCGATGTTCCGCGAACACTGGTTCTGCTTCGAGGGCATGGTCAAGCGCGACTTCAACCACCCCTCCATCTTCTCCTGGGTGCTGTTCAACGAGACGTGGGGCCTCTTCGTCGACGGGCAGAACTGGGGCCGGGACCGCGCGAAGCGCTATGCGCCGTGGGTGCAGCGCGCCGTGGCGGACGCCTACGCGAAGGCGAAGGCGCTCGACCCCACCCGCCTCGTGGAGGACAACTCGCCCTGCAACCGCGACCACGTGGTGACGGACCTCAACACCTGGCACGCCTACGAACCCGGCTACCGCTGGGAAGGGGCCGTCGCCGCCTGGTGCCGCGACACGTTCCCCGGCTCGAAGGCGAACTACATCGGCGGCTTCGTGCAGGGCAACGCGCCGATGCTGAACAGCGAGTGCGGCAACGTCTGGGGCTACAGGGGCTCGACGGGCGACTGCGACTGGTCGTGGGACTACCACCTGATGATCAACGCCTTCCGTCGCCGTCTCCAGTGCGGGGGCTGGCTCTACACCGAACACCACGACGTGATCAACGAGTGGAACGGCTACGTGCGCTTCGACCGCACGCCCAAGTACACGGGCATCGAGGAGCTCTTCCCCGGCAGCTCGCTCACGGACTGGCATGCGGACGCCTACCTGCCGCTCGACGCCGAGCTCTGCCGCGCCTTCAAGGCGGGCGAGACCTGGACGATGCCGGTGGACGTGTCGCTCACGACGGACCGCTACGCCGGCCGCCGCCTCGCCGTCGCCTACCGGGTGCGCGCCTGGGACGCGGCCGGGAAGCCCGTGGAGGGGGAGTGGCAGGACGCGGGCGCCTTCACGGCCGCCTCGTGGCAGAACGGCCGCCTCTTCGACGTGCCCGTCGCGCTGCCCCGCACGACCGCGTGCGGCACGGTCTGCTTCGTCCTCAAGGACGGCGCGGAGACCGTCGCGCGCAACTTCGCCTGCTTCGTCACGCGCGGCGAGGCGGCGGCGAACGCCGTCTCCGTCCCCCCCGCCGCCTTCACCCAGGCCGCGTGGAGCCAGAAGCAGTGGAACGTGCTGGACGGCCTCAAGGCCAACGGCGCGGGGAAGGGCTTCTTCGAATACACCTTCGCGGGCGTGCCCGCCGGGAAGGCCGCCACCTTCCGCGCCGAACTCTCCGCCAAGCGCCTCAACGCGAAGGACACGAAGGACCTCGACAAGGGCGTGCGCGATCTCGACTGCATGCTGGGCGGCGGGTTCGCCAACCGCGCGAAGAACCCGAACGCCTACCCGATGACGAGCGACGAGAAGTGGCCGAGCATGGTGAAGGTGTACGCGAACGGCGTCCTCGTCAAGACCCAGAAGCTGGAGGACGACCCGGCCGACCACCGCGGCATCCTCTCCTGGTTCGCGCAGCCGCGCGACCGGACGCTCCACGAGGCCGGCAGCTACGGCTGGCTCGTGGAGGCGCCGATTCCCGCCGACGTGCTCGCGAAGGGGAAGGAGGGCAAGGTGACGATCCGGCTGGAAACGGAGAAGGGCGGCCTCGCCGTGTACGGCGCGAACTTCGGCCGCTATCCGCTCGATCCGTCGCTCGCGTATGAATAAAATGCTTCCGGTCGAGGTGCTGTTCGAGGACGACGCGATCCTCGTCGTCGACAAGCCGGCGGGGATGATGGTCCATCCCGCGCCGGGCCATCCGGACGGCACGCTCGTCGATGCGCTGCTGCCGCGCTGCCCCGCGCTCGCGGGCGTGGGGAGTGTGGAACGTCCGGGCGTCGTCCACCGCCTCGACCGCGAGACGAGCGGCGTGATGGTGCTTGCGAAGACGCAGCGCGCCTACCTCGCCCTGCGGCAGGCGTTCGAGGGGCACGTAGCGGTGGAGAAGACCTACCTCGCCGTGCTGCACGGCGCGCCGAGACCCGCGCAGGGTACGCTCGAAACGCTCATCGGGCGCAAGGGCTGGGACGCGCGGCGCATGGCCGTGGTCGAACCGGGCGGAGACGGGAAGCGCGCCGTCACGCACTGGACGACGCTACAGCGCCACGACGGGCTTGCGCTCGTCGAGTTCACGATCGAGACGGGACGCACCCACCAGATCCGCGTCCATGCCGCCCATCTCGGCCACCCCATCGTGGGGGACGCGCTCTACGGCGACGCGGCAGCCGACCGGCGGCGGCCCACGCCGCCCCGGCGGTTGCTCCTCCACGCCGTGTCGCTCGCGTTCCCGCACCCCGTCACGGGCCGCCGGGTCGCGTTCTCCGCCTACCCGCCCGACGACCTCATCTTCGCGCGTTGAAAAAATCTCAAATACCCCCTTGCACGCCGTCCGGGAACGTGGTACAATATGTGCCGTTTTCCACCACGTGTGGGGCTGTAGCTCAACTGGATAGAGCATCAGACTACGAATCTGAGGGTTGTGGGTTCGACTCCCGCCAGCCCCGCCACATGGGAAGGAGGACGCCAGATTGCGGGGTGGAGCAGCCTGGTAGCTCGTCAGGCTCATAACCTGAAGGTCGTTGGTTCAAATCCAGCCCCCGCTACCAATCTGGTTCAAGGCATCCGTTCGTTCGCGGGTGTAGGAATGGAACGGTGATAACGAATCCTCTATGGCAAAAGAAGACGACAGCGCGATTGAAGTGGTGGGCACCGTCATCAAGGTGCTTCCGGCGACCATGTACAAGGTCCAGCTGGAGAACGGGCATGAAGTGCTCGCCCACATTTCCGGGAAGATGCGCAAGTTCTTCATCAAGATTGCGATTGGCGACAAGGTGACGGTCGAGATTTCTCCCTACGACCTCACCAAGGGACGCATCACGTATCGCCACAAGACCTGAGTCCCGTGTCCCGGCATCTTCTATCCCTGCATGACGTCACCCTCGCTTTCGGGGGTGATTCTGTTTTGGAAGGGGTTTCCCTTAATCTTGAAAGCGGGATGCGCGCCTGCGTGACGGGGCGCAACGGCGAGGGGAAGTCCACGTTGTTGAAGGTGATTGCGGGGCGTCTGGAGCCGGACCGGGGCGAGATCATCCGCGCGCCGGGGCTGAAGACCGCGTTCCTGGAGCAGGAAGTGCCGAGCGACCGTCCGGGCACGGTGCGCGAGATCGCCCTTTCCGAGAAGCTGATTTCCCAGATGGGGCTTGAGGCGGACGTGCCGTTCAACACGCTTTCGGGCGGTCTGCGGCGGCGCGTCCTCCTGGCGCGCGTGCTGGCGGACGAACCGGACCTCGTCCTGCTGGACGAGCCGACGAACCACCTGGACATCGAGTCCATCGAGTGGCTGGAGAGCTTCATCCGTCGCCAGTCTGAAACGGCCTTCCTTTTCGTCACGCACGACCGTGCGTTCCTGAAGTCCGTCGCCACGTTCGTCTACGATCTCGACCGGGGGCAGCTCGCGGGCTGGAACTGCGACTACCGCACGTTCCTGCAGCGCAAGGCGGACCTCCAGGCGGACGAGGCGGCGTTGTGGCTCAAGAAGGCGAAGAAGCTCGCGCAGGAGGAAGCGTGGATCCGGCAGGGCGTGAAGGCCCGCCGCACGCGCAACCAGGGGCGTGTGGAGGCATTGCGCCAGCTGCGTCTCGAATTCGCGAACCGCCGGACCGCGCAGGGGGCCTCCTCCATCCGCATCGACACGGCGGTCGCCTCGGGCGACCGGGTCGTCAAGATCGAGGACATGTCCTTCGCGTATGGCGACCGGCCCGTCATCCGCCACTTCACGGCGGACATCCTGCGCGGCGAGCGCATCGGCGTCGTCGGCGGGAACGGCGCGGGCAAGACGACGCTCCTGAAGCTCCTGACGGGCGCACTTGCGCCCACGTCGGGCGCGGTCACGCTGGGGACGCGCGTCGAGATGGCGTTCTTCGACCAGCTCCACGCCCAGCTCGACCCCGCGCTCACCGTCAAGGAGGTCGTGGCGCAGGACCGCGACGTCGTTTCGGTGGGCGGCGTGCAGAAGCACGTCTATTCCTATCTGGCGGACTTCCTCTTCACGCCGGAGCGCGCGCGGTCGCCGGTGAAGGCCCTTTCGGGGGGCGAGAAGGCGCGCCTCCTCCTCGCGCGCCTCTTCCTCAGACCTTCCAACCTCCTCGTGATGGACGAACCGACGAACGACCTGGACGTGGAGACGCTGGAGCTTCTGGAGGAGCAGCTGCTGAACTACCGGGGCACCCTGCTCGTCGTCTCGCACGACCGCGCCTTCCTCGACAACGTCGTCACCTCCACCTACCTGCTCACCGGCGACGGCGAGGTGCGCGTGTGCGCCGGCGGCTACGCCGAGGCGAAGAAGCTTGAAAAGGCCGTGAAGGCGGAGAGGGCCGAAAGGGCCGAGAAGGCGGCTCCGCCGTCCACCCCGCCTCCGCAGCCCCCGCAGGCCCCCCGCAAGCTGAACAACCGGGAGACGCGCGAGCTGGAGGCGCTGCCGGGGAAGATGGAGGCGCTGGAGGCGGAGATCGCGGAAGTCGAGTCCGCCCTTGCCGACCCGTCCATCTACGCGAAGGATAACGCGCGGGCGGTGGCCCTGACGGCCCGCCTCCCCGTCGCCCGCGCGGAACTCGACGCCGCCGAGACGCGCTGGCTCGAACTCTCCGAGCGCGCCTGACGCGGCGTGGGCGAACGTCCTTACGTTGCACCCCACCACCGTCAGGATCTCGCCAAGCGCGTGCTCGATGGATAAACTCCAGGCGCGTGTACTCTTGCGCACGTTCGCGGTTATGGTATAATGGCAATCGTCAGGACGGAAGGAGCAGAAGGACATGGCTGAGAAGAAGGACAAGGTGGCGGCGGAGCCCGCCAAGAAGACGAATGCGGCGCTGGATGCGGTGTTGAGCCAGATCAAGAAGGAATTCGGCGAGCTTTCCATCATGCGCCTTGGCGGCGCGGAACATGCGAACATCCCGGTGATTTCGACGGGGGCGCTGTCGCTCGACCTCGCGCTCGGCGTGGGCGGTCTGCCGCGTGGGCGCATCGTCGAATGCTACGGGCAGGAATCGTCCGGCAAGACGACGCTCGCCTTGCACGTCGTCGCGAACGCCCAGAAGGCGGGCGGCGTGGCGGCGTTCATCGACGCGGAGCATGCGCTCGACCCCGGCTACGCGAAGAAGATCGGCGTGAACCTCGACGACCTCCTGGTGGCGCAGCCGAACAGCGGCGAGGAGGCGCTGTCGATCTGCGAACAGCTCTGCAAGTCGGGTGCGCTCGACGTGATCGTGGTCGACTCCGTGGCGGCCCTCACGCCGCAGGCGGAAATCGACGGCAACATGGGCGACAGCCATATGGGTCTGCAGGCGCGCCTCATGAGCCAGGCGATGCGCAAGCTCACGGGCGTCCTGAACCAGACGAAGACCCTCTGCATCTTCACGAACCAGGTGCGCGAGAAGATCGGCGTGATGTTCGGCAACCCCGAGACGACGCCCGGCGGCAAGGCTCTCAAATTCTACGCGAGCTGCCGTCTGCAGGTGCAGCGCATCGGCGCGATCAAGGATCCGAGCGGCGCCGTCATCGGCAACCGCACGCGCGTGAAGGTCGTCAAGAACAAGGTCGCGCCGCCGTTCACCGAGGCGGAGTTCGACATCCTCTACTCCTGCGGCATCTCGTGGGAGGGGTCGATCCTCGACGCGGCGCTCGCGCGCGGCGTCGTGGAGAAGCGCGGCAGCTGGATCGCCTACGGAAACGTCCAGCTCGGACAGGGCTCGATGGCGACGATCCAGTACCTCAAGGACCACCCCGAGACGGCGGCGGAGATCGTCGAGAAGGTGAAGGTGGCGCCGCTCGTGCCCGGCTACAAGAAGAAATAACGGATAAGGCGAAATGACGCTTGAAGAACAGGTGAAGTTGGTTGTACAGGCCCTTGAGGACAAGAAGGCCGTGGACGTGAAGACCTACGACGTGCGGGGCGTTTCGGGTCTCTGCGACGCATTCGTCGTCGCGACGGGCACGGCGGCACCGCACCTCAAGGGACTTGTCGCGGGCGTGCAGCAGGCGATGCGGACGGCGGGCGAGTCGTCGTTCCGCCTGAGCGGCGACCCGGAGAGCGGCTGGATCGTGGTGGACTACGTGGACGTCGTCGTCCATGTGTTTTCGCCCGAGGCGCGTGCCTACTACGCGCTCGAACGCCTTTGGGACGGCGCAAAGCCTATCCCCTGAGGCGGAGGATGCGCTGGTTCGCGCTGCCGCGGAACTTGAGCGAGGGATCCTTAAGCGCTTCGATGAAAGGCCCGTCGACGAGAACGTCGACGAGGGCGAGGAATTCGTCCGTCACCTCCGTGCGCCAGCGCGAGGGTTCGGCTTCGGGCAGGAGGTCCTGTTCGAGGACGCAGCCCGTGTAGCACCAAATCGTCTTCGTGTCGCCGAACCGGGCGCGGAAGCGGCGGAGGAAGGGCACGAGCGCGCGCTGGTTGGCGGGTTCCATCGGATCGCCGCCGAGGAGGGTCAGGCCGGCGATCCAGGGAGGATCGAGTTCGGCGAGCAGGAAATCCTCGGTCTTCGCCGTGAAGGGCCTGCCGGCGGCGAAGTCCCACGTGTCGCGGTTGAAGCAGCCCTTGCAGTGGTGCGTGCAGCCAGAGACGAACAGCGACACGCGCACGCCTTCCCCGTTCGCGATGTCGCAGCCGATGATGCCGGAGTAGTTCATGCCGCGCCGCCTCAGCTGCAGGCGCGGTCACCGATGCAGTTGCAGCTCTCGTGCAGGTGCTCGGAGACGTGCAGCACGCGCTCCTTGATCTCCTGCGTGCGGCCCTGGTTCCAGAACTGGGAGCCGATGTAGCCGCAGGTGCGGCGGGCGACGTTCATCTTGTTCTGGTCGGTGTTGCCGCACTTCGGGCACTTCCAGATGAGCTTGCCCTCGGCGTCCTTCACGATCGCGATCTCGCCGTCGAAGCCGCAGACCTGGCAGTAGTCGCTCTTCGTGTTCAGCTCGGCGTACATGATGTTGTCGTAGATGAACTGCATGATGGAGAGGACGGCGGGGATGTTGTCCTGCATGTTGGGGACCTCCACGTAGGAGATCGCGCCGCCGGGGGAGAGCGTCTGGAACTTCGCCTCCAGCGCGAGCTTCGCGAAGGCGTCGATCGGCTCCGTGACGTGGACGTGGTAGGAGTTCGTGATGTAGTTGCGGTCCGTCACGCCGGGGACGATGCCGAAGCGCTGCTGGAGGCACTTCGCGAAGCGGTAGGTCGTTGATTCGAGCGGCGTGCCGTAGAGCGAGTAGTCGATCGTCTCGGCGGCTTTCCACTTCGCCGTGTACTCGTTGAGCTTCTTCATGATGTCGAGGCCGAGCGCCTCGCCCTCGAACTCCGTGAGCTTCCGTCCGATGAGGGCGTAGACGCACTCCCAGAGGCCCGCGTAGCCGAGGGAGAGGGTGGAGTAGCCGCCGTGGAGGTACTTGTCGATCTTCTCGCCCTTCTTGAGGCGCAGGAGCGCGCCGTGCTGCCAGAGGATCGGGGCGGCGTCGGAAAGGGTGCCCGTGAGGCGCTCGTGGCGGCACTGGAGGGCGCGGTGGCAAAGCTCCATGCGCGCGTCGAAGATCCGCCAGAAGGCGGCGAGGCGCTGCTCGTCCGTCGCGTTCTCGCCGGCCTCATGCACGGCGGAGAGGCCGATGTCGACGAGGTTGACGGTGACGACGCCCTGGTTGAAGCGGCCGTAGTACTTGGGCTTTCCGTTCTCGTCGAGGAAGGGCGTGAGGAAGCTGCGGCAGCCCATGCAGGTGTAGCAGTTGCCGTTGCCATTCTTGTCGATCTTGTGCCGGAGCATGACCTTTTCGGAGATGTAGTCCGGCACCATGCGCTTGGCCGTACACTTCGCGGCGAGTTCGGTGAGGTACCAGTAGGGGGTCCCCTCGCGCACGTTGTCCTCTTCAAGGACGTAGATGAGCTTCGGGAAGGCGGGCGTCACGTACACGCCGACCTCGTTCTTCACGCCCTTGATGCGCTGCTTGAGAACCTCCTCGATGATGACGGCGAGATCCTTCTTCTCCTGCTCGCTGCGCGCCTCGTTGAGGTACATGAAGACGGTGATGAAGGGGGCCTGCCCGTTCGTCGTCATGAGCGTGACGACCTGGTACTGGATCGTCTGCACGCCCCGGACGATTTCGTCGCGCACGCGGCGCTCGACGATGGACGACACCTTGTCGGGGGTCGGGGCGACGCCGACGAGCGCCAGCTCCTCCTTGACCTCGCGCGTGATCTTCTCGCGGCTCACCTGCACGAACGGTGCGAGGTGGGTGAGGGAGATCGATTGCCCGCCGTACTGGTTGGAGGCGACCTGGGCGATGATTTGCGTGGCGATGTTGCAGGCGGTGGAGAACGAATGCGGGCGCTCGATCTGCGTGCCGGAGATGACGGTGCCGTTCTGCAGCATGTCCTCCAGGTTCACGAGGTCGCAGTTGTGCATGCGCTGCGCGTAGTAGTCCATGTCGTGGAAGTGGAGAAGGCCGTCCTCGTGGGCCTTCACGATGTCCTCGGGCAGCAGGAGGCGCTTCGTGACGTCCTTCGAGACGGCGCCGGCCATGTAGTCGCGCTGCGTGGAGTTGACGACGGGGTTCTTGTTCGCGTTCTCCTGCTTCGCCTCCTCGTTCGTGCAGTTGATGAGGGAGAGGATTTCGCCGTCCGTCGTGTTGTTCTGGCGCTTCAGCTCCTGGATGAAGCGGTACTTGATGTACTTCTTGGCGACGGCGCTGCCGCCGGCCTCCATGATCTTCGTTTCGACGACGTCCTGGATCTCCTCCACGTCGAGGGCGCGCTTGTGGGCGCTGGCGAACTGCTCGATCTGAGAGGCGATGCGATCGATGCGGGCATCGGTCAGCTTGTCGGCGTCATCCACGGTCGCGTTGGCCTTGCGGATGGCGGCGGCAACCTTTGCGGCGTCGAATACGGCCTGGGATCCGTCTCTCTTGATGATGTTCATGGTCAGCCCTTGTGTCCTTTCCTCGTTGAAGTGGTGAAACGTTGTGAAATCGCCTTGTGGCCCGTTGGACGTGCCGGTCTGCCGCAGACCCTTCTGCGCAGACGCCGCAGTGGCCCTCCAATCCGGGTTCACGAGTGAAGTGTAGCATATCCGTCCGTGCGGCACAACCCCAAAGACACAAGATATTGTGGTGGATTTGTCTACGGTTGTCTATATGTAGGTTTTTGGCCGTTTCGCCCCGAAAACGGCGGCGAAGGGGCCGTCGGTCCGTGGGCGTCTCGCCGACACGCGGCGTCTTGCGTCTCTTCGGCGGGTCAGCGCCGCAGTTCGGATTCGACGAAGGCGCGGTCTTCGTCCGAGAACTTGCGGAGGACGGCCCGGATCTTCTTGCCGCCGCGCGTCTCAAGCGTAATCGCTTTCCCGTCTGGGGCGGTGTCCGTCCAGCGCGCCTCGATGGCCGTGCCGCGATGGTCGCGCCAGGTGCGGAACGCGCCCGCCGTCGCCGGGGGCGCGTTCGTCGCGACGGCCGCCGGGGGC
>OLGE01002139.1_pt1 | contig 18050 bp, 15 predicted proteins | sample 1605151 | NCBI WGS metagenome assembly OLGE01 (sample SAMEA3888912, study PRJEB22519) | human gut metagenome | biome: human gut; feature: human-associated habitat; material: faeces | place: Denmark | collected 2010
TCGTTTCCGCCGCAGTACCACGCGAGCAGTTCGTCGAGTGAATTAAAATCCGCCCCTGCGACCGTTCTCGAGCCGCCGAAAAGTCTTTTTCCGCCGAGAAAAAATTCTGCCGCGCACAGTTCGTTTTTCAAAAATTTCTCCGCGTGGGCGATAAGTCCGTCGAGGTCGCTTGCGGCGAATCTCGCCGTCTGATAGGTGAATTCCATAACGTTTTCCTCGTTGCCGAACGTTATTGCCATATTGTTATCCGAATAAGGGTTTTTTATTCCTATAAATTTCACGCCGCGATATTCGTAAATTTCCGCGCCGTATTTTTTCAACTTGTTTTCAACGTATTCTATATTGTTCATAATTATATTTTAGCACATCGCGAGAGAAAAGTAAAACGAACGACAAAAATATTTTGCAAATAAAGTTATATAAAACGCTTGACAAATTACAAAGCGTGTGTTACAATATTGTCGAAAATAAACGCAGAGGACGAACGCAGATGGAAAAATCGATGTACAGCGTGATTTTAAGGGACGACCTTGTCGGAGAACTCGATAGGCTTGCTTTTAAAAACGGAGTGAGCCGTTCGGTCATGCTCAACAAAATTCTCTCGGAGTATCTCGACGTGGAAACGCCCGAGGCGCAAATGGAGAGAATGTTTCTTAAAATGGAACAGTTCATCGGCGCGGTGAGCGGGCTGAGATTTATCAACAACGCGTCGCTTGCGATGGCGCAGGTACAGAGCGCGTTGCATTACAGATATAATCCCACGCTTCGTTATCAGGTTGAGTTGTTTCCCGCGGGCGATCTCGGGCAACTGAAAATTTCGCTCCGCTCGCAAAGCAAGGAACTTTTCCGCGCGATGGAAGGGTTTTATTCGTTGTTTATTTCTCTCGAAAAGAAGTATATCGGCGAGCGCGCGTATTTTTATCAGGACGGCAGGTTCGTAAGAGTGTTCGTCCGCCCCGAGAATGCCGGCGCGGAAGAACTCGGCGAGGCTATAGGCGAATTCGTTAGAGAATTCGACGAATATCTGAATTGCTATTTATCCTGCGACGAAGCGGTTGCCGCCGCGGTTGTCGAAAAGGCGTTTGTGAAAAACTTAAAAACAAAGAAGGTGATATTATGAATATGCAGAACTTAACTCAAAAATCTGCCGAAGCGATCAACGAGGCGGTTAACGTCGCCAAGGAATACGGCTCGGCGGAGGTTTCCGAGGAACATGTTCTTTCGGCTCTTTTAAACGATGCCGACGGGTTGATTCCGCAGATTTTCAAACGGATGAATGTTTCCGTTGAAGGGTTGAAAGATGATGTTAATCGGCTTATAGGCGGACTTAACAGGTCGTCTAAGGCGGGTGAAACGCTTTCTGCAACTCTTTCGGACGCGTTTTCCGTCGCCGAGAGAAAGGCGAAAGAAATGCGCGACGATTTCATTTCCGTCGAACATATTCTTTACGGTATTATAGAAAAGCCGTCCGACGGACTTAAATCTCTTTTCCGCAGTTACGGGATAACGTCAAACGATTATCTTAAGGTTCTCGCGGAGGTGAGAGGCAGTTCGAGAGTGACGAGCGACAACCCCGAGGAAACTTACGACGTGCTTAACAAATACGGCACGGAACTCGTGGAAAAGGCGCGTAGCGGAAAACTCGATCCCGTTATCGGCAGAGACGACGAAATAAGAAACGTCATCCGTATCCTTTCGAGAAAAACGAAGAACAATCCCGTGCTTATCGGTGAGGCGGGCGTCGGTAAAACGGCAATCGCCGAGGGACTTGCCATAAGAATAATGAAAGGCGACGTTCCGGAAAACCTTAAGGACAGAAAATTGTTCTCGCTGGATATCGGCGCGCTTATCGCCGGCGCGAAATTCCGCGGCGAGTTCGAGGAAAGGCTCAAAGCCGTGCTTAACGAAGTGAGGAAAAGCGAAGGCAAAATCATTTTGTTCATCGACGAACTCCACACCATAGTCGGCGCGGGCAAATCGGACGGCGCTATGGACGCGGGCAACCTCTTGAAGCCTATGCTTGCGAGGGGCGAACTGCATTGCATCGGCGCGACCACGCTCGACGAGTACAGAAAATATATCGAAAAAGATCCCGCTCTGGAGCGTCGTTTTCAGCCGGTTATGGTCAACGAGCCGACGGTCGAAGATACGATCGCGATTTTGAGAGGTCTTAAGGAAAGATACGAAGTTTTCCACGGCGTTAAAATTCAGGATAACGCGCTCGTTTCGGCGGCTGTTTTATCCAACAGATATATCACTGACAGATTTTTGCCCGATAAGGCTATCGACCTTGTGGACGAAGCCTGCGCACTCATCAGAACGGAAATGGACTCAATGCCTACAGAGCTTGATGAGATAAGACGTAAGATACTCCAGCACGAGATAGAGGAAACTGTCCTTAAAAAGGAAACTGATAAGCTTGCAGTTGAACATCTCCATGAGGTGCAGAAAGAGCTTTCAGAAATGCGTGAGCAGTTCAATGAGATGAAAGCTAAATGGGAGAATGAAAAGTCTGCTATCTCTAAGGTGCAGAAGCTCCGTGAGGACCTGGAAGCCGCCAATGCCGCTCTGGAGAAGGGCCAGAAGCCCGCTACCTTCAAGCCTGTTCACATGTACGCCAGCGAGGACGAAGCCCTCATGGCCTACAATGACCGGGCCATCGGTCCTCACTGCCCCATTCTGGTGCGCCGGACGCTGGAGGTCAACGGCGAGAGCTATACCCGGGTGGTCCGCGGCACCCCCGGCCAGATCATCTTCAACAAGAATATCCCCCAGGACCTGGGCTTTGTGGACCGCAGCGATCCCGACCACATCTGCGATTACGAGATCACCTTCACCTGCGGCAAGAAGCAGCTGGGCCAGATCGTGGACCGCACCATCAACAAGCACGGTTTCACCGTGGCTTCCGAGGTGCTGGACGCCATCAAGTCCACCGGCTACCATAACTCCACTATCGCCGCCATCACCGTTTCCATCGCGGATATGACCATTCCTCCCAAGAAGTACGAGCTGGTCGCCGCTTCCGAGCAGATGGTGGTGGACATCGAAAACCAGTACAAGATGGGCTTCATGACCGACCACGAGCGTTACAAGCAGGTGGTGCAGGTCTGGGAAAAGACCACCGACGAGGTTTCTACCGCTCTGCAGGAGAACCTGGACCGCTACAACCCCATCTTCATGATGGCGGACTCCGGCGCCCGTGGTTCTATGAAGCAGATCCGTCAGCTGGCCGGTATGCGCGGCCTGATCGCAAACACCGCCGGTAAGACCATCGAGATCCCCATCAAGGCAAACTACCGCGAAGGTCTGACCGCTCTGGAATACTTCATTTCCTCCCGTGGCGCCCGTAAGGGCCTGGCCGATACCGCTCTGCGTACCGCAGACTCCGGTTACCTGACCCGCCGCATGGTGGACGTTTCTCAGGACGTCATCATCCGGGAGCAGGACTGCGGCGTGACCCACGGCATCAAGGTCTCCCGCATCAGCGAAAACGGCCAGGTCATTGAGAAGTTCTCTGACCGCGTCCGCGGCCGCTACCTGGTTGGCGACGTGGTGGATGCCGAGACCGGCGAGGTGCTGATCCCCAACACCAAGATGATGATGGAGGACGACGCCAAGCTCATGGAGACTCGTGCATGGGTCCAGAAGAACCCCCGCCAGGGCGACGAGTGCAGCTTTGATCCCGCCAAGGACGAGTATCCCACCGTCATGATCCGCACCGTTCTGACCTGCAAGGCCCACAGCGGTGTGTGCGCCAAGTGCTACGGCATGAACCTGGCCACCCAGCAGCCTGTCGGCCCCGGCGAGGCGGTCGGCATCATCGCGGCCCAGTCCATCGGCGAGCCCGGTACCCAGCTGACCATGCGTACCTTCCATACCGGCGGTCTGGCCGGCGGCGATATCACGCAGGGCCTTCCCCGAGTTGAGGAACTGTTTGAGGCCCGCCGTCCCAAGCGGATGGCCACCATCGCTGAGATCGGCGGCACCGTTCGCTTCGAGGAAGCCGCCAAGGGCAGCCTGATGAACCTGATCGTCACGGCCAGCGACGGCGAGACCTGCACCTACGCAGTGCCTCACACCGGCCTGCTGGTGAAGGACGGCGAGGTTATCGAAAAGGGTACCCAGCTGACCTACGGCGCTCTGAACCCCCACGAGGTCCTGCGGATCCGCGGCAATGACGCTGTTTACAACTACCTCATTCAGGAAGTTCTGCGCGTGTACCGTCAGCAGGGCGTTGACATCAACGATAAGCACATTGAGGTCATCGTCCGTCAGATGATGCGTAAGGTGCGTGTTGAGGATGCCGGCGATACCAAGCTGCTGGACGGCTCCATGACCAACGTTCTGAAGTTCGAGGCCGCCAACGAGGAGATCGACCGCCGCAACGCGGCCGGTGAGACCAACGAGATGGGCGAGCCTCTGCGGAAGGCACAGGCCACGCAGCTGCTGATGGGTATCACCAAGGCCTCTCTGGCCACCGATTCCTTCCTGTCCGCCGCATCCTTCCAGGAAACCACCAAGGTTCTGACGGAGGCTGCCATCATGGGCAAGAAGGACCACCTGGTGGGTCTGAAGGAGAATGTCCTGATCGGTAAGCTGATCCCTGCCGGCACCGGCCTGCAGGCGTACCGTACTTTTGCCGAGGAGCTGGTTCCCGCTGAGACTGTTCAGGAAAAGGAAGCCACTCTGGAGGAGATCTGATCTCCCGGCATACCTTATAATATGTTATCTGCGAGGCGGCTGGATGGCCGCCTCGCAGTCATTATTCTCATACCTGCTATCAGCAGAATTGCCGGGGTTCCGGAAAAATGACGGAAAAATCGGGGATATAAAAGGCAAAGTTGAAAAAACTGGAAAAAATTCGTGGATTTTCGGAAACTACTTGACGATTTTCAACGTCCATGCTATAATTTCAAACTGCGCGGACTATATTCCGCGGAATTTTCCATGCGTTTCAGGAGGATGCCCCCGTGTTGACAGAGCTTGCTTCCCGGGAAAAGGTGATTGGCGTGAAACAGTCCGCCAGAGCGATCCGGGATGGACGGGCCCAGCGGGTATTTCTGGCCTGCGACGCGGACGAGCTTGTTCTGGAACCTATCCGCAGCGCCTGCGGCAGTCTTCCCGTGGAGGAAGGCTACACCATGGCCCAGCTGGGCCGTGCCTGCGGGATCGCGGTGGGAGCCGCCGTTGTAACGGTTTTGAACTAATTTGGTTTTTTCGGAATAGTTTCTGACTGTTCCGCAAAAAATAAAGGCTGTCGTTTTCGATTGGCCGCATTTTCAAAGAAAGGAGAACTATTCCATGCCTACTTTTAACCAGCTGGTCCGCAAAGGCAGAGAGCAGGTGACCTACAAGTCCACTTCTCCCGCCCTGCAGTATGGTCTGAACACTCTGAAGACCAAGACCACCGATCTCCCTTCTCCCCAGAAGAGAGGCGTCTGCACCGCCGTGAGAACCGCGACCCCCAAGAAGCCCAACTCCGCGCTTCGTAAGATCGCCCGTGTGCGCCTGACCAACGGCTACGAGGTCACCGCTTACATCCCCGGCGTCGGTCACTCCCTGCAGGAGCACTCCGTCGTGATGATCCGCGGCGGCCGTGTCAAGGACCTCCCCGGCGTCCGTTACCACATTATCCGTGGTACTCTGGATACCCAGGGTGTTCAGGGCCGTATGCAGGCACGTTCCAAGTACGGTGCCAAGCGTCCCAAGCAGAAGTAAGATTCTGCCACTGAATTGAGCTTTGCCGAAAAGGTTTATATATATGACACCTCTTTGGCAGGCCGTACAGCGGCTAATGTTCCGCCGCTGAGTACCTATGATTTCTATTCTATAAGAAGGAGGGAAGCAAAGTGCCCAGAAGAGGTAATGTTCCCAAGAGAGAAGTTCTGCCCGATCCTATGTACGGCAGCGTCCTGGTGACCAAGCTGGTCAACAGTGTGATGCTGGACGGCAAGAAGGGCGTAGCTCAGAAGGTTGTTTACGCTGCCTTCGACCAGATCAAGGAAAAGACGGAGAAGGACCCCGTTGAGGTTTTCCAGCAGGCGCTGGAGAACGTCATGCCCAGCCTGGAGGTTAAGGCTCGCCGTGTCGGCGGCGCCAACTATCAGGTGCCCATGGAGGTTCGTCCCGCCCGTCGTCAGACCCTGGCCCTGCGCTGGCTGACGGCCTATTCCCGCTCCCGCAGCGAGCGCACCATGGCCGAGCGTCTGGCCGGTGAGCTGATGGATGCCGCCAACAACACTGGTGCGTCTGTCAAGAAGCGTGAAGAGATGCACAAGCAGGCTGAGGCCAACAAGGCGTTCGCGCACTTCCGTTGGTAAGGCAAGGAGTAAGATCGTATGCCGAGAAAAACACCGCTTAAAGACGTTCGTAATATCGGTATCATGGCACACATCGATGCCGGTAAGACCACCACGACCGAGCGTATTCTCTACTACACCGGCGTGAACTACAAGATCGGCGAGACCCATGACGGTACCGCTACCATGGACTGGATGGCCCAGGAGCAGGAGCGCGGTATCACCATCACCTCCGCCGCTACCACTTGCTTCTGGAAGGGTTCCAAGAATCAGTTCCCTTCCACCCGTATCAACATCATCGACACCCCGGGCCACGTGGACTTCACCGTTGAGGTCCAGCGTTCCCTGCGCGTGCTGGACGGCTCTGTGACCGTTCTGTGCGCCAAGGGTGGTGTTGAGCCCCAGTCCGAGACCGTGTGGCGTCAGGCTGACGAGTACAAGGTCCCCCGCATGATCTACGTCAACAAGATGGACATCATGGGCGCGGACTTCTACAACGTTCTGCACATGATCCACGACCGTCTCAAGTGCAACGCCGTGCCCATCCAGCTCCCCATCGGCTCCGAGGATACCTTCAAGGGCATCATCGACCTGGTGGAGATGGACGCTGACATCTATTATGATGAAATGGGCAAGGACATGCGCGTTGAGCCGATCCCCGCCGATATGGTGGACCTGGCCAACGAGTACCGCGAGAAGCTGCTGGACGCCGTCTCCATGTTCGATGACTCCATTATGGAGGATTATCTGGAGGGCAAGGAGATCGCCCAGGACCGCATCCGCAAGGCCATCCGTCAGGCGACCATCGCCAACGAAATGGTGCCCGTCACCTGCGGTACTTCCTACCGCAACAAGGGCGTGCAGAAGCTGCTGGATGCCATCGTGGACTATATGCCCGCTCCCAACGACGTGCCCGCCATCAAGGGCACCAACCCCAAGACCGATGAGGAAGAGGACCGTCATCCCAGCGATGATGAGCCCTTCTCCGCTCTGGCCTTCAAGATCATGACCGACCCCTATGTGGGCCGTCTGAGCTTCTTCCGTGTGTACTCCGGTCACCTGACCACCGGTTCCTCCGTTCTCAACAGCGTGAAGAACCAGAAGGAGCGCATGGGCCGTATCCTGCAGATGCACGCCAACCACCGCGAGGATATTGACGAGGTCTGGGCCGGCGATATCGCCGCCGCTGTGGGCCTGAAGAATACCACCACCGGTGATACCCTGTGCGACGAAAAGGCCCCCGTGATCCTGGAGTCCATGGACTTCCCCGAGCCCGTGATCCGTGTCGCCATCGAGCCCAAGACCAAGGCTGGTCAGGAGAAGATGGGTCTGGCATTGGTGAAGCTGGCTGAGGAGGACCCCACCTTCAAGACCTACACCGATGAAGAAACCGGCCAGACCATCATCGCCGGCATGGGCGAGCTGCATCTGGAGATCATTGTTGACCGTCTGCTCCGTGAGTTCAAGGTGGAGGCCAATGTGGGCGCTCCCCAGGTGGCTTACAAGGAGACTGTCCGCAAGAAGGTGGACCAGGAGACCAAGTACAAGCGCCAGAGCGGCGGTTCCGGCCAGTATGGCCATGTCAAGATCACCGTGGAGCCCAACGAGTCCGGCAAGGGCTATGAGTTTGTCAACGCGGTGGTGGGCGGTGCCATCCCCAAGGAATTCATCCCCGCTGTCGACGCCGGTATCCAGGGTGCCCTGCAGTCCGGCGTTATCGCCGGCTTCCCTGTGGTGGACGTCAAGGTCACTCTGTACGACGGTTCTTATCACGAAGTGGACTCCTCCGAAATGGCGTTCAAGATCGCCGGCTCCATGGCCTTCAAGGAGGCTATGCGCAAGGCAGATCCCGTCCTGCTGGAGCCCATCATGAAGGTTTCCGTCATCGTGCCCGACGAGTATCTGGGCACCGTCATCGGCGACCTGACCTCCCGCCGCGGCCAGATCCAGGGACAGGAGGCCCGTCCCGGTGCACAGCAGGTGGACGCTCTGGTGCCTCTGGCCAATATGTTTGGCTATGCTACCGATCTGCGTTCCAATACCCAGGGCCGTGGCCAGTACACCATGGAGCCCCACAGCTACGCCGAGATCCCCAAGAGCATCCGCGACAAGATCGTGGAGGAGCGGGGCAAGAAAGCCGACTAATTCAGGTCTTGCTTTTCCCGGCGGGATATTGTAAAATATACGGTGCTATGAAACGCACCGTCCATATCAATCCATTATCATTCATTTAACTGACAGGAGGATTTTCAAATGGCTAAGCAGAAGTTTGAAAGAACCAAGCCCCATGTTAACATCGGTACCATCGGTCACGTCGACCATGGTAAGACCACTCTGACCGCCGCTATCACCAAGTGGCTGTCCCTGCAGGGCAAGGCCGAGTTCGAGGCTTATGACAGCATCGATAAGGCTCCCGAAGAGAAGGAACGCGGCATCACCATCAACACCGCTCACGTTGAGTATGAGACTGAAAAGCGTCACTATGCTCACGTTGACTGCCCGGGCCACGCCGACTATATCAAGAACATGATCACCGGTGCTGCCCAGATGGACGGCGCTATCCTGGTCATCGCTGCCTCCGACGGCCCCATGGCTCAGACTCGTGAGCACCTGCTGCTGGCCCGTCAGGTGAACGTGCCCTCCGTGCTGGTCTTCCTGAACAAGTGCGATCAGGTCGACGATGAGGAGCTGCTGGAGCTGGTGGAGATGGAAGTCCGCGAGCTGCTGGACTTCTACGGCTTCCCTGGCGACGAGACCCCCATCATCCGTGGTTCCGCTCTGAACGCTCTGGTTTCCGAGTCCACCGATCCCAACGCTCCCGAGTATGCCTGCATCAAGGAGCTGATGGACGCTGTTGACACCTGGATCCCCACCCCCGACCGCAAGGAGGATATGCCCTTCCTGATGCCCGTCGAGGACGTGTTCACCATCTCCGGCCGTGGTACCGTTGCTACCGGCCGTGTGGAGCGTGGTAAGCTGAACCTGAACGAGAAGGTCGAGATCGTCGGTCTGTCCGATGAGAAGCGCGAGACCACCGTTACCGGTATCGAGATGTTCCACAAGCTGCTGGACTACGCTGAGGCCGGCGACAACATCGGCGCTCTGCTGCGTGGTGTTGCGAAGACCGAGATCGAGCGCGGCCAGGTTCTGTCCAAGCCCGGTTCCATCCATCCCCACACCAAGTTCACCGGTCAGGTCTACGTTCTGACCAAGGACGAGGGTGGCCGTCATACCCCCTTCTTCAACAACTATCGTCCCCAGTTCTACTTCCGCACTACCGACGTGACCGGCGTCATCACTCTGCCCGAGGGCGTTGAGATGTGCATGCCCGGCGATAACGTCGACATGAAGGTTGAGCTGATCACCCCCATCGCTATCGAGAACGGTCTGCGTTTCGCTATTCGTGAGGGTGGCCGTACCGTCGGTTCCGGCGTCGTCATCGCCGTCGAGGCGTAATTTCCGACCGAGGGAAACGGATCAGATGATCTAAAAAGAGAGACACGCGCGAGCGTGTCTCTCTTTTTGCGTATATCGTCCATGCGTGGGGCGCACACACCTGCCGCTGCAGTGCGGTGTGTAAACGTTGGCTTCCGCGTCTACTTTTTGGGAAATGCCAGCACAGTCTGGAACCCGTTCTCGCCGGTGGCGATGATGTCGCCGCCTACCAGTCGATCACCGCAGAGGAACAGGTTGGCCTGCACACCGTCCGGGAAGCCCGGATAGTTGGCCACGGTGTAGGTAAAGCGGCGGACGGCTTGCCCGGCGCAGTCGGCGAAGGGAAGCCCCTGCTTGGCCTGCAAGGTCAGATATTCGCCCCATTGGGGCGCCAGTTCCTCCGGGAGCTGGAGGTCCAGCGTCTCGATGGGCTCCGGCGATACCTGCCAGCCGAGCTCCTGCAAGTAGGCCACCCGCTGTTCATTGGTGGAAAGCATGGTCTCCTCCTGATGTGCGCCGTCGAAGCAGCCAGCCAGCAGTAGGGACATACCCGTGACGAGTAACAGTGCGGCGGCAGCCAGCAGGCACCTCCGGCGGGAAAAGCGCATATGGATCACATACAAAAACATCACCTCTCACCAATTTTATATTTGTATTTCGGCGGGGATATGCTACAATCAGAAAAATGAAGGAGAGGGGGCGGCGGCATGGAGCGTCTGGACAAGGCGCTGGCCGGTACAGGCCGGTGGTCACGGCGGGAGGTCAAGCTGCTGGTGCGGCAGGGGCAGGTACGGGTCAACGGTATGGCGGCGGTGTCCGCAGAGGAAAAGGTCAATCCGGAAACGGCGGTCATCACGGTGGGCGGCGAGTCCATACGGCTGCAAAAATTCACCTATGTGATGCTGCACAAGCCGGCGGGCGTGCTGACCGCCACGGAGGATCGGCGGCAGGCGACGGTGCTGGAGCTGCTGCCCGCGGAGCTGCGGCGGCGCAGCCTCTCCCCGGTAGGGCGGCTGGACAAGGACACGGAGGGGCTGCTGCTCCTGACGGACGACGGCGAGCTGGCTCACCGGCTGTTGAGCCCTAAGCACCATGTGGACAAGCGGTACTATGCGCGAGTGGACGGGGCGCTGGGCCCGGAGGATGTGGCGGCCTTCGCATCGGGCATGACGCTGGGCGACGGTCTGAAGTGCCTGCCGGCGGGTCTGGAGCCGCTGGAGCCCGGCGCGTGCATCGTGACGCTGCGGGAGGGCAAATTCCACCAGGTCAAGCGGATGCTGGCGGCACGGGGCGCGCCGGTGCTGTACCTGAAACGGCTGTCCATGGGGCCGCTGGTGCTGGACGAAGCCTTGCCGGTCGGCGCGTTCCGGGAACTGACGGCGGCGGAAACGGCGACGCTGCGCGCGGCGGCGGGATTGTGATTTCTTAGACATATCAGCAAAAAACAAGGCAGATTTTTTGTGAAAAAAAGAAAAAATACTTGCAAAACCGTCATAGTGACGATATAATAGGAGCATCAGCTTGACAGATTGCACAAAATACCTATGCGTGGTTCGCAGGAGGAAGTCGTTATGTCGGGAAGAATTTTTCAGAATGTGGTACTGCAATTCAAGGAGACGACGGATCGTACCATCGGCGTCATTGACGCGGACGGTACGGTGATCGCCTGCAGCGAGCTGACGGGTATCGGTAAGAAGTGGAGCAAGTATGTGGAGCCCATTGCCGCGGCGGAGGGCGCCTGTATTACGTTGGAGGGCCGCACCTTCAAGGCGCTGCCCAGCTGGGGCCCCCACTTCGACTACGCGGTCTTTGCCAGCGGCGACGACAGCATGAGCCGCACCGTGTGCTCCATGGCCGCCGTGTCTCTGAACGCGGCCAAGAGCTATTACGAGGAGAAGCACGACAAGGGCTCCTTCATCAAGAACATTATTTCGGATAATATCCTCATCAGCGACATCTATATGCGCGCCAAGGAGCTGCACGTGGCGGCGGAGACGGCGCGCGGCGTGTTTGTGATCCGCCCTGTGGATGAGCGGCTGGAGACGGTGCCTGTGGACGTGATCCAGGGCCTGTTCCCTGACCGGCAGAATGACTTCGTCATCAGCGTGGGCGAGCAGGATGTGGCGCTCATCCACCAGATGGACGAGAACGCCAGTGCCAAGGATCTGGAGGCAGTGGCCCAGCGCATCGAGGAGGCCCTGCGGGTGGACGGCGAGAGCAGCGTGTTCGTGGGCATCGGCACACTGGCACTGCACCTGCGGGATCTGGCCAAGAGCTACAAGGAGGCACAGATCGCCATCGAGGTGGGCAAGGTCTTCGACACCGAGCGCTACGTTATCAACTACGAGAATCTGGGCATCGGCCGCCTGATCTACCAGCTGCCTACCACCCTGTGCGAGATGTTCTTGCAGGAGGTTTTTAAGAAGAACCCCATCGACGCGCTGGATCAGGAGACGCTGTTCACCATCTACAAGTTCTTTGAGAACAACCTGAACGTGTCGGAGACGGCGCGGAAGCTGTTCGTCCACCGGAACACGCTGGTGTACCGGCTGGAGAAGATCAAGAAGCTGACGGGGCTGGATCTGCGGGAGTTCGACGACGCCATCACGTTCAAGGTCGCGCTGATGGTCAAGAAGTATCTGACCAGCCGCGGCATCGACGCATAAGCTGAATAAGGTTACATAAAACAACACCTGCCGCGAGGCAGGTGTTGTTTTATGTAAAGCACGATGGAGGCGGGGAAGCCGCCGCAGGGTGGGCGGAAACGTAAAAAGTGCCTGGCGGGGTGTGTGAAAAAGCACAAATATAGAGAGACTGCATCGACATAAGGCGAATTAAGGAAATATTCATATCTTTCCTGTTGCCATTTTGTAACCATTTATATATAATGGGAATGACAGCCGAAAACGGCCACAAGATGTTGCATTTTGACGAACAGGAGCAGAACTATGATCCGTTTGATAGAAGCAGAAAAAACATACGACAACGGGACGCACGCCCTAAACGGCGTGTCCTTTACCGTGGATGACGGGGAATTTGTGTTCCTCGTGGGGCCCTCCGGCTCCGGTAAGTCCACCATTATCAAGCTGCTGACCGGCGAGGTGGTGCCAACGGCGGGCCGCGTTATGGTCAACGGGTTTTCCATGAGCCGCATCTCCGAGCGTCAGATCCCCTATATGCGCCGTACCATCGGCGTGATCTTTCAGGATTTCCGGCTGATCGGCAACAAGACGGTATACGACAATCTGGCGCTGGCCATGCGGGCTGTGGGCGCATCCCCGCGGGCGCTGCGGGAGCGTATCCCCTATGTGTTGGAGCTGGTGGGATTGGCGGACAAGGAGAACCGCTATCCCGATGAGCTGTCCGGCGGCGAGCAGCAGCGCGTTGCCATTGCCCGGGCGCTGGTGAATAACCCCAGCACCATCGTGGCGGATGAGCCCACCGGCAATCTGGACCCCGCCCGCTCTCTGGAGATCATGACCCTGCTGGAGCGCATCAACGCGCTGGGCACCACGGTCATCGTCGTGACCCATGAGCGGGGACTGGTGAACCATTTCAACAAGCGGATCATTCTGCTCAACGAGGGCCGTGTCATCGGCGACGGCATGGGCAGCTACGAGGTATGAGCATGAAACATAACTTCAAGTTTTTTATCAAGGAGGGCGCGGGAAATATGTTTTCCCACGGCTTCATGTCCTTTGCCGCCGTGGGCGTCACCGTGGCGTGTCTGCTGATCATGGGTACCTTTACACTGGTGGCCTACAACGCCAACGAGAATCTGGCGGATCTCCAGCAGGAGAATGCGGTGCTGGCGTTTGTGGACGATTCACTGACGGAGAGGGAGGCCAAAGCACTGCAGACAAAGCTGGAAAAGGTGGACAACGTGGCGGACTGCACGTTCATGTCCCGCGACGAGGCTAAGGAGAACTATATCGAGAAGTACGACGGCGACGAGCTGTACGGCGACCTGCCGGCAGATGTGTTCCGGCACCGATATGTCATCCATGTCACCGACCCGGATCGCATCATGGAGACGAAAACAGCGGTGGAGCAGGTACCCGGCATCGCCAAGGCCCGTGCCGATCAGGCGGTGGCGGAGGGCTTTACCACCGCCCGGAACGTGGCGGGCATCATCAGCATCGCCCTGATCGCCATTTTGCTGTTGGTGTCGGTGTTCATCATCAGCAACACCATCAAGCTGACCACCTTTGACCGGCGGGATGAGATCGCCATCATGAAGATGGTGGGCGCCACCAACGGGTTTATCCGCTGGCCCTTTGTCTATGAGGGTATCCTGCTGGGCCTGTTCAGCGCCGTCATCGCCTTTGGCCTGCAATGGCTGCTGTACGCCGCCGTGGCGCAGGGCATCGGAGACTCTGATACCCTGCAGATCCTGACGGTGGTGCCGTTTTTGAAGATATGGGAGCCGGTGGCGCTGGTATTTTTGGGCGTCGGTATTCTGGTGGGCGTGGGCGGCAGCCTGACGGCCATCCGCCGGTTCCTGCGGGTGTAAGCGGGGAAGGAGCACGAGCATGAGAAAAGGGAAGCGACTTTTGTGCGGCGCGCTGGCGCTGCTGATGGTGCTGTCGCTGCTGACGGCAGGCGCGGTCCAGCAGGCGTATGCTGCGGCGGCGAGCCAGCAAAGCGAGGAGCAGAAGAAAGAGGAGGAGCAGAAAAAGGCCGAGGAGCAGAAGCAGCGTCAGGCGGAAATGGACGAGCTGGAGAAGCAGAAGCAGGAGAAGAAAAAGAATCTGGAGGAGCTGCGCAAGCAGATCGCGGAGGCCAAGTCCAAGAAAGAGGACGTGATGGGCACCAAGAATCTGCTGGACCAGCAGAACCAGATCTTGATGGAGCAGATCGACGATACCAAGCAGCAGATCGACCTGTACGCCCAGCAGATCGAGACGTATCAGGAGATGGAGGAGGAGCAGTACAGCCTCTTTTGTCAGCAGGTACGCAGCGAGGAGGAGCGGGGCAGCCTGTCCTACTGGTCGGTGCTGTTTAAGGCTACCAGCATTGCGGACCTGCTGAACCGGCTGGAGTTTGTCAACGAGGTGGCGGAGTATGACCGGAATCTCATCGAGGCCATCCGCCAGACGCGGGAGAATATCAAGACGGACAAGGCCGCCATGGAGGAGCAGGAGGCACTGCTGTCCCAGCAGCAGGATGAGCTGCAAAAGCAGGTGGACGATGCGGCGGCGCTGATCGCCGAGTATGCCTCCACCCAGCAGGGCTACGAGGCACTGGCGGCAGCGGAGGAAAAGGAAGCCAAGGAGATCGAGGCAAAGATCAAGAAGCTGCTGGAGACCTCCGACGTGACGCCCAGCCCCGGCGGCTTTATCTGGCCGGTAAGCACCAGTAAGATCATCACGTCGCCTATGGGCGGCCGCGTGTCCCCCGGCGGCATCGGCAGCACCAACCACCGGGGCGTGGACATCGGCGGTGTGGGTACCACCAGCGCGGTCATGGCCACCAAGAGCGGCAAGGTCGTGCTGACCAGAGTTGTGGTGTACGGCTCCTACGGCGGCAGCGGCTACGGCAACTATGTGGTGGTGGATCACGGCGGCGGCTATACCACACTGTACGCCCATATGACATCTATCTCTGTCAGCGAGGGACAAATGGTGGCGCAGGGCGACACACTGGGCATCACCGGCTCCACCGGCAACTCCACCGGTCCCCACCTCCACTATGAGGTGATGATCAAGGGTGTGAACCAAAACCCGCTGGACTACCTGCCGGGCTATATCGCACGGTGGTAACAACAACATATACAAAAACTCTGCATCATACCATGATGCAGAGTTTTTTTTGTGGAGGCGGCGTATGTACGGCTATATCCGACAGGGGCAGCGGACGGTGCTGACGCGGGAGGTCATCGGCGGCATACCCTTCTGGGTGCTGACGGCGGGACGGGGTTGGCCGCGGCTTCGGGTGCGCAGCCTGCTGCGCCGTCTGGCGCGGCACGGGGTACGCACAGCGGTATTCGAGGGCGACACATGGCAGACCGCGGCGGCGCGGTACGGCATCCATCCCGTGCCGGTGGGGGCGCTGCGTCTGGCAAAGCTGGAAGAGCTGCTGGACTGCCTGTGTCCGGCGCTCAGCGGCAAGACTGTGCGGCTGTGTGTCGGCAAGGACGGCGGCACGGCGCGGCAGGCGGCGCAGGTGCTGGCGAAACGGGCGCGGTACATCGAGCTGACTCCGCCGGGGCAGACGGCGCTGGCACAATGGCTGCTGGCACGGTACGGGGTGGCGGCGGGCAGCGGCGGACAGCAGGCAGCGGCGGTGGTATGGTGCGGCACGGCGGACAGCGTATCGGAGGGACCTGCCATATATCTGGGAGCAGACTGTGCGGCACGGCAGGAGGTGCGGTACGAGGCGGCGGGGTTGGCACCGTGGCCGGTGTCGGAGCAGCTATTGGCGGCGCTGTTGGCGGCAGACGGATGGGAGGCATCTGAAATTCATGTGGTATCGGTGGTGTCCCGCGCTTGACAGGCGGGGGGAAACTCACTATAATGCAACGTGATATATTGTGCGTATTTTGCCTGTTTGGAGGCATCTTACCAATAGAAAGGAATGTGCAGCATGGCGAAAGAATTCAAAATGAGTCAGGCTCGCTATGACGAGCTGAAAAAGGAACTGGATTACAGCAAGACCACCCGCGCCGATGAGGTGGCGGAGCTGATCAAGGAGGCCCGCGGCTTCGGCGACCTCAGCGAGAACAGCGAGTACGACGAGGCGAAAAACGAGCAGGGCAAGCTGTATTCCCGCATCGCAGAGCTGGAGGATATCCTGCTGCACGCGGTGATCGTGGACGAGAGCGAGGACTCCGACAAGATCTCTATCGGCAGCGTTGTCACCGTGACGGAGATGGGCAGCGGCAAGCAGATGCCGGCGTACCGCATCGTCGGCTCGCAGGAGGCGGACGTGATGGCTCGCGCCGTCAGTGAGGATTCCCCCTTCGGCAAGGCGCTGATGGGCCACAAGGCCGGCGACGAGGTAGCCGTGGATGCGCCTCGCGGCGTGATCCGCTACCGGATCGAGAAGATCGAACGCTGAGTGCGGGGCGCAGGCCGCCCGGCATTGGCAATATACAAAGGAGGGCTGCAAAAATGGCAGACGAAACCAACCGCAACGAAACCCAGCAGCAGGATCTCGGCGAGCTGCTGCGTATCCGCCGTGAGAAGCTCAAGGCCCTGCAGGATGAGGGCCGCGACCCCTTCCAGATTACGAAATTTGATGTGACGCACCATACGCAGGACATCAAGGACAACTTCGACGCCATGGAGGGCAGCGCTGTGTCCGTGGCCGGCCGCCTTATGAGCAAGCGCGGCATGGGCAAGGTGTCCTTCTGCGACTTGCAGGATAAAACGGGCCGCATCCAGATCTACGCCCGCAAGGACGAGATGGATGAGGTCACCTATGACCGCTTCAAGAAATACGACATCGGCGACATCGTGGGTGTCAAGGGCGAGGTGTTCCGTACCCAGCGGGGCGAAATGTCCGTCCGCGCCCGGGAGATCACGCTGCTGAGCAAGTCCCTGCGTCCGCTGCCGGAGAAGTTCCACGGTCTGACCGACAAGGAGATCCGCTATCGCCAGCGGTATGTGGATCTCATCATGAACCCGGAGAGCAAGCGGAACTTTGAGATCCGCAGCCGGTTCGTGGCGTACCTGCGCCGCTATCTGGACGACCTGGGCTTCATGGAGGTGGAGACCCCCGTCCTCAGCCCCATCGCAGGCGGCGCCAACGCCCGCCCCTTCATCACCCACCACAACGCGCAGGACATCGATATGTATATGCGCATCGCCACGGAGCTGCACCTGAAGCGTCTGATCGTAGGCGGCATGGAGCGGGTGTACGAGGTGGGCCGCATCTTCCGCAACGAGGGCATGGACACCAAGCATAACCCGGAATTCACCACCTGCGAGCTGTATCAGGCCTTCACCAACCTGGACGGCATGATGGACATTCTGGAGGGCATCCTCTCCGGCGCCGCCAAGGAAATTCTGGGTACCTACCATGTCCAGTGGCTGGGTCACGAGATCGACCTGACCCCCAGCTGGCAGCGCGTGACCATGGCGGACGCCGTGAAGAACGTCACCGGCGCCGACTTCATGGCCTGTGTCGGCGACGCCGACAAGGGCGTGGAGCTTGCCAAGAGCGTGGGCGTGGATATGGACGGCGTGGCGCATACTTGGGGCAACGCCCTGTACGAGACGTTTGACCAGAAGGTGGAGGAGACGTTGATCCAGCCCACCTTCATCACCATGTACCCCGTGGAGGTCAGCCCGCTGGCCAAGCGCAGCCCCGAGC
>OLGE01002144.1_pt1 | contig 18029 bp, 13 predicted proteins | sample 1605151 | NCBI WGS metagenome assembly OLGE01 (sample SAMEA3888912, study PRJEB22519) | human gut metagenome | biome: human gut; feature: human-associated habitat; material: faeces | place: Denmark | collected 2010
TCTTGGGGGTTTGGGGGCTTCTTTCAAGAAGCCCCCAACGTTTCCCCGTTTCCCAGCCGGTGATGTTTTACGGCGACCCCTTTACAATCGTTGCGCGGTGTGTTACAATGTATGTAAATACATCGCCGCCGGGCGGGCGGCAGAGAGGGGAGGGAAGCGCAGATGCACAGCCGTCAGGCGGATACCAATCCGTACCCGTACTCCGACAGCAACAAGCGGTACTGCACGTATGATTACTGGCTCCGGCAGACGTTTGGCAGAAAGTGCGCAAAAATACCGCTGGACGCAGGACTGACATGCCCGAATATTGACGGGCGATGCGGCAGGGGCGGGTGCATATACTGCTCCGGACGGGGGAGCGGGGACTGCGCACAGTCGGCGACCGTTCCGCTGCGCGAGCAGTACGACATCACAAGACGGGCGCTGGACGCCAAGTGGCAGGGGTGCGCGTGCATCCCGTACTTTCAGGCGCACACCAATACCTATGCCCCGCTGCCCGTTTTGCGCGACCTGTTCGGGGAGGCGCTGACGTTCCCGGATGCCGTGGGGCTGAATATCGCTACGCGCGCAGACTGCCTGCCGCCCGATGTGACGGCGTACCTCGCGGAACTGGCAGAGCGCACGGTCCTGACCGTGGAGCTGGGATTACAGACAGCGCACGACGAAACGGCGGCGCGCATCAACCGGGGGCACACCTACCGGGATTTCACGGATGGTTATACGCGTCTGCGGGCGGCGTCCGGGCGCATACAGATCTGCGTGCATCTCATTTTCGGACTGCCGGGCGAGGACGAGGACGCCATGCTGGACACGGTGCGTGCGGTGGCGGCACTGCGCCCGGATCAGGTCAAAATACACCTGCTGCACGTCCTGCGCGGTACGGCACTGGGTGAAATGTACCGGCAGGGAAACTATACCCCACTGGAACGGGACGCATACATCCGCACCGTGGTGCGGGCACTGGAACTGCTCCCGCCGCAGACTGTTATCGGGCGGCTGACCGGAGACGGCATGGCGGCGGATCTGCTTGCCCCTGCGTGGAGCCGGAAAAAGATCGCGGTTCTGAATGATATAGATAAAGCCCTGTACGCGGCGGACAGCTGGCAGGGAAAACTCTATAAACAGTAGATTTATAAATAAACCTTTCGTTTGATCCCGACCCCGCCGGACACCGCCTGTAATTTTTTGCATTTCCGTCTTGACATTTTCCCGGAAATGGGGTATCATGAAACGGCAATCCCTGCAAAAATCACCAAGAGAGAGGTATCTATCATGCCGCAAGCATTTGAAAAAGCTGTCTGGATCTGGCGGAATGCGCCTGCCGGACGGGATGAATTCTGCGATTTCCTGACGACTTTCACGGCGGGGGCGGATACCGCCTGCCGCCTGCGTATTGCCGCGGATTCCAATTACTCCGTGTGGATAAACGGACAGTTGGCGGCTTTCGGACAGTACGCCGACTACCCGGACTACAAGGTCTATGACGAGGTGGACGTGACCGCCTGCACGCACCCCGGCGAAAACCGGATGGTAATCACGGTCTGGCACTACGGCGTTGCCTCCCAGACCTACGCGCCCGGCGAAGCGGGGCTGATCTTCGAGCTTGCCGATGCGGACGGCAATATCCTCACCGCCTCCGGCACCGACACGCTGTCCCGCCTGTCCCGCGATTATATCTCCGGAAGATGCGATCCGATCTCCTCCCAGCTCGGACTTACCTACCATTATAATATGCACGGCGATGACGGCTTCCGCACGGCGGGCACGGACGGCTTTGCGCCCTCGCGCGCGGCGGAGGGGATTTCTGTCGATTTCCACCTGCGCCCCAACCGCAAGCTGACGCTGGATCCGCGCCTGCCGTCCCGCGTTACGCTTGCCGGACAGTTCCGCTACATGACTGAGGAGGGCACCCCGGGTACGCGGATGCAGTCCGCCGCCCTGACCTACCGCAATCCCTGCGACATGGGCGCGACGGATTTTTCCGCGCCTGCCACGCTGAAAATGACCGGTGACACAGCCTTTTTTGACGGCATTTACTTCACGGTTGATCTCGGCACGGAGTCTGCCGGATTCCTGGATTTTGACATTGAGGTTCCCGCTGACTGCCGCCTGGACGTCGGTTTCGGCGAGCATCTCAAGGACGGCAGACTGCGCACCGCCGTCCGCGGCTTCTGGTGCGATGTTCAGCTGAAGGCGGGACGCAACACCTACCTGCACACCTTCCGCCGCTTCGGCTGTCGCTACCTGCAATTCTTCCTGCATACCACCGAGGCAACGGTGCACTACGCCGGACTGCGCCCGACGACCTACCCGCTGTGTGCCAAGGAGTACCGTTGCGGGAACCTGCTACGCGAGACGATATACAAAGTCTGCCAGAACACCCTGCTCCAGTGCCTGCATGAGCACTATGAGGACTGCCCGTGGCGCGAGCAGGCACTTTATACCATGGATTCCCGCAACCAGATGCTCTGCGGCTACTATGCCTTCGGGGAGACGCAGGCGGCGCGGGCGGCGCTGGAGCTGATGACGCACGGCGTCCGCCGGGACGGGCTGCTGATGCTGTGCTACCCCGCCGGGTTGGATTTCCCCATTCCGTCCTTCTCCTGTATGTTCTTTGTCCAGATGGATGAGTACATCCGGCACAGCGGCGATACCTCGCTGGCGGCGGAGCATCTGCCCATGTTGGAGAACCTGATGGAGACCTTTCTGCGCAGACGGCAGGACAGCGGCGTGATTGAGAACTTCTACGGCGAGTTCGAGGGGCGGCGCGATTACTGGAACTTCTACGAGTGGACGCCCACCATGTCCGGTGCATTTGCCGAGACGAGCCGGCGGCTGGAGGCACCCCTGAACGCATTCCTGTCGCTGGCGCTCCGGGCGCTTGCCAATATCTGCGAGGCGCTGGGACTGCAGGACAAGGCGGCATCCTACCGCGCCACCAGCCGGACGCTGAATGCCGCCATCGCACAGGTGTTTTTCAACCCGGAAACGCGCCTGTTCGAGAGCTTTGACTGCATCCATCGGGGCGAGTATACCGTGCTGACGCAGTCGCTCTGCCTCCTGTGCGGCGCCGCCGACGGGCTGGACATCTCCGTCATGCTGCGCGTCATGGATGCGAACGGACCCGCTGACACGGGGCTCTGCGTCTACCCCAACACGCTGAGCATGAACGCCTTCCGCTTTGACGCCCTGCTGGCGCTTGACCGGAGCCGCTACGCCCCGCTCATCCTCGCGGAGATCGACCGCGAATACCTCTATATGCTCCGCGAGGGCGCCACTTCCTTCTGGGAAACCATCTGCGGCGCGGATGATTTCGGCGATGCCGGATCGCTCTGCCACGGCTGGAGCGCGGGGCCCGCCGCCTGGTGCATCAACCGCGTGCTGGGTCTGGAGGCAGTGGACGCCGGATGCCGCACGGTGCGCGTGAAGCCGTTCCTCGGCGACCTCGCCTGGGCGGAGGGCGCGCTCGCGACGCCGCACGGCCCCGTGCGCGTGCGCCACGAGCGGCGGGCGGACGGCACGGTCGAGACAAAGGTCGAGGCACCCAGGGGCGTGGCGATCGTGCGCGAATAGGAAAAGGAGAGTCACCATGCGGAAGATGGCTTTGACGACGATTCTGGTGGCGGGCGTGGGGGCGCTGTTCGCAAAGGTCCCCGACGCCGCGCCGGACCGGCTGACCGCGCCCGCGCTGAAGGACTGCCGCGTGCAGGGTCCGATCGGGGCGAAGTTCGAGAAGTTCATGTACGAGCGCTGCTGGGGCCCGTATGCCCGCGGCGTCGTGATGCGCGAGGCGGAGGAGGCCTTTGCGCATCCGGACGACGACGTGTTCAACGCGCCCGCCGGCATGTGGAAGGGCGAGTTCTGGGGGAAGCTCGCGCTTGCCGCCGCGCGCGTGGCGGCCTATCGCGACGACGCGGACTTCACGGCGTTCCTGCGCGCCTCGGCCCGGCGCCTCGTCGCGCACCAGCGCGCGGACGGCTATCTGGGCACGTACCTGAACCCGGAGTTCGTACTGCCGTGCGACCCGGAGACCGCGCGCGCGGCGCTGGGATGGCCCTGCTCCTGGAACTGGAACCTCTGGTGCCGCAAGTACACGCTGTGGGGGCTGCTCGCCGTCTACGACCTGACCGGCGATGCGGACCTCCTCCGGGCGGCCGACCGCGCGATGGCGCAGGAAATCGCGATGCTGCGGAAGCTCGGGCTGCGCCTCTGCGAGACGGGGACGGGGCCCATGCGCGGCCTGCCGCCGTGTTCCACGCTGAAGCCGCTCCTGCTCCTCTACCGCGCGACCGCGAAGCCGGAATACCTCGCGTTCGCGCGGGAGATCGTCGCCTCGTGGTCCGACGGCAGGGGCCCCGCCCCGCAGTTCGCCGCGAAACTCGCCACGGGCGCGTCGATGGATGCGTGGTACCCGGGCGAGACGGGGCTGTGGGCCAAGGCGTACGAGATGATGAGCTGCCTCGACGGGCTGCTGGAATACTACCGCCTCACGGGCGAGAGGGCGAGCCTCGACCTCGTCGTGAAGATGCAGGACCTCATCTGGCGCACGGAGCGCAACCTCGTGGAGAGCGTCGGCTACAACGACCAGTTCACCGGGGCCGCGCGCCACCTGAACGGGACCTCGGAGCCCTGCGACGCGATCCACTGGATCCGCCTCAACTACGACCTCTACCTCATCACGGGCGAGGCGAAGTACGTGAACGCGATCGAGTACACCTACCACAACGCCTTTCTCGCGGGCGTCTTCCGGGACGGGACGTGGGGCGCGCGCGAAGTGCGGTCCCACGGGCGCCACATCGCGCGCTTCGGGCAGAGCGGGATGCGCTTCCAGCACTGCTGCGTGAACAACATGCCGCGCACGTTCATGGACATCGCGCAGCTCGGGGCCGTGCGCGAGGGCGAGGCCGTGCGCGTGAACCTCTACGCGCCGTTCACGGCCGGCTTCGCGGACGCCGAGGTGACGCTGACGGGGGATTTCCCGATCGCGGACAAGGTGACGGCGAAGTTCGCGGTGAAGCGGCCCACCACCGTGAAGTTCCGTCTGCCGCCGTGGTCGAAGCGGACCACCTTCGCCGTGCTGCCGGACGGTAAGCCCGTTGTCCCGCCTGCGGGCGACTGGTACGAGACGCAGGTCCCGGCGGGCGTCACCGTCATCAAGGTCGCGTTCGACATGGCGCCGCGCCTGGAGCACTCCGGCCGCGCCGCGTGCGACGACCTCACGGACTACCGCTTCAGGCGCTGGAACGCCGACGGGCGCGACGCGCGGCGCCTCTACCGCACGACCCCCGCCGCGCGCCTGTTCCGAGGGCCGCTCCTGCTCGCGAAGTCGAAGAACGTCAACGACACGGCGGACGACATTCTCCGGGCCGACCTGAATGGTGGCGACTGGTCGGTGACGCTGCGCCCGTTCACCGACTTCCGCGTGATGGGGGCGTGGGAGGCGACGTTCACGCGCGGCGACGAGAAGTTCGCCGTCTCCGTCTGCGACTTCCCCTCGGCCGGCGACGAGCTCCTGCCCGACGGCGCGGACTATTTTTCGATCTTCTTCTAGTGCGTGGCGGCTGGGCGGAAGGCCGGTTTTCGTGCCCGTGTGGTACGGAAGCCGCGTTTTCCTGAAAAAACTCTACTCCCACGGCGGTGAATGTGATACTATATTGCGCAATTTGTTCCGCATCAGCGGAAGACAAGGAGTAAAAAGAGATGGACATCAACTTCGGTGGCGTCGTCGAGAAGATCGTGACGCGCAAGGAATTCCCCCTCAAGAAGGCCCAGAAGGTCCTCAAGGGCAAGACGGTTGCGGTGCTCGGCTACGGCATCCAGGGTCCGGCCCAGGCGCTCAACATGCGCGACAACGGCATCAACGTGATCGTCGGCCAGCGCAAGAGCAAGGGCGCGAACAGCTCCTGGGGCCGCGCGCTCAAGGACGGCTGGGTGCCCGGCAAGACGCTCTTCTCCATCGAGGAGGCCGCCGAGAAGGGCGACATCATCATGATGCTCACCTCCGATGGTTCCGTCGGCGATGTCTGGAAGAAGATCGAGAAGTACGTGACGCCGGGCAAGGCGCTCTACTTCTCGCACGGCTTCGCGTACGTCTACAACAAGCTCACGGGCGTGAAGCCGGGCCCGGACGTGGACGTCATCATGGTCGCGCCGAAGGGCTCGGGCACGAACGTGCGCCGCAACTTCCTGAACGGCGCGGGCATCAACTCGTCCTACGCCGTGGCGCAGAATGCGACGGGCAAGGCGGGCGACCTCACGCTCGCGATCGGCATCGCGGTCGGCTCGGGCTACCTCTTCCCGACGACGTTCGAGAAGGAGGTGACGAGCGACCTCGTGGGCGAGCGCGGCATCCTCATGGGCGCGTTGTGCGGCGTGATGGAGGCGCAGTACTACACGCTGCGCGCGAACGGCCACTCGCCGAGCGAGGCGTTCAACGAGACGTGCGAGGAGCTCACGCAGTCGCTCGCGCGCCTCGTGGACGAGAACGGCATGGACTGGATGTACTCCAACTGCTCGCAGACGGCGCAGCACGGCGCGCTCAAGTGGCGGCCGCTCTTCCGCAAGGCGACGGAGCCCGTCTTCAAGAAGCTCTACAAGTCGACGAAGACGATGCAGGAGGCCAAGGAGGTCATCCGCGACACGGGGCGTCCGGACTACAAGGAGTTCATGGCCGCGAAGCTGCAGGAGATGCACGACAGCGAGATGTGGAAGGCCGGCGAGGCCGTCCGCTCGCTCCGTCCGCACGAGGGCAAGAAGGCCGGCGCCGACAAGGCCGCGGGCATCAAGGGCCGCAAGATCACGAAGTAGGCGCCCCGCGCCGGAACCGCGATCGGTGAAAATCGCCCGTGCGACGACCTCGCACGGGCGGTTTTTTGCTATACTGAAACCATGCGAAAGATCTTGACCTTGTGCGCGGCGCTGCTTCTTGCGGGCGCCGCCCCCGCCGGAACCGCCTCCGACGCGCCGGAGGCGGCTCCTGTCGTCCTGGAGGAGAAGACCGACTCGCCGCTCGCGGCGTTCGTCGACCTCGACCTGGAGCTGACGTTCTACTCCGCCTACATCTGGCGCGGGCAGATCATGTTCGACACGGCCGTGTGGCAGCCCGCCGGGAACGTCTGGCTCAAGCTCGGCGAGGCGGCCGAGTACGGCAAGATCAAGCTGCGCGCCTGGTCGAACTTCGCCATCAACGGCTACAAGGGCCCGCACCGCTTCGGCGGCATGAGCATCGTCGACGAGACGGTGAGCTACAACTACACGGCCTTCGACTGCCTCGATGTCGAGACGGGCTTCATCCTCTACCAGTTCCCGAACCGCCACGCTTCGGGGATGCGCGAGACGGACGAGTTCCTCGCGGGCGTGCGCTGGCGCAACCCGTACCTCACACCGCGCGCCTACGTGTGGTGGGACTTCGACTCGAACGGCCACAACGACGAGAACATGCTCTACTTCGACTTCGATTTCTCGCGCGCCTTCGCGCTCACCGACGCCCTCACGCTCACGCTCGGCTCCGGCTTCGGCGTCGCGAACGGGTCCTACATGGACCACTACTCGAAAGGCGACGTGAATGGCGTTGCGTTCAACAACTTCCATAGCGACCTGGGCCTCTCTTACCAGCTTACCGAATGGCTCAAGGTGGGCGGCTCGCTCTCCTACTACTACAGCCTGAGCCGGCAGGTGCGCCACAGTCGCTACGACCTCCACGACCACTACAACGCGGGCATCCTGCGCGGCGGCATCCACCTCGTCGCGAACTTCTGAGGTGCGCGCGTCAAATGGGATCGGATGAAAAAGGACGCCGACACGATGGACCTGCCCTTTACACGTGAAGGCCTCTTCGCCAAGCTGCACGGTGCTGCCAGGATGTACTGGGCAACGCGCCGGGATCAGGCCGACAAGCAGAGGAGCCGTGGCGGGCGCGACGCCGGGACGCGCGGGCAGGTCACGGGCGGCAGGCAGTTGGATGGGTTCGCCGCGTTGATCCGGGACGTCGGAATCGCCGCCGGCTTTGGCCCGGACGAGATCTTCTTCAACGCGGCGGTTCCGATCCCGGGGTATTATCGTCCGCAGAAGAATTGGGATGTCGTCTTCTTGAGGGGCGTTCAGCTTGTTGCGGCAATTGAGCTGAAATCCCAGAGCGGAAGTTTCGGAAACAACTTCAACAATCGCTCCGAGGAGGCCCTTGGAGTCGCGCGCGATTTCTGGACGGCATACCGCGAGAAGGCGTTTGGCGTGATCGCGCCGCCCTGGCTGGGGTATTTCCTCTTTGTCGAGGATTCGGAGGCTTCCACGCACCCCGTGGCCCTCGGCAAGGGCCCGATTCCGCCCATGGATGTCTTTGTCGGGTCTTCGTATCTCCGCCGTTACGAAATCCTTTGTGAGCGGCTGATGCTTGAGCGCGACTATCATGCGGCGGCCTTGGTCCTCTCGGACAAGGACACGGCGACCGTGCGTGATGGCGGGGGCGGCGTCTCCGCCTACGCCTTCTTCAAGTCGCTCTATCTTTTCCTTCGGGCACGTTCATGACCTCGCGAATGTCCAGAACGGTCCGCCGGAACGTCACAGGGGAGGTCTTTACGCGGCGTGAAGTCGTCGACCACATGATCCACGAGGTCGCCTATTTTGGAAGGATCCGGAAGTGGTTGGGCGCACGCGTCCTTGAGCCAAGCTGCGGAAGGGGCGCATTCGTCCTGCCGTTGGTCGAGAAGGTCCTTGCCGAAGTCGCGGACTGGACGGATGCGCGGCTGGATTCCTTCTTGACGGCATGCGACATTTCAGAGGACAACATTGAAGCGGCCGCCTCCCGGACGAAGTCCGTGCTGCTGGGCCGGGGATGCCCGAGCGGGCGGGCCGAGGAGCTTGTCCGCACGTGGTTCGTCCGCTGCGATTTCCTGCTTCACGGCTTTGCGCGGAACTTCGATGTCGTGATCGGCAATCCCCCCTACATCCGCTTTGACGCCCTCGCCCCCCAGCTGCAGGGCGAGTACAAGTCACGGTACAAGACGTTCTCGGCGCGCTGTGACATCTACGTCCCGTTCTTCGAAAAGGCCCTGTCGCTGCTGGCGGCGGACGGCGTGCTTTCGTTCATCTGCTCGAACCGCTTCGCCAAAAGCAGCTACGGGAGGAGGTTGCGTTCGCTGATCTCACGGGAATACAGGGTCGCCCTTTATCTGAACATGGAGCACGCCCAGCCGTTCGAGGAGGAGGTTTCGGCCTATCCGGCAATCTGCGTCCTCGACCGCCATGTCGGCGAGAGGACGCTTGCGAAGACGATTGGCGACGCCTCCCGGAAGACGCTGCGGGAAAGCAGGGCGTCCAGGGGGAACCTCTCGGTATTCGACAGCTGGTATCGCGATGAGGCGCCGTGGATCTCGACGAGCCGCGACCGCCGTGATTTCGCGGAGTGGACGTCAAGGGCCTTCCCTGTCATTGAGGAATCGGCGCCCGGGACGCGCATCGGAATCGGCGTCGCGTCCGGCGCCGACGATCTCTATGTCGATGCGCAGAGGGCCTGCGACCTGGAGGAGGGGTGCCTTCTGCCGTTGGTGATGGCGGGCGACATCGCGGACGGCGTGGCCAACTGGCGCGGCCACTACATCTTGAACCCGTATGACAACGACGACGACAGGCTCATGAAGGATCTGGCGGACTATCCAAAGATGGCGGGCTATCTTGAGGCGCATGCCGGGCGGCTCAAGGGGCGCTACTGCGCGAAGAAACATCCCGATGCGTGGTATCGGACGCTGGATCGCATCCGTTATCGCGTGTTGAGGAGCCCGAAGCTCCTCCTACCGGACATCCAGGTCGGCGGAAATGTCGCGCTGGACGAGCGTGGCCGCCTTTACCCGCATCACAATGTATACTGGATCACGTCAAAGGGGTGGGATCTTCGGGCGCTCTGCGTGCTGATGCGCAGCTCTTTTGTGACAAACCAGATGAGATGCCTTTCGGCCGAGATGCGGGGCGGGTTCATACGCTACCAGGCGCAGAACCTCCGAAACGTCCGCATCCCCCATGCCAAAAGCCTTTCCATGGCCGACGTCGAGCGTCTCGCGGCATTGTACGGCGAGCGTGGCCGCGCGGCCGTCGATGCGGCCGTCGATGCTGTCGTTCAGCGGGCGGCTGCCCAGTGCGTGCCGGATCCGGCCATGAAGCGGAGGGAGCCTTTTGAAACGCCTGTGCAGGCGGTTGGATGACGAAAGGAGCAGCAAGGAAATGAAAGGTAGCAAGGCTATGAAAATGAAAAGACGTCACTTCCTGGGGCTGGCTGCGGGCGCGGCCGCGTTCGGCATCGGCGGCCCGGCCTTCGGCCAGAGCCGGGCACGGCAGATCGCGGCGGGGCGGAAGATCCGCGTCGCGCTCATCGGCTGCGGCGGGCGGCTGCGCTCCGTGCTCGTGACGAAGTGCCTGGACGAGGAGATCGTCGCGATGGTCGACCCCGACGCGCCCCAGATGACGTATACGAAGGAGCGCCTCGCGAAGCTCGCGCCGTCCTGCGACCTCTCGAAGGTGAAGACGTTCGCGGACTACCGCGTCTTCCTGGAGCAGATGGGCGACGCGGTGGACGCGGCGATCATCGCCTCGAACCAGCAGTCGCACGCGCCCATCGCGATCGCCTGCATGAAGAAGGGCATCCACGTCTACGTCGAGAAGCCGATCTGCTACTCCGAGGAGGAGGCGGACCTCCTCGCGGCGGCGCAGCGGAAGTACGGCGTCGTCACGCAGGCGGGCCACCACGGCCATTCCGGCCCGTTCCAGCCGCTCGTCGCCGAGTACGTGCAGAGCGGCGCCCTGGGGCAGGTGCGCGAGGTGTGGAGCTGGAGCGACCGCTTCAACGCGCAGCGGGCGCTCAGCCCCGTGATCGCGCCGCCGAAGGGCATGGACTGGGACCTCTGGGTGGGCCCGGCCGAGATGCGCCCCTACCGCCGCTCCTACCTCGGCCAGCGCTGGTACGACATCCGCGGCTTCGGCAACGGCTCGCTCGGCAACATGGGCAACCACGTGCTCGACGCGCCGTTCTGGGCGCTCAACCTGATGGGGACGCCGCCGGCCTCGGTGACGATGGAGGACATGAGCTACGTCTGCCCGGAGTCCTGGCCGACACGCGAGACGATCACCTACGAGTTCCCGGCGCGCCCCGGCATGGACCCCGTGACGCTCCACTGGATGGACGGCATCAAGGACGACGTGCCGATCGACGAGGACGTGCAGTACCACTACGCGAAGCGGGAGTGGATGAACTTCCCGCCGATCGTCCTGGAGCTTGAGAAGAAGTTCAAGATGAAGCTCGGCAACATCGGCACGCTCTTCATGGGCGAGAAGGGCATCCTCTGGGCGGGGCAGTTCGGCAACGCATACCAGTTCGTGCCGATGTCCCTCAAGAAGACGCTGCCCGTGCCGCCGAAGAAGTTCCGCCGCCTCGCGAAGGGCAAGAGCCACGTCCACGAGTTCTTCGACGCGATCCGCGAGGGGCGCAAGGCGAACGCGGACTTCGTCGACTACGGCGTGCCGCTCGTGAAGACGGTGCTGCTGGGCAACGTCGTGGCGCTCGCCGCGCGCGATGGCCGGCCGCGCGTCGAGTGGGACGGCAAGGCGGTGACGAACAACCCGGCCGCCAACGCCTACTGCCGCACGACGTACCGCAAGGGCTGGGAAATCGGAGGCGTGTGATGGCGCGGCGGAACGTTCTGGGGCTCGCCGCGGCGTGCGCGGCGCTATGGGCGGGGGCGGGCCTTGCGGCGGAGCCGAAGGCGTTGACGCGGGCGGACTTCCAGATCCGCGACCCCTTCGTGCTGCCCGACAACGGCACGTACTACCTCTACGAGTCGAAGCCGTGGAATGGCGGGAAGGGCGTGGGTGTGCGCACGTCGGCGGATCTCGAGCGCTGGAGCGAGAAGCGGATGGCGATGACGCTGCCGCCGGAGGTGAAGAACACCGCCGTGTGGGCGCCCGAGGTCCACAAATACGACGGCGCGTACTGGCTCTTCACCACGCTGACCTTCGCCCCGGACGCGGCGCATCCGATCAGGCCGATGTTGCAGGAGGGCTTCACGGGCGGGGGGCTTCAGCCGCGCGGCGTGTGGGTGTTCCGCAGCGAGAGCCCGCTCGGGCCGTTCAGGCCGGTGAAGGCGGGGAGCGTGACGCCGCCCGAATGGATGTGCCTCGACGGGACGCTCTGGGTGGAGGACGGCGTGCCGTGGATGGTGTTCTGCCACGAGTGGTGCCAGACGGGGAACGGGCGCATGATGGCGGCGCCGATGAGCCGCGACCTGGCGCGCTTCACGGCGGAGCCGGTCGAGCTCTTCCGCGCGGCGGACGCGCCGGGCGGCGGGCACGTGACGGACGGCCCCTTCCTGATCCGGCGGAAGGGGGAGCGGGCGCTGCGCATGATCTGGAGCAACTTCCTGAAGGGGAGCGGCTACTGCGTGCTGCAGTGCGTCTCCGAAAGCGGCTCCGTCCGGGGGCCCTGGACGCGGCACACGCCCCTCTACACGCGGGACGGCGGGCACGGCATGCTCTTCAACCGCTTCGACGGCGCGCTCATGCTCTCGCTCCACCAGCCGAACAAGACGCCGGACGAGCGGATGAAGCTCTTCCCGGTCGTCTGGGGCGACGCGGGGCTTTCCTGCGCGGGCGTGGAGTGGCATGTGGAACCGGAACAACGGAAGTGAAGGCGAGGTCAAGATGAAGCGACGTGATTTTCTGGGGCTCTCGGCGGCGTTCGCGGCGGCGGGCTGCGTGACGGGCGAGAAGAAGGCGGTGGACGCGGTGACGCACGCGACGCCCGTCGTGCCGTGGAGGCCGTTCCCGGACGCGAAGAAGGTGCGCGTCGTCCAGTGGGGCATGCGCCACGAGCACGCGGACGGGAAGTTCCATTCGCTCCGCAGGCTGCCCGACGACTACGAGCTTGTCGGCATCGTCGACGACCGCGCCTCGAAGACGCCGGCCGAAGACCGCGACTTCAAGATCTTCGACGGCGTGCCGCGCCTCACGCCCGAGCAGGTCTGGGCGGACAAGACGATCCAGTGCGTCTTCGTGGAGGTGACGAACGACGACCTCATCCCCGTCGCCTGGCAGGTCGCGAAGCACGGCCTTGCGATGCACCTCGACAAGCCGTGCGGTCAGAACTTCAGGAAGTTCGAGGCGCTGATGGCGTTCTGCAAGGCGCGCGGCCTCCCCGTGCAGATCGGCTACATGTTCCGCGTGAACCCGGCGATCCGGTTCTGCCAGAAGGCCGTCAAGGAGGGTTGGCTCGGGGAGATCATCTCCGTCGAGGCCGACATGTACCACGACTACGGCAGCAGGAACTACAACGCCTACATCGCCTCCTTCAAGGGCGGCCTCATGTACAACCTCGGTTGCCACCTCATCGACTTCATCCTTCCGATGATGCCCGGCCTCCCCGCGCGCGCCCACGTCGTGCGCCTCCCCGCGCCCGGCGACCCCGCAGACGCGGGGACGAACTGCGTGAGCGTGCTGGAATGGCCGCGCGCCACGGTGACGGTGCGCACGGCGCGCCACGCGGCGTGCGCGACGCGCTGGCTGCGCATCCAGGGGACGAAGGGGGCCATCGACCTGCGCCCGATCGAGCGCTTCGACGGCAGGCCCACGACGCTCGAACTGCGCCTCAAGGCGCCGGCGGGCGGCTACAAGGCGGGGACGCACACGGTGGCCTGCGGCGTGCAGAAGGACCGCTACGCCGACCAGCTCAAGGAACTCGCGGACATCGTGCGCGGGCGGCGTCCGAACCCGCCCGGCCAGTACGACCACGACGTCGCCGTCCACAAGGCCACGCTCATGGCCTGCGGGATGGAGGGGTAGATTGTTTTAAGTCGCTCCGCTTTAAGTGATTAAGTCGTTAAGTTTCTGGTGGATATCCACATGTGAATCTTGCCAATCCTGTAGATTCCGTCAAGGCAACGGCTTAGATTACAAATCACTTAACTACTTAATTACTTAAAGCCGCAGAGCGGCGACTTAATCTGCGATTGAGTTGGTGGACGAGGAGTAAGCGAAATGAACATGCGAGATGGACTCTACGCGCTTCTGCGCATGGCGATTGGGTGGCACTTCCTCTACGAAGGCGTGTGGAAGCTCTGCCAGGACAACTGGACCGCGAAGGGGTTTCTCCAGTCCAGTGACTGGTTCGCGGGCGCGATCCATCCGCGCGAGGGCTTCCCCTACGCCTTCAACAACGGCGCGGATGCGATCTGTGTGGGCATGTTCGACTTCCAGATGGTCGAGAACGTCAATCTCGTCAACAAGATCTTCGCGAAGGGCCTCCCCGCCCGGACGCGGAAGTGGAACTAGGAGCAGTTGTCGCATACCAGCTAGATGGGGAGAGGGTCCATGAACGCAGGGGAATTGATCCAGACAACCGATGCCGGAGGTCTGGATGCCATACAGCGGAAGATCTGCGTGATTCGCGGCGTCCACGTCATGTTGGACCGTGACCTGGCCGATCTGTACCAGGTCGAACTGCGCGTCTTCAACCAGGCCGTACGCCGGAACCTGAGGCGGTTCCCCGATAACTTCATGTTCGAGGTCGATAAAGATGAAATTCGTCCACTGATCACAGATTGTGATGTGTCGGGAAAGATGCGTTATTGGCCCCAGAAGTCCATGGTGTTCACCGAACAGGGAATCGCCATGTTGTCTGCCGTGCTACGAAGCGACATCGCCATCTCGACAAGCATTCGCATCATGAATGCGTTTGTCGCGATGCGCAGGACGCTTGCATCGATGGCGTTGGTGATGCCGAAGGTGGAACCGCTGCTGATGCGTCTGGAGACGGTTGAGCGCCGGCAGATCACAGATCAATCCCGTAATGAAGAGAGGTTTAACCAGATCTTCGCAAAGATGAACGAGGGGGACGTGCCTCTGGCGCAGATTTTCTACCAGGGTAGGTTCTGGGATGCAAAGTCGCTCTTGATAAAGTTCATCCGCCGCGCCAGGAGGGAACTTGTTGTCGTTGATGCCTATGTAGGCGTCGCAACGCTCGACATGCTCGCGAAACGTGGGCGTGGCGTCAGGATTGAACTCGTCACGCACTCCAATGGCGAGTTGGCGGAGTCGGACTTTGAAGCCTTCGGCAGGCAGTACGGTCATTTCACGAAGACGTTCTGCGGAATGTGCCATGATCGGTTCATCATTGTCGATCAGAGGGAACTCTTCTGGACGGGGGCGTCGTTGAAAGACGCTGGTCGCCTGACGTTCGCCGCCGCGAAGATGGGCGAGGAGATGATTCCGGGACTCTTGGAATCGATCCGCAGTGCCTCGGGCGAACGAAAGGAGTATGGGACGGGGGCTGTGGATGTGGAGGAATCGCGGAGTCGCGGTTCTTATGTGGAATCTTGAAAGGAAAAAGGAGCAAGAGCATGGTGAACAGACGGACGTTTTTGTCGGGATCGGCCTTGATGGCGGCGGCGGTCGCCGCGCCGGCGGGCGCACAGCGGCCTCCGAAGCCGCGCAAGCCGTTCGAGGGCATCGGGACGGATCCCTTCACGGTCGGCGAGCCGTGCCTGCAGGCGCCGGGCGAGACGACGATGGGCGTCTCGTGGCGCGTCTCGGGCCTCGCGAAGGGTGTCGTCGAGCTTGCGGACAACCCGGAGATGCGCAACGCGCGCACGGTGAAGGGCGGCGGCTACGGCCTCGTGCCGATCGACGTCGCGGCCCTCCAGGTGCGCCTGGAGGGCCTGAAGCCCGCGACGACCTACTGGTACCGCACGGTGACGACGCCGTTCACGGACTACAAGAACATCTACGACGCGAAGCTCGGCGCGCCCGTCGTCGGCAAGGTCCACGCCTTCACGACGCTCGGCGCGGCGGCGAAGACGCACTTCGCGGTGATGAACGACACGCACGCGCAGTGGGCGGCGTTCCAGCCCGTCGTGAAGAAGATGAAGGCGCTCAAGCCCGGCCTGATCGTCTGGAACGGCGACGCGACGAACACGACGCAGGAGAAGCGGACGGCCGTCGAGATTTTCCTCGACCCGCCGATCGCGGACAGGGACTACGCGGCGGACATCCCCGTCTGCTTCGAGAGCGGCAACCATGACTTCCGGGGCAGCTGGATCTCGAAGAAGGAGGAGGTCATGCTCGCGCGCCACCCCGCCGAGCGCACGGGCGCGGAGTGGGACCTCAAGTGGAACTTCGCCGTGCGCATGGGCGAGGCCGCCCTCGTCGGCATGGACACGGGGGAGGACAAGCCGGACGGCCACCCGAAGTGGTTCGGCCTCGCCAACTTCGAGCCCTACCGCAAGGCCCAGGCCGCCTGGCTCGAAAAGGCCCTCTCCCGCCCCGACATCGCGGCGGCGAAGTTCAAGGTCGTCTTCTGCCACATCCCGCTCTTCGCGGCGCCGGACCACCCGGACTACCCGCACGACGGCGTGAAGATCGACCCGCACGACTACGCCTACTGGTCGCGCGAATGCCACGACCTCTGGAGCCCGATCCTCGCGCGGCACGGCGTGCAGCTCGTCGTCTGCGCCCACAAGCACCGCTACCGCTTCGACCCCGCGACGGCGGAACGCCCCTGGGCGCAGATCGTCGGCGGCGGCTGCGAGATGCCGAAGGACATCGCCTATCGCTTCCCCACCGTCATCGAGGGCACGGTCGAGGGCGGCCGGCTCAAGATCGTCGTCCACAACATCAAGACCGGATCCGTCCAGGCCGTCCATGAAATCGCCGCTTCGCGGCTTTAAGTTAAGTCGCCCCTGCGGGGCTTTAAATGGTTAAGTCGCCGCTACGCGGCTTTAAGTAGTTAAGTAGTTAAGTAGTTAAGTGGTTAAGAAGTGGTTAAGTGGTTAAGTTGTCCTTCAGGCAGAAGCTCCATGCGTCCCGTTCCGCAATGCGTTGTGGACTTTTTGTCCTTAGAAGCGCCGTTTAAAAACGCGCCGCGTGTTTGGGACGCACAACGAGTCGTCTTTCCGTTTAGCTACTTAACTGCTTAACCACTTAACCACTTAACTACTTAACCACTTAACTACTTAATCACTTAACTACTTAACTACTTAACTACTTAAAGCCGCGTAGCGGCGACTTAAATAGAACATGTCTTTCCCCGTCGAGGCAATCATCCCGCAGATCCGCGCGTCGCTCGCGCGCAACCGCTCGGTCGTGCTGCGCGCGCCGCCGGGGAGCGGCAAGACGACGTGCGTGCCGCCCGCGCTCTTGGACGCGCCGTTCCTGCGCGGGCGGAAGATCCTCATGCTGGAGCCGCGCCGCCTCGCCGCGCGCAGCTGCGCGGCCTACATCGCGCGCCGCCTCGGCGAGCCGCTGGGCGAGACCGTGGGCTACCAGGTGCGCCTGGAGCGGAAGGTGTCGTCCCGCACGCGCCTGGAGATCGTGACGGAGGGCCTGCTCGCGCAGCGGCTCATCGCCGACCCCGAGCTCGCGGACGTGGGGCTCGTCGTCTTCGACGAGTTCCACGAGCGTTCGCTCGCGTGCGATCTCGGCTTCGCGATGGCGCTTGACGTGCGCCGCGCGCTGCGGGACGACCTGCGCCTCCTCGTGATGTCCGCGACGCTGGACGTGGACGCCGTGGCCGCCCACCTCGGCGATGCGGACGTCCACACCGCCGAGGCGCGCATGTTCCCCGTCGAGACGCGCTACCTGCAGGTCGCCTCCGACGCCCCCGTCGCCGCGCAGATGGCCGGCGCGGTGCGGCGCGCCCTCGCCGAGCCGGGCGGCGACATCCTCTGCTTCCTGCCGGGCGAGGGGGAGATCCGCCGCTGCGAGGAGGCGCTGTGCGCGGCGGGGGCCGAGCGGCTCGGCGCCGTCGTGATGCCCCTCTACGGCGCGCTCCCCCGGGAGGAGCAGGACGCCGTCCTCCGCCCGCTCGCCCCGCCGCGCCGCAAGGTCGTCCTCGCGACCTCCATCGCCGAGACTTCGCTCACGATCGAGGGCGTGACGACGGTCATCGACGCGGGCCTCATGCGCGTGAGCCGCTTCTCGCCCGCGTCGGGGATGAGCCGCCTGGAGACGCTGCGCGTCACGCGTGACCGCGCCGAGCAGCGGCGGGGCCGTGCGGG
>OLGE01002146.1_pt1 | contig 18027 bp, 17 predicted proteins | sample 1605151 | NCBI WGS metagenome assembly OLGE01 (sample SAMEA3888912, study PRJEB22519) | human gut metagenome | biome: human gut; feature: human-associated habitat; material: faeces | place: Denmark | collected 2010
CTGTGCTTGAGAAGAAAGGCCGTTCAGAAAACTATCTTCCTGCTATACAATGGCTATGCGAAAAACTTTAAGGAAAATTATAATTATAAACGTATAGAATTTGAAATGTTTAAAAACATAAAAAACGTGCTATATTACTAGTATATAATGACAGGAGTTATGGAAAATGAAAAATAGCGCGCTGGTCGTGATTGACCTTCAGAATGACATCACAAAAAATTACAGGGAAATAATCGCTCGTGTGAATCAGGCGATTGACTGGGCGGCGGCAGGCGGAATGCACGTTGTCTACATTCAGAACCAAAACCTTTCCGCCGGAACAAGAACGTTCAAGCCCGGAACTCATGGCGCGGAGCTTGTGCCTGAAATGAAAGTTGTTTCCGGCCACATTTTCACCAAGACAAAAAGCAACGCCCTGACAAGCGAGGACTTCGCCACATTTATTCAGGAGAACGCAATCTCTGAATTTTTTATTGCCGGAGCGGACGCTACTGCCTGCGTAAAATCCACCTGCTTCAACATGACAAAAAGCGGCTACACCGTACACGTGATTTCCGACTGCATCACAAGCTACAACAAAAACAAGATTCCCGAAATGCTCGCCTACTACGAAAGCAAGGGCTGCGATGTCAAGGCTTTTGACGAGATGAGTAAATCTGAAATGTGAAGAAACAAAAGGAGACAGCATAAAAATCATCGAATATTTTACATCAAACGACAAGGCGCACTGGCTGGAAGAAATTGCGAAGGCTGACTAGGGTGCGGCGAAAAACTTGTCTCGTTCTGCACTTTTGCGCCGCTCGATGATGTTCAGCCTACGGAACTTTCACCTTGGATCGGCTTTGTCTACACTGCGCCCGAATATCGTGGCCACCGTTACGCAGGCGAGGTTTTGAACTGGGCGGAAAGCGTTGCAACCGTCATGGGACGCGCGACGGTCTACATCTCAACAGACCACATTGGGCTTTACGAAAAATACGGCTACGATTTTTTTAAGACGGCAAAATCGGTCGGCGGAGAGGAAACGAGAATCTACCGCAAGAAACTTTCCGCAGATGGAGATGAAAACAGAAACGGATGGAAAACGGCGGACTTGAGTACAAAATCTGCGGCAAGGCGATTCAAAAAATCTGCGATTCATACAGAATTCTGCAAGAATGGAAAGAGAAGTTCAAGGAACTGCGAGCGGGATTGAAAAATAAAGCGGCGGAAAAAGAAGGAGGAACGGACAAAAAAATGACAGTTCAGGAACAGTTCAACTTGATTGCAAAGGAATACGACGAAAACCGCCGCAAGTTCATTCCGTGTTTTGACGATTATTACATTTCTTCGACGGATTTTGCCGCAAAGTCGCTTGAAAAAACGCCGAATCTGATTTTTGACCTCGGCTCTGGAACTGGACTTCTGCTGTCGTTCTGGTTCAGGCATTTTTCGGACGTGAAATATGTTCTTGTTGACCTTGCCGAGGAAATGCTCGCGGTGGCGAAAAAGCGTTTTGAGAATCTTTTGAACGTGGAATACAAAATTCTTGACTATTCAAAGGAGCTTCCGGCGGGAAATCCAGACCTTGTGATTTCCGCGCTTTCGATTCATCATCTTGAACACGATGCGAAGCAGAATCTCTTCAAAAAGATTTACAGCGCGCTTAGCGAAAACGGAGCTTTCATAAACTACGACCAGTTCTGTGCGGAAGACGCGGCGATGAACAAAAAAATTGAAAAATACTGGACAGAGCAGATAAAGTCTTCAAATCTTTCGGAAAAGGAATTTGAACGCTGGCAGGAACGCAAAAAGCTCGACCGCGAATGTTCCGTGCGGCAGGAAATCGAGTGGCTCAAACAGGCCGGATTCAAGAGCGCGGAATGTATTTATCTGAACGGAAAGTTCGCGGTGATAATGGCGGGGAAATAAATATGGCTTAGGGATTGGAGTGGCACGCTGTAGGCGTGTTCCGAAGCGAAGCGGAGGAATGGAGGCGAAAGCCGTAACCACGAAAAGCCCGACCTGCCGACAGGCAGGGAAGCTCCTAAAAAAGTTAAAAATCTTTAACAGAATATTGTTAATTCATATTGACAACAATACAAATGACGTATATATTAAACGCATGGAAACTGTTGTAAAAATCTTGCGGGAAAAAAATTCATTTTCTCAGGAAGAACTGGCAAAGAAACTTGGAGTGTCGCGTCAGAGCTATATAAAATACGAGAATGGAACTACCGAAATGCCACTGGAAATTGTAAGGTCTCTTTCCAAAAGTTTTGACGTTGACTATTCGTGTATTATTGACAACAAACTGCCCACAGAGCCTAGCTACGACATAAAAAGCTCCGCTTCCAAAGACGAAAAAGGAAAATCAGACATAAGAATCAGTATCCCTGAACACAATATAGAAAAATTCAAGCAGGTTTTTCTATATATTCTTGCAAAAGTCGGCGCAAAGCCTAATGTTGGACAAACAGTTCTTTACAAACTCTTCTATTTTATAGATTTCGATTACTATGAGCTTTATGAAAAGCAGTTGATGGGGCTTTCGTATATAAAAAATACTTTTGGGCCGACTCCTGTCGATTTTGCAAAACTTAGCAAGCAAATGATAAAAGAAGGCCAGATTGAGGAAGTAAAAAGCGAATTCTACAACCACGAGATGACAAAATATTTTCCGCTCGTAAATCCAAACTTGGAGCTTCTTTCGGCTAAGGAACTTGAATTTATTGATTCAGAGCTGGAAAAATATTCCGGAAAAACAGCAACAGAACTTTCTGCCCTTTCTCACAAAGATATTCCGTGGATAGGAGCAAAAGACAGAGAAGTTCTTGACTATGAATCGGTTTTCTACAGGACTCAGGAAACTTCCGTCAGAACATACGAAGAGGACGATGATTAAATATATTTGTCTTGCAGAATTCGAGAAATATTTCAAGGCTCTTCAAAAACGCTACAGAACTTTGGCAGAAGATTTTGAGACATTTAAGAAATTCACTATAGAAACTTTTTACGAAATGAATGTTCCTTCTACAGCTTTTCTTCCAATCGAAGGATTCTGCGGAAAAAATTATACAGCGAACAAAGTCCGAAAATTCGCCTGCAGAAGTCTGCCGGGAAGAGGAAATCAGTCTGTAAGAATCAAATCTATTTAGTGATACTAAACACTTGTATTTAGTGCCACTAAATACTATAGTATATTCATGGTTACAAAAGAATTGATTTTGCGGATGGCGGAAAAACAGAAGAATGAAATTTTAAGCTCTTCCCCGAATCTTGAGGTGAACAGGGAGGGGCTGCAAAACATTCACTCTCCAATTCCTCAGTTCGTCAGGATAATCACAGGAATCAGACGATGCGGAAAAAGCACTTTTGTCTGCCAGGACATGAAAAATCGCTGCGGAAATGCTTTTTATCTGAATTTTGATGAGCCTGCGCTTTCGGAATTTGATTCAAATTCGTTTTTGATACTGGACGAAGCCATCGCCGATTGCAGAAAAAAGTATGGAAGTTCAAATGAGCTTTTCTTTGATGAGATTCAGATTATTTCCGGCTGGGAAACTTATGTAAGCTCAAAACTGAAGGAAGGAAAACTTGTTACGGTAACTGGCTCAAACGCCTCTTTATTAAGTCAGGAACTGGGAACAAGACTTACCGGCCGCCATTTGGACTATGAGCTTTTTCCGTTCAGTTTCAATGAATTCTGCACTTTTCTGAAGAAACAAAAAAGTGCGGAATCCTTTGAAGAATATATTTTTAAAGGCGGTTTTCCCGAATTCTTGAATTACAGGCAAAGCCAGATTCTTACGCAGCTTTTTGATGACATCATTTTCAGGGATATTGTCGTACGCTACGGAATAAAAGACTCAAAGTCGCTGCGGACTCTTGCTGTTTATCTCTGCTCAAATTGCGGAAACCTTGTTACGGGAACAAAACTGTCGGCCCGGCTCGGATTGAAAACAACGGCTACAATACTAGAATATCTTTCTTTTCTTGAGCAAAGCTATCTGTTCTCGTTTGTACCGAAATTCAGCTATTCCGCAAAAGCACAGTCGGTGAATCCTAAGAAAGTTTACAGCATAGACTCGGGAATGGCAGCAAACATCTCCGTTTCCTCGTCGAAAGACATAGGCCGGCTTTTTGAGAACGCTGTGTTCTGCAAAATCCGGAGGGAAACAAAGAATATCTGGTATTATTCGGAAAACAGTTTTGAGTGTGATTTTTTATACGGCGCTTCGACTGTTCCAGAAAAGGCGGTCCAGGCTTGTTTTGAGCTGACAAATGAAAACATGGAGCGCGAAGTCCGGGGAATCGTAGAAACCTGCAGAAAATTCAACAATATTGAAGGTTTTATTGTAACTTTAAATCAAAGCGATAGAATTGAATATGACGGAATGACCGTAAACGTCGTAAAGGCAACCGATTTCTTTTGATGAAAAAAATTAACTGAGGGGAAAACATGGCGACAACAAAAGAATACATCGATTTTGTGGGCAATCAGATTGAATGCTACGGCGAGGTGCACAGCCGCAAGATGTTCGGCGAATATATGGCGTACCTGAACGAAAAGCCGGTTCTTCTTGTGTGCGACAACACAGTTTTTGTGAAAAAGATTCCGGAAACAGAGCCGGTTATGAAGGAATTCAACGCGGAATGCGGATTTCCTTACGACGGCGCAAAGGAGCATTTTATCCTCGACATTGAAGACCGCGGGCTTTTGGACAAAGTGATTCCGATTCTTGAAAAAATTACGCCAGTTCCGAAGAAGAGGAAGAAATAAATTGATTTTGTGCAAAATTTTACGTATAATTTTATGTAAGTAATTACAGAATATTTTTTTTTATATGGAGGCGAATTATGGTGACTTTTGCAAGAAACGAAATTGTGTCATCCAGCCAGTTTGTAAGGAATTTCGCTACTTTTCTGAAACAGCTGACGGAATCAAAGCAGGAAAAAATTGCAATCATAAAAAACAACGAGATGCAGGCCGTGATGATTCCTGTTGAGGAATATGAAAAGCTGAAATCAATAGAGGAAATTGCCGAACGGAAAGAGATTTTTGATACGGTTCAAAGCCGCGGCAAAACTCCTGAGGCGGAATATGTTTCTTATGACGAGGGGATGAAACAGGCTGGTTTCTGATGGAAAAATGCTATGAAATAAAATTTCACCCTGCCGCGCTGAAAGAATTTTGTGCTCTTGATGGAAGCGTGAAAATTCTTGTGAAAAAACAGCTGGACAAACTCAAGGTGCAGCCTTTTCTTGGGGAAGAACTTGGAAACAAGAATGGCTACAATCTTTCCGGCTACAGAAAAATGTATGCCTGCAAAAAGCAAGTCAGAATTGTCTATTCTATTCATGATGACGTGCTTCTTGTAAAAATAATCGCAATAGGAAAGCGCGAGGAAATGCAAGTTTACGAAACTGCGGCGGAGCGGATATAAGTTCAAACTGAGCGAATATGAAAAAATTACTCGCTTTCAAAAATCAAGATTTTTTCTGATATTTTGTCTACAAACGGAAGTTTTTCAAACAGTCTTAATACCGGATGAAGGGCAATCATCCCTCTTGTGATATTGTCGTCTTTTATTTTTCTAAAGCCGGCGGCAATGTCTGCAATGTCTTCAAAGCAATCTGCTCCGAAAATGAATCTTGCGCCTGTTTTATGGATTGATTTTTCAATCTTTTCTCGGTTTATCCATCTTTTTGCAAGACATTCAAGCATGACTGTCGCTCCGCTAAAATTTTTGCGGATAATCTCAAGCATTTTTGCATTCTCATTTTTTGTAAGATACATGCTCAAGCCTTCAATTATAAAAAGAACTTTTTCGCAGGCATCTATGTTTTTCACCCAGGACGCATCAAGCACTGAACAGCCGATGTTCAAAATATCAATTATCTCAGGCAAATCAAGATTAATCCACTTCAGTCTGCCGTTGTCCATTCTGTAAAAACGAGTGTCCAGACCGCAGGCAATATTTACAACAGTGCAATTAGGATTTTCTGAGATAAAGTTTTTCACAAGCTCATCAAAAACAAGAGTGCGGGCAATAACACCGTCGCTCATCGTTGAGTCACCTTCCGCAAGCGAAAAGTCATAGTCAATCTTTTCAACAAGTTCAACCGCCTTTGAATCATAAAATTTATGTCCCTTGTTATTTGAATATTTTGCGCGAGCATAAAAACTCTGGAGCATAGTTTCCGCCGTTCCGCTCAAATTTATTTTGATTCGTGCGGATGGTTTATACTTCGGTGTTTGTGTTGGAATAATGTTCGTTTTTTCTGCCATATTGTTTTCCCTGATAGCTAAGTGCATATATTATACAAAAGTTAGTTAAGGCTAACAATATGTTAAAGAAGATTATGGGTGTTAGCGGAAAGGGAGGAGAGTGAAAAAAAACATGGACTGACGGCAACAGATTGCAGCCAGCCTAGTTTAGAAAAAAGTCTAATCTGCGCGATTTTCTGTTTTTGGAATTTTATTCTTTGAACAGATTTCCTGCCGTCATTTCAAGGTAGTTTTTTCCGGCGTAATCCGGGAACGCTTTTTCTGCGGCGCAGATAAATTCCTCGCGTGTCTTGCATTGCGCGGCAAGTCCGCGGAGATTTTTCACGTAGGCAATTTTTTCTGTTACGGCATCCTGCTCCTCAACGTTAGCGTGGCTTGAAAGAATGTACTTGTAGCCGGCTTTCTGGTACGACTCAAGAATTTCAATCATTGCCGCGGCATGCGCGTCAGAACCGATAATCGAATGAACGTACTTTCCGAGCATATTGGTATAAATTGCGTTTGCGGCAGGAATTTCAACATCGAAGGAAGAGCCCCGGTCGTAAATCACAAAGTCGATTCCAGCGATTGTGTTTTTTCCTTCGCGCAGAATGTTTTTGATTGAAGCGACAAAGTTTCCGCGGAAGGCAGGTCCGAACGCCTTCAAAAGTCCCTGTGTGATTCCAAATGCTGTTCCGCCGCTCACAGATTTTTTAGCGTTCTCGGTTCCCCACACGTTCATTTCCTTGATGTAGTCCGCGCCAGCCGGATGGTCGCTTATGATAATGTCGTTCATCGGCTTTTTGAGAGAAGCAATGTATTCTTTCCAGTCGTCAAGATTTTCCGTGAACGCCGGAAGCTCAATTCCCACAAGCGCGTTTTCGCCTTCAACAATAAAAGCCGCATCGCAAAGAGCGTCCTTTGTGTCGTAAGCGTGAAGCTTGATTTTTCCAAAGTCATAGACCGTTACAGTTCCTGCCGAAAGATTTTTTGTTGTATTCAAAATTCATCTCTGGTAATTTTTTTGCGTGCACGTTGTAATCTTTTTAGTTACAAGTAAAATATAATTCAGATTTGTTATAATGTTAATAGTTACAACTAGAGGGTTGTGAAAAATTCAGTTAGGCTGTATGCCGTGGAACGTGTTTTGGAGCTAAATGAATAATCCGTGTGGGAAGTTCTTGGTTTGCTGAAATACGCAGCATGAATTTGTGTTCTCTACCTTCCAAAACTCTCCGCAACTTCTGTTAAAAGACGAACTTTTTCCTGCGGCAATTTCTCGCATTTTTCTATAAGGTCGTGGTATTTCCTTAAAAAATGAATCTGATTCTCGTTTTCCGCACCGTGGGAAGTTTTGTCGGACGGCTGGCTTCCTGTAACAAGATATTCCACAGAGACTCCCAAAACTTTCGCGATTTTTACGGCTGTCTCCGCAGAAGGACTTGAGCCCTGCTTCTGTCCTTTCCCGATGTTCGATGCGGTGATTCCGACTTTTTCGTTTTATATCGGAAAACTTTTAGACGGAATAAAAATTGTACACGTAAAGGATTTTTTGAGCAGGGAGTGGTTGTGAAATTATAAAATTGAATGGTTTGTTTTTGAAATTATTATACTGGTTTTATAAGAAAAACTTTATTAATCGTGCTATAATAATCTTATAATCAAAAACTATGAAAAATCTTTTTTCCATAATTCTGCCGGATTTTTTTAAGCCTCTCGTCAGTAAATATAAAGACCAGTATGCTGACTGTCTTCTGGCGATTTATAATTCATACAAATCTGAAATTTCTTATGGAGTTGACAGAGAATCGGTAGTTTCCACTTTAACAGAATATTTCAATGGCAGAACTGATGACATAAGTTTTGATGACGATAACAGTTTTGAAAAGGATTCCAGAAGCAAAGCACAGAAAACAATCAATTATTTAAAAGATTGCGGCTGGCTTGATTTTGAAGATGAAAAGAATTATCAGCAGAATGTGGTTCTTACAGAACAGGCAGTCCCTTTTATTCGGACGATGAATGATGTCATCAAAAATGAGGAGACGGAATATCAGGGGCTTATTTCTCAGATTCATGCGGTTTTGCAAAATGAGGATTTGTATTCAAAGCCGTACCAGTTTATTCTAAAAAATGTTGTGAGCAATACGGAGCAGCTTGTTTCAAGCCTGAAAAAACTTAATATTTCAATCAAAAAGCATATCGACCGGCAGACAAAAAATAGAGATTTGGCTTCGGTTCTTGATATGTTTGCGGCTTATAATGATGAGATTGTTTCAAAATCTTTGTACCGTTTAAAGACCAGCGAGAATGTCGGAAAATTCAGGCAGTCAATAAAAATCAATTTAGACAAAATGCTTTCCGAGCCAAAAATTTTAAAAGATTTGGTTTCCGGCTACATGGAAATTGAACAGGAGACCGATGCGGATTTAGCTCAAGATAAAATCATAGAAATGATTGTCGATGTAAAAACCGCATTTGAAAATCTTGATAAAATCATTGAGGATATTGACCGTAAAAACAATCACTATATGAAAAATGCGGCTTCAAGGGCGAAATTTGAGCTGGCATCCGGGACAAATCAGGAAGGGAAAATCAATGCGATTTTAAGATACTTGGCAGAAGTTTCCGAAGAGGATGAAAACGTTCCTGATGACTTGTTCAATGTTTTTGTTCAAAAATATATTTGCGAAGAGTCAGTAAAGAAAATCCCGGAAAAGAAATCTTATGCGGAAGTTGCAAGCATTGATACTGCAAAAATTTTGACAGAAGAAGAAAAAAATATAAAAAAGAAGCTGATGCTTGATAAGCAAATGGCGCGTATTTATAGAAAGAAAATAGAAAATCTTGTATTGGAGCGTCTTGGACAAAAACAGCTGATATTGGCTTCTGATATTCCAGTTAATAACCGTAAGGATTTTGAAAATCTGATTTATATAAGGCTTTTTGCAATAGAATCTTCTATATATAAGGTTCAAAAAACAGAGAAAAGGGTAAGAACTGAAAAGTGCGAATTTACGGATTTTGAGATAAGGAGGAAAGCACCAGCGATGGTAACCCCGAAGTTGTAAGCGGCTTGCCGCTTGCAATGAGCGGCAGCGAAGGGTGGACGTAGCGACCTTGCAGGCAAGGTGGTGCCCAAAATTATGTTTGAACAGCTTGAAATAATCGGTAATTCTAATTCTCAAAAGGAAAAATTTTCCAGGGCGGCAAATAATCTTTTGAATCACTGCTTTATCTTGAAGAAAAAAGAGGATACGCGTCAGGATTACATTTATATAAAAGACAATAAAGAGCAGTTCAGTCTTGTTTTTGACTTGCTCGGCTATGATCTGCGGATTGACGAAGATATTGGGCTTATTTCAATTTCAAACCGGAATGGAACCGGGCGGCTTCAGTTTACAAAATTTGAAAGCATTATGTTTTTGATTCTGAAACTTTTGTATTTGGAAAAAAGAAATGATCTCTCGACAAACGGGGACAATGTAACTGTTACAATTCAGGAAATCCGCGACAAATACAATCTGCTGAAACTTAAAAACAAACAGAAACTTGACAAAAGTTCAGAAAGACAGATTATCGCTCTTTTTAAACGCTACAATATTATCAGAAATCTGACTTCTGATATAACTCAGGGTGAAACACGGATAGAAATTTATCCTTCTATTATGATTGCAATTCCAAACGAAGGAATTACGCATTTGTACGAAAACGTAAAAGAACGGCTGACAGAATATGAAGTAGGAGATGAAAATGCAGATGATGCAGAAGACTTTGCAGACGAAGAAGCTGAATAGAGTTCGGCTTTTAAACTGGATGTATTTTGGTTATGAAACATTTCCTATAAATCAGGGTTCGGTCTTAATCAGCGGAGAAAATGCCGCCGGAAAATCTACTGTTCTTGATGCGATTCAGATGGTGCTTACAGGAAATTCAACAAAGTTCAATAAAGCTGCCAATGAAAATTCAGACCGTGATTTAAAAAGTTATGTCCGCTGCAAAATCAATACAACAGAAAAAACTTTTCTTCGCGAAGGAAATGTAATCAGCAATGTTGCCTTGGAATTTTATGAGGAAAAGGAGAACCGATGGTTTGTAATTGGAGTTCACATCACTTCTGGGAATGAAAATGAATCGCCTGGCAAAAGGTGGTACATAGAAAATGGAAAACTGGATGATTTTTCTTTTCTGACTGAAGAAAATAAACCTGCTATGTCTGATGAATTCCGCAATAACGGAGAAAAAATCCGCTATATAAAAGCTGTTTCTGAATATAAAGAAAATCTTAGGCATAGGCTTGGAAATCTGGAGGACAAGTTTTTTGAGGTTCTGTTAAAGGCACTGGCATTCCGTCCTGTTGATAACGTAAAGGATTTTATCAACAAATATGTCCTTTCAGAAAAAAATATTGATGTTCAGTCGCTCCGTGAAAGCATTGATACTTTGAATGAATTTGAGCAGACATTAAAAAAGGCAAAACAGGAACGTGATTCTCTTGAAGAAATTCTTGCCCGGTACAATGAAATAGACGAAAATGAGCACAATAAAAAAGTAAACGATATGCTCCTGAAAATTATTGACAAGGATTTTCTTGAAGAAACAAAGGAATGTGGATTAAGCCAGATTCGCATTGATACGCAAAAACTAAAAAACAAGACTTCGGAGAAAGAAAATATTGAAAGACAGCTTAAAGAAATAAATGCCAAGCTGATTCAGCTGCGACAGACTTTTGAAGATACTGACTATCATAAACTAACAGAAAAATTAGAGAACTCAATTAATAAATTGTCTGAAGAAAAAAGCAACGAAGAAAAACGAAAACAGCAGCTTACTGAATATTTAAGATTTTTAATCAATTATCTGAATCTGTTCATAAAAACTAAAGATATTCCTGTAGGTGCGGATGAAGTAAAAAATATCGGTCTTGCCGGCGATGAAAATCAAAAAGCTGAAACTGTTGAAAAAGTAGAAGTTTTTGCTAAAAAAGAAATTGAGGACATCCGTAAAAGTAAATATCTTGCAGAAAATGAACGCGAATCAATTTCCAAAAAAATCTCTGAACTTGATGATGAAATAGAATCTTTGGAAACGCAGACAATTCAATTTCCGGAAGAGACAGAACGGCTAAGAGCCTGCATCCAAAGAGAATTTAAAGAAAAAGGAATTGACTCGCCTGTTTATATTTTGGCAGAGCTATTGTCCATTACAGATAAGCAGTGGACTAATGCTATTGAAGGATATTTGAATACACAGCGTTTCTATCTGATTGTAGAGCCTGAACATTACAATCTTGCATTGGAAATCTATAACGCAAATAAAAAAAGCTACAATCAGGGAATAATAAATTTTAGAAAACTGCCGGAAGTTGAACCTGACTCAAATTCTTTGGCAATGCTTGTGCAATCTGAAAATCGTTTTGCAAGACGCTATGTGAATTTTATTCTTGGCAATGTTATTTGCTGTGAAAATCTGCCTGAGCTTGAAAATTATTATTCGGCAATCACAAAGGACTGCATGGTTTATAAAAATTATGTTTCACGCAAAATAGATCCTAAGATTTATTCAAAACCATATATTGGAAAAGACGCAATTGAAGTTCAGCTGAAAAATGCAAAGTCGCAGAGAAAAGATTTGCTGGAAAAGCTTCCTGCGTTGCGAGAGAGGCTTGATGTTTTTAATCAGATTGAAAATTCTTATGAATATGTAAATTTTGGTATGCTGAAAAATTATATGGATGCACCAAATAAACTGGAATCTGTAACTATCCGGCTGAAAAAAGAAATGGAAGAATTTGAAAAGATTTCAAAAAATCCGGACATTATTGAACTTCAAAATCAGATTACGGAGTATGAGAAGAAAGAAACAAATTTATCAGCTGAAAAAGACAAATTAACTGGCGATGAAAGAAGTCTGCAGGATAAAATAGGTTCTGCGGAAAATACTTTGCATGAAATAGACGCGCAGCTTGAAAACAAAAAGAAAGAGCTTGCGGACTTGCAGGACTATCAGGCGGCAACATATAGCGAGGCTTTTGAAAAATATCAGGGACTAATAAAAAAGGATGATTTGCCAACAATAAAAGAAAATTATACAAGGCAGAAATCAGTTTATGATAACCGTGCCAGCCGGCTTCTTAATGGAGAAAAGAATTTTATCGGCCTTTATCAGATGCAGAGCAATTATAATTCAGTCTTCAGCAAGGATTTTATTGCCGGGCTTGAAGGCTTTGGACAGTTTAAAAATCAGTTTGATAAGTTAAATGGGTATCAGATTGTCTATTATGAGGAGTCAATCCGTTCTGCCCGCGATAAATGTGAGGATATTTTTAGAAATGAATTCCTATCAAAAATGAAGGAATCAATTGAAAGCGCAAAATATGAATTTGATAATCTTAAAAAAGCGCTTAAAGATATTAATTACGGTGAAGATACATACAGATTCATTCTTGCACCGAATTCCCAAAAACGGAATCTTTATAACATGATTATGGCTGATGATAATTTGGGCAGCGAAAATCTTTTTGCCGGAAATTTTGAAAGCCAATATAAAGAAGAGATTGAAGAGCTTTTTACAAAAATCAAGTCAGGCGATTCAAGCGATCAGGCTGTCCGTGAATATACTGACTACAGAACTTATCTTGATTATGATATTGAAATCACCAAGAAAAACGGAACTGTTCAAAAGCTTTCCGCAAAGGCAAAAAGCAACAGCGGCGGAGAATCACAGGTTCCTTTTTATGTGATTATGGCGGCTTCTCTTAATAATATTTATAAGAATAATAATTGCGTCCGCCTGCTTTTACTGGATGAGGCGTTCAACAATATGGATGAGCAGAGAATTTCGAGCGTAATGAAATTTTTCAATCAGCTTCAGTTCCAGACAATTCTGGTTGCGCCTTCGCCAAAAATTCAGGATATTGAAGAAAATGTAGATTCCGTTCTGACCGTTATGCGTGAAGATACCATAAGTTTTGTAGAGGATTTCAAATATTATGGCGACTAAGATTGAATCAAGAATTCTGAACGCTTTGCTTGATTCTTATGAAAAAAGCAGGACATTTATCGGAGAAAACAAAAATCAGCAGACGTTCAAAATTTCTGTTGCCAAGCTTTTCCCAAGATACGATGATGATTCCGATTTCGCCTTTTATACAGAAATCAACACAAATCTTGAGTCGCTGAAAACAAAGGAGCTTGTGACATATAAAGCAGAAAGAAGCGGAAAAATAAAAACCGTTTTTTTGGAGCAGGATTCAATTCCGGCAAGTTACAAATATATAAAAAGAATTCCGAAAGCTGATATAAATAGTTCGCTGCTAAAACTTTGGGCAGATTATGAAAAAACTGATGAAATCTATTCTCCACTTCTAAAATATATTCACGAGCAGAAAAGACATCTTAAAGAAAATAAGAACATTCAGTTTTTTGATGGAGAACTCTCTGAATATAAGGATATTCTTTTGGCTGCAAAGGCAATTCTTGAAAACCAGAATGAAATATTTATCCGTGAATTTTCTGTAAAACTTTTTAATAATTCCAAAAGGTTGGAGGCGATTGAATCATCCGTGCGTTCTCTTCTATATAATTACGGAGAATATGATGACAAAGAAACTGTCTTTGAAGAGCACAACATTATAAAAACTCCGACTTATGTGATGTTAAAAGGAAAAGGAATTTTAAATCTCGGACAGAAAATTGACTTGGAAAAAATCGGCGGAGACATAGGACTTTCAACCCAAAGCCTGCGAGGATTAGTTTCTGTAGAATTGAACGGAGCTTCTGTAATCACAATTGAAAATCTTACGAGTTTTCATAAATATCAGCCGGATAATGAGCTTGCGATTTATCTGGGCGGATTCCATAACTCTGTAAAACGGGATTTTATAAAACTAGTCTATAAATGCAATCCTAAAGAAAAATTCAAACATTTTGGCGACATAGATGCCGGCGGATTTTATATTCTTGAGCATCTGAAAAATAAAACGGAAATTGATTTTGAGCCGTTTAATATGAACATTGAAACCCTTGAAAACAACAAGTCTCATTGGATAGCTCTTACATCGAATGACAGAAAACGGCTTTGCAATCTGGCAGAAAAATTTCCAGACTACAAAAAAACTGTTGAGTATATGATTAAAAACAACTGCAAACTTGAACAGGAAGGGGAAGAGTAAATATAAGATTTGAGAGTTGTTTTTTTGAAGGTTGTTGAAAAAACGATTCATAGACTGCAAGCTTTTCTTGAAAGGAAAACTGGAACCAGACGAGCAGAAAGCACTTCGCGAAGAAAACGAAAAACTAAGGGCTTAGCTTAGAATGACAGCATTGTCTTTATTGATGAGGGAAACAGATTTGTTGAAAGCGCGGATTTTGCCAAAGCCGTAAAAAACAGCGGTAATTATTTTGTAATCGTTACAAGAGAATGGCTTGAAAATCTTCCTTATAGCATAGAAGAAATTTATGGAATTCACACTTCTGGAAAATATGCAGATTAAAAACATCAGAAAGAAAAAGCGATAAAATAAAACTTGCAAGACAAATCAGTGTTTCCCAGACAGATATATTTGTCTTTATATGTTTTTTTCTTCTAAAAAGCATATCTTTTAGATTATTTTCATCAATCTGTAACATAAAAAAATTATATCAGTATTTTTATTCGTTTGCAAATTAAAATATTTTGCACTATATCTTGTCATTTTTTAAAGGTATTTATGGATTTAAAATGTCAGAATTCAAACAAAAAACGAACATATTTTTGTCAATTTTAAGAGGATAAAAACAAGGGATTCCGCCGCAAATGCCATATACTATTTCCTTTATTGACTGTATTTTCCCTTCTTTGTATTATAATCCCAGCCTTGCGAGATTTGAGAGGCTCGCCTTCACAGGAGAATTTATATGAAAAAACTCTTTACTGTAATCGCGCTTTTGACTCTTTCAACACTTTTATTTGCACAAAAAGCGGGTGACAAAATTTCATTTACTGCCACAGACTTTAAGGGAAATCCCGTAACAAGCGAAATTTTTGCAAAGAATAAGCTTACGATGGTAAACATCTGGGGTACTTTTTGCGGCCCCTGCATCCGGGAAATGCCTGATCTTGCCCGCATAAACGAAGAGAATAAGGCAAAGGGAATTGAAGTTATAGGAATTGTAATAGATATTCTTGATAACAAGGGCCAGGTCAGTGAACGGGTAAAGACTTCAGGCGAGAAAATCATCAAAAATACCGGCGCAAACTATACCCATGTTATTCCGAATATCGAGATGTTCTCCGGTCTTCTGCGAGGTGTGCAGGCTGTTCCGACAACGATTTTTGTAGATTCAAACGGAAATCAGGTTGGAAATGCGTATCTTGGTTCACGCAGCCAGAAAGACTGGCAGAAGATTATCGATGGAATTCTGGAAAAATGAAATTGGATGAAAAAGTCCGTAAAATCATAGCAATCATCTCTCTCTGTCTTGGAATTGGCCTTGTGATAGCAGGTGTTTTCCGGGGAGAGGCAGAAACTGTTTTCAATAAAGCCAGCAGAATCTGCCTGGAATGTATCGGAATAGGATAGAAGAGGAATTTTTCTATGGCAGGCAGTTCAAAACTGAAAAAACATTCCCGCATTCGTCTAATATTTCAGGCATGTTTTGCAGCCATTTCAAACGGCTACATCAAGGGTTTCTCCCATGGAAAAATTTTTGAGGGCGGCTCGAAAGCTGTCTGCCTTCCGGGAATGAACTGCTATTCCTGTCCGGGTGCGCTGGGAGCCTGTCCGATTGGCTCTCTGCAGGCCACGCTCAATGCCCGCGAATACCGCATCTCAATGTATGTTGTGGGCTTACTTGTGATATTCGGAATTATTCTTGGACGATTTGTCTGCGGTTTTTTATGCCCCTTTGGTCTTGTTCAGGATTTGCTTTTTAAGATTCCATTCGTCAAAAAAATCCGTCGTCTTCCGGGCGAAAAAGGTCTGCGCTGGCTGCGTTTTGTATTTCTGGGAATTTTTGTAATCCTGCTTCCTATGTTCGTTATTGATATTACAGGTTTGGGCGAGCCCTGGTTCTGTAAGTGGATTTGCCCGGTGGGAACACTTGAGGGAGGCGTTCCGCTTGTGCTGTTAGATAAAGGAATGCGGGAGGCCGCGGGCTTTATCTTCCGCTGGAAAGTTTTAATCCTATTAATTACGCTGTTTTCTTCTATTATAATATGCCGTCCATTCTGCCGCTATGTTTGTCCGCTCGGCGCGGTTTACGGAATTTTCAACAAGATTTCATTTTATCGCTTTAAAATCGACACTGAAAAATGCACAGAGTGTGCCTCCTGCCAGAAAATCTGCAAATTAGACATTCCCGTCTGGCGGAATCCCAACAGCATGGATTGTATACGCTGCGGCGACTGCAAGACAGTCTGTCCCAATGAAGCAATCAAATTCACAGTATCGAATGTAGAAAAATAGAAAAAGGCTTGCAGGTAACAAATCAAAATTGACTGCAATGCTTTCTATGACGCTGGATTATATGGTGTGCGCGCTCTTTCCCATTATCCTACGGACTGATGGATAATTTTGCTTTATATTCCAGGGCGGCTTTCTAAACCACCGGAAAAGATTTTATTTCTCCTGTTTCCCCCGCAAGTTTCAAAAACTTTTTGTCGGACTGGATTGCGTGCGTTATGAATTTTCCGTTGTGGAAAAGGGCGTAGGTTGTAACCGGGGAAGGGGCGTTCCGGGCGGATGACTTATCTGTTATGTTGATTACTTTAAGGGGAATGTTGTTTTCTTTCGCCGCTTCCTGAACTTTTGGGACCCAGTAATATGTGAACGGACACTGGTCTGTGTAGTAAAGAACAAAGCCGTTTTCGTCAGTTTTTGGGTGTCTTGCACATTCTTTGAATCTCGGAGGTTCGGCATTCTTGTCGAACGGCAGGTACATAAGTGTAATTCCCGGCCCGGAAGTGTCTGCAACAGAAAATCCCTTGTGTTCAAGATATTTTGAATCCGACAGAAACTCTTTTTTTCTTCCTTCCGACGAAAGTATGCAGATTCCTTTTTTTTCTGTTTCCTTTGCGTCCCGAATGCATTCCGAAATCAAATCGTCAGAATAACCGTGTCCTTTCATAGCGCCGGCAATCCACAGGCAGTTGATGTAAATGTAACCGCCAGCCTCAATCGGAATCCATGCATTTTCAGCCGGAATATATTCAATAAAACACTTGCCGCGTTCCTTGCTCCTGTAAAAAACAAGCCCGTCTTCAAAGCGGTTTTTCATCCATTCCTTTTTAGCAAGGCTCTGTTTTCCAGACATGGCGCAGCAGATGTGCTCCAAGTCAATGTTTTCTTTTGTAATTCTTATATATTCCATAAAGCTCCGTCCAGAAAGAAAAATTATTTTTCCGTAGAACTCCATTTTCAGCGGAACAATGCCGGATTGTCAAGAACAGCACAGCCGGACATCTCAGAACAGAATATATTTCCGGAGCTTCCGGCGTCGGCTTAGTTTCACTCCGCCGCCACCGTCGGGCTATCCGCACTTCGCCGTCTTCGCGGCTCATTCCTTCACTTCGTTCCGGAACTGCTCCGCAGGTGCTACTATCCCTAAGCCGCAGGCTTAGGCCGTGCGCGTGAGCGTCGACAAAATCTAAAAAGATTTACTTGAAATACTTAGTTTTTCGTGCAAAAATTAGAATTAATGAGATATTCGTTACTTGACAAGTACTCTTTCTTAAAATTAAACTTCGCAACTTCGCAACTTCGCAACTTCGCAACTTCGCAACTTCGCAACTTCGCA
>OLGE01002149.1_pt1 | contig 18013 bp, 14 predicted proteins | sample 1605151 | NCBI WGS metagenome assembly OLGE01 (sample SAMEA3888912, study PRJEB22519) | human gut metagenome | biome: human gut; feature: human-associated habitat; material: faeces | place: Denmark | collected 2010
CCGCAGCCGCCGGAGCGGTGCTTAAGCCGTAAGGCGGAAATTGTGCGGTGTTGCCCTATAGTTCAAAAAAGTTCTGCCGTGCCGCGCACAGCATTTCACAATGGAATATTTTAGCAAATCAGCGCGAAATGCACAATGGCCAAACCCCAAATTTTGTGAAAAAGCCGTTTCCCCGCACCTGCAGGAAAACGGCTTTTCGATCCGCTATTCGGTTTTACTCGTGCAATTCCAAAGGCAGCCCGTCCGGATCATGGAAAAAGGTCATTTTTCTGTCGGTATAAGTGTCTATGCGGATGGGCTCGCACACAATGCCCTTTTGGGCAAGCTCGCGCACCGCTTCCTCCACGCTTTCCACGCAAAACGCCAGATGCCGCAGCCCGCAGGCCTCGGGCCCGCTCACCCGGGCGGGCGGGTTTTTCTCAGCAAAAATTTCCAGCTCCACGGTATCCGAAAGGCGCAGATCCAGCTTCCAGTCCCCGCGCTCGGGGCGATAGTTTTCGCGCTTTACACGAAATCCGAGTTTTTCCACATAAAATTCCCTGGCGGCCTCATAGTCCGAAACAATGATGGCCACATGATGGATCTTGGAAAGTTCCATGTTATACCCTCCTGTCAGTTTTTCAGCGGGCAGTCCATAGGCCATGGCCGCTGCTCCTCATCCACAATGCACAGACTATCCGGCTCCACATGGCAGCGCAGGAACCATATCTTCACCCCGGCTTTTTCCGCCTCTGCCAGCGCCTCGGCAAAGGCCGGATGGGTCTCGGTGTTGGGCCGCACCTCTTTTACCCCGTCCATCTGGATCACAAAGGCCAGCGCCGCATGAATGCCCTCGGCCCTTGCCCGCATCAGCTCCCGGATATGCCGAACCCCGCGCTGGGTGGGCGCATCGGGAAAATACCCTACGCCGTCAATCTCCAAAGTGCAGCCCTTTACCTCCAGCAAAAACCGTTCCTGCCCGCGCTCCATATAAAAATCCATCCGGGAATCACCGTAACGGTACTCGGGCAGCACCCTGTCGAATCCCTGCTCCCCCAGCCACTCCTTCACCACATGGTTGGGGGCTTGGCTGTCGATGTTGAACAGCACCCCGTTTGCCTTGCGCACGGCCACCAGGTCGTAGGCAGTTTTTCGCCCCGGTGTGCCCGGCGCCGTGAGCCACACCTCGCACCCCGGAATGAGCAGCTCCCGGCAGCGCCCGGTGTTTTTCACATGAACGCGTTCCTTATGCCCGTTCAGCTCCACCTCGGCAATAAAGCGATTGGGCCTTGCCAGAAAAACAGCTTTTGTAATATTTTCGTAGACCATGGCGGCCTCCTTTGGGGGCGGCAGCCCCTTGGTGAATGGTTTTGGCGTGCCTTCATGCCGTTTCACGGCTCGCGAAAGCAATTCCAAGTCAATGCTTGCGGTCAAAACGCACACCAAAACCGGTTTGTCCGTATTATACGCTTTTCTATACAATTCTGGCAAGCCAAAACAAAGTTCGTATACCCCCACAGCGCCGCCCGGGGCCCATTCTTTTTATTGTTTTTTCCCTCAGCCGCTGCTTTCCGCGGCCCCTCCCTCTGCCTTTTCCAAAAACTGTTTTTTCCATCGATCTTCCCGTGATTTTTTTGCCGAAGATCCACATTCTGCACAAACCGGGCGCATAAACTTTGTGTAAGCTCACAAGGCTTTTTCAGTTTTTGCATTCCAAGCCCATTTTCCCGGCATTTCTGAATTATATAAACTTTTCGCTTGTTTTATTATATATTTTTCGTTTTTTGCTATGTTTAATTGCTTATTATATTCACAAAACTTTCCCTGCGTAAGTTGACGAATTATGAACAAAGCGTTAATATAAGTATATAGAAATTCCTATCATACCGATAGGATAGTGCGATTTGCGGAAAGTATTGGAACACAAGCAAATCACCTTTGAGAAAGGAAGGGAAATTCTATGACATCTGCAATGTTAACAGATCTTCTGCAGAGCCTTGGTTTACTGGGCCTGTTCCTGATCATCGGCATGGTGCTTCGCGCCGTGTGCAAGCCCCTGCAAAAGGCATTTATTCCTGCCTCTGTGATCGGCGGCTTTTTGCTGCTGATCCTCGGCCCTCAGGTTTTGAATGTCCTTCCCGTTTCGGCTGACTGGTTCAGCTATTACAATATGCTGCCCGGCATCCTGATCGTTCCCGTGGTCACGGCCGTGCCCCTGGGCCTGCGCCTGCAAACCAAAGACGGCAGCGGCAGCGGCGAATTCATGAAGAATGTTCTGCCCCTGATCGGCATTGGTCTGGGTGTTTCCATGCTGCAGTTTGCAGCCGGTTACTTCACCAATGTGCTCTTTAAGGGCTCCTACCCCGATATGTATCCCCAGTTCGGCATCGAGCTTGGCATCGGCTTTGTGGGCGGCCACGGCACTGCCGGCACACTGGGCAATATGCTCAGCGAAATGAATCTGGACTATGCCTCTGTCAGCCAGGGCGTAGCCACCACCACCGCCACCTTCGGCCTGGTGGGCGGCATCATTCTGGGCATCATTATGATCAACTGGGCTGCCCGCAAGCAGCACACCGCTGTGCTGAGCAAGCCTGCCGATATCCCCACCCCCATGAAGGTGGGCTTTGAAAAGGATATCTCCAAGCAGGGCTCTGCCGGCCGTGAAACCACCATGGGCTCCAGCATTGATACCCTCGCCTTCCATGCTTCCATCATCTTCTTTGGCTGCTGGCTGGCCTACATGGCTGTAAAGCTTGCCAAGGGCGCCAACATTCCCGTGCTCAAGAGCATGTCGGTTTGGGCATACGGCATGATCATCATGTTCATCATTTGGGGCTTGATGTGCAAGTTTAAGGTAGACTATCTGGTCGATGCCAAGATCAAGAGCCGCATCACCGGCGCTTTCACTGAATTTGCCGTGATCGGCGCTGTGGCCAGCCTGCCCATCAAGGCAGTGGCCTCCTACATCGTTCCCATTCTGTTCATGGTGGTTCTGGGCTTCATCGTCACCGTGGCGGGCCTGTTGCTCATGAGCAAGCGTTTCCTGAAGGGCTACTGGTTCGAGCAGATGATCGGCACCTTCGGCATGGCCACCGGCGTGTTTATCACCGGCGTGCTGCTGCTCCGCATCTGCGACCCCGAAAACGACACCCCCGCACTGGCCAGCTACTCGCTGAGCTACACCATCACCAGTGTGATCTACTTCGCACTGCTGAATATGTTCATTGTGCTGCCCATGAGCTCGGGCGCACTTGTTACGGCTCTGGTGGGCCTCGGCATTGCCGTGGCGGCCTTCCTGTTCACCGTGATCAGCAGCCGCGTAGCCTTCGGCAAAGACTTTAAGGGCAACTAAAGCGCCTTGGCCCACGGGCCATAAGCGCCTATAAGATCCGCATGGGGTCGGGAGTTTCCTCCCGGCCCCATTTTTGCAGCAGAAGGCCGTTTTGGCATGAACCAAAACGGCCTTCTGTGCTTTCTCACGGCGATTTTTTTGTTTTCCCCCCTGCCGCCCCGCTTGGGCCTTGCCGGTTCAAAAATGCAGCGGCGGCTGTGGTTTTTCTCCCGTCTTTAATTTCCGGATGCTTTCCTTCAGCAGGCTTTCGCACAGGGCCATCACACTTTGAATTTCCGCTGCGGCGGCGGCATCATAATGCACCCCCGCCGAAACAGCAGCCGGTGCAAGCCCCGCATTCCTGAAGCATAGATGTTACAACGATGTACGCTGCTATAAATAAGGATTATAGCCAAAATGTTGCACCACGATCTAAAACCGTCTTTCGTTCCTTCCAATCAGGCATTAGCATGGCTAAGAAACTATAAAAGTGCTTTGAATGATTTGGGTGGATAAAATGACAGAACTCATGCATTACGACATATTCAATACAATTTCGTGGGGCTTCAAGTAAACGCTTGTTCAGTGTAATAATCCCTTTTTTTGCCAAGCAAGATCCCCACCGTGTCTCCATATCACGAATCCGTAATGTCGGCATAGATACTCCATATTTTTGGAATACTGGATAGATTTCTGAAATAATCTCTCCAAAAACAGTTCGACATTGCTCATCCAGGTAACGGCTTACCATCTTTTGCTTTTTCCTAAAATCCTCCGTATCTTTCACACGAAGACGAAGATATACCCCATCAGAGGAAACGGCGTCTCGCACATCTTTCTCCACTTTCAGGCGAACACCTCTGCCCAGCAGATAAAAAGTCTCTCCGCTGACATATTGCTTAGGTTGAGGGGCATACTGCGCCATCTCACGAAACTTTCTTTGCGCTGAGCGAATATAGGCTCCTTTGCTCACGACAAAATCATCAACCTTTTCAGCCGGGACATCTGGATTAGCTGAAACATAAACCATACAGTCCTTATGAACCCGCAGATTGAGGTTTTTTACCTGCTTCTGCTCCAGCATGTAGCGGATCTCTTTGTTTTCATATACGACGGTTCTTTTCTGCGCCATTGTTGTCAAAACCTCCGAAGTGCTACTGTTTTGACATTTTCAATGATCTTATCAATGGTGTCAAAAGACAGTTTTAATTTCCGCTCTTTCTCGTAGTCATAAAAAAGATCATCAATATCCTGCGAGATTCGGTCGTGGATGGTTTTGTTGTTGGTCCAGTCTACCTGACTGTGGTTGGCCACAATTTTTGTAATCTCTTCCGCAATCTCTGCAACAAAACCAGGAGAAACCTCCGCTTCTTTTGCTTCATCAAACACCGCAGAAAGAACGCCGTAAAATGCCTGGGCGTGGACATTATTCTTAATGGATTCCGGATAGATCACAGTGCTTTTTCCGGCGTGATAGTCTTCCATGATGGAACGCATCTTTGCCAGATATTCCGCCTCGGAGATCACCTTTTCTTTGTACTGATCCAATGCATCCTTGATCCGCTTGGAAAAGCTGTCATAATAGGCAGGATTCTCTTGATACTTTTCGCTGATGCTGCGGGTCAATTTGCTGGTAATAGCGTCCGCCTTTGCACGGAGCGAACCCAATTCCTCTAATTCCCGTTCAAAGTCATCTTTGTTCAGAATATCGATAGGGCTGGTAATCTGTTTCAGACCAGCTACTGAAAGGTGTGTATCCAGAAGATTTTGCATCAGCGGCTCATATTCCCGGTTATCAATGGCATCGCAGTAACGGATTTTCACGCTGCGGCGCACCTTGGAGAAAAAGATAAAAGTGTTTTGATACTGCTTCAATTCATCTTTCGGAACCGCTGCATACGCCTGTTCCGCATTCAGCACTATATTCAGCGCCTTGCCGAAATCACAAAGGAGATTATAAAAGTTCTCTCGTTTCTTATCGTTGGCAAGGAACACTTCCACTTCTTCGGTGTCGCGTGGATTTTTCAAGTCTGCAAACAGTTCCGTCAACCGGGTATAGGCTTCCCGCAGACCAGCCACAAACGACATAACATCCACCACAACGCCCTTCAGGTCTCCACCGTCAAAGTTTTCCAACCCGGCGCCGCTGTACAGATCCATAGCGGTATCCAGCTTTTCAATCAGTCCACGGTAATCCACAATGAGGCCGTAGTCCTTGCCTTCATACAGACGGTTGGTGCGGGCAATAGCCTGGAGCAGACCGTGTTCTTTCAACTCTTTGTCGATGTAGAGCACCTGGCAGATGGGGGCGTCAAAACCGGTAAGCAGCTTACTGCACACGATAAGAATATCGATGTCCCCTGCGCAGAACTGGTTCTTCATTGCCTCTTCGTAGGCATCTGCGTCACCGTAGCGGTTCATCATTTTATTCCAATAGGCAATGACTTTGTCGTCGGCACCTTCGTCTGCATCGTCTACACTTTCCCGCAGATCAGGCGGTGAGATCACCACAGCACAGTTCAAATCCCCAAATTGCTCAAAACACTCCAGATACCGAATTGCATCTCGCTTGCAATTCGTGGCCAGCATAGCCTTAAAGCCGGTATCTTTGTACCCATCAATGAAGTGCTCATTGATATCCAGCGCGATCCGCTTGATACGGGCGTCTGTGGAAGTCAGGCGGCGAATACTGCTCCATTTCCGGGAAAGGTCATCCCGCTGCGCTTCCGTGAGCCGTTTGGTAGTCTGTTTGAACCAGAGTTCGATATTTGCCTCGTCCACATTCTGTTCCACAAATCGGCCTTCGTAAATAAGCGGCACAATGGCTCCGTCATCCACACCGTCCTTGATAGTATATTTGTGGATCAGCTTACCGAACTTTGCCATGGTGTTTTTCTCTTTTTTCATCAAAGGCGTTCCGGTAAAGCCGATGTAGCAGGCATTGGGGAACACCGCCCTCATTTTAGTGGCCAGCAGGCCATAGTTGGAGCGGTGGCTTTCATCCACCAGCAGAAACACATCCCGCGAAAAATTCTTGTGCTCCATTTTTTCAGCGGTGTTGAACTTATTGATGATAGTAGTAACCACATCCGCCTTGCCGCTATTCAGCAGCTCCACCAGATTCCGTCCACTGGCAGCTCTGGCCGGATTAAGCCGGGTATGCGCAAAGGTGGCAGCAATCTGGCGATCCAGTTCCTTGCGATCCGTGACAACAACCACTTTCGGGTTGCAGTCGGACAGTTCCATTAAGATATACTTTGCCAGCATAACCATGGTCAGGCTCTTGCCGCTGCCCTGGGTGTGCCAGATCACGCCGCTTTGACGGTTGTTCTTTTCGTCCGACTGTTGAATGGTCTTAATAATCTCTTTGATGGCGAAATACTGCTGATACCGGCAAATCTTCTTTACATTGGCGTCAAAGAGCACAAAGTATCGGATCAGTTCCATGGCCCGTGCTTTGCTGAACAGAGAAATCAAATTCCGATCCTGCTCAGTGGGGGTGCGGTCAGTCACATACTGGGCCAGTGCCCCTTCCAGAAAAGCGGTGTTCTGCTCCTTCCACACATTCCAGAATTTTTTAGGTGTGCCGGTAGTGGCATACTTTACAGCGTTTTTATTGGTTGCCATCACGATCTGGGCAAACTTGTAGAGCTGCGGGATATACTCCTTTTGCTGGTTGCGGATATTCTGCTCCACAGCCTGTTCTACGCTGATCTGGGGTGTTTTACACTCAATGACAGCGAAGGGAATCCCGTTGATAAACAGCACGATATCCGGCCGGGCGTTGTGAAGCTTGTCCCGGCTATCTACTGCAAACTCCTCAGTAACATGGAACAGATTGTTCTCCGGATGCTCCCAGTCAATGTATTTCAGGTTGAAGCTGAGGGTTTTGCCCTCGCCTACAGTTTCTGGATAGCTTTTTCCCAGCAGCAGGGCATCATAGATTTTTTCACTGGTACGCACCAGGCCGTCGGTTAAAGGCTCGTCCAGATCTTCCATAGCCCGCTCGATGTTGGCGGCACAGAACTCGTTTTCCGCACCGGCGAAGACATAGCGGTTGAGCCGCCGCAGCTGGCCACGGAGAATGTCTTTCAGCAGCACATGGTATCGGCTGCCTCGCTGCGCCTCGCAGTCCTCCGGCGATATGTAAGTATAGCCCATGGACCGCAGCAGATCAATGGCCGGCTGCTGGCTGATATTCTTTTCTAAGTACAGGGATTTGTCCATGGTTGCCTCCTTTCGGGAATATCAGTAAAAGCAGGAATAGCGGGGCGGGAAATCCCGCCTCGCTCTCCTGTCTCTGGATTTACTTTTCTTTGCGGACTCCCTTAAAAGGAGTGCCATCCTTTTTGACATCCATAAAACGACCGGTGTCACTGTCTCGCTTTACCCATTGTTTTGTAACAGGGTTGAAAGTCTGAGAGCGGTCTTTTACCGCACCGTTTCTATGTCCGTCACCGCTGGGAGGATTGGTTGCCATGTGTTTTCACCCCCTTTCACTGCCATCTGCACATAGCAAAATAGGCAAGCGTTGCTTCACAAATCTCCTCAGGAGATTTGCCGAGGTCAATGATTTCTTTCAGATCAGACTTCATTTTTTCCGTGTAGTTCTGCCCATTGTCTACAATTTTCTTTAGCAGTTCTTTGCAGGCATGTTCCTGCATTTCTTGTTCCGTCATGTTTTTACCCTCACAATGCCCGTCAGCAAAAGCTGCATCAGGGCTTTTTTCTTTTGTTTTTCCTGTGCGATATCCTTCTGGAATAATTCAATTTCATTGTCAGCGGTGGATAATATCTTCTCTATATGTTGCATATTATCTGGAATTAAAATTTTTAATTTTCGAATTTCATCACCAGATATGGATTCAAATGTACTACCCTGAGACACTTTTCCCCATTTGTCTTCAAAATAGATTAAATATTGATATACATAGTTTTGGTAGATTCCGGCGTCAACTGCACACATGCCTCTACCTATGCAAGCGTTCATGCTACTACGGGATACGCTACCAACTGGCGCACGCACAGATATCAAAATATCTCCTTTTTTGCACATTTTTGTCGACTGTGTAGTATACATTCTTGGATGCGTATTGCGGCCTTCAACATCTCCATTTCCTTGAATTAGGGGCATACCTTCCATTTGTTCATTATAACTTGTGGAAGATGGTGATTGCCCCATAATTACATTTGCGATTTGACCAAGCCTGATTTTTTTACCGTTGGCATCTACAAAAAAACGATGCATGAGATACTTTTTCTGCCGCTGCTTTTCGGCAAGGCGCTTTTCTTTCAGCTCAATCACTCTATTCTGGGTGGTGAGGATAGCGGCAATTTTTCGTTGTTCTGCAATAGGCGGAAGCGTGATTTTACTTTTCAAAAAACGCTCCTGTCCCAGAGTTTTGTTTCGCCCTGCACCTCCAGGAGATGCTGCCTCCAGAATATCGGTTCCCCGCTTTGTCAAAAAATAAGAAATCAGATAATCGATATCAACTCTATCGTTTACAGGACGGTACATCGGAAAACGGTGGGAACCAATCATTCCTACTTCAGATTGTGCGGTCTTCCCGATTGCCTGTTCCCATGCAAAAACAATATTTACTATAAAGCAGTCCGGCTCGATCCAAAAGACCGCCTTGTTTCCCAGTGCTGCACCTGTAACGGGTTCTTTATAGAAAAGCCCCTTTCCGTGGGAACGGATACCGATTTGCGTGTACAATTCGTTAAGCTTAACCTCCACCGGTCTCTCCACACGGCTGAGGCAATCTCCAAGCATATACACATCCCAATCAGCAGGGAGAATGCCTGCTTTTGTTTTTTTATATCCCCCTGGAACATTTCCGTGCCGGATTTTCTCTATTCTGTGTTTGATTTCTGGTTTCATAGTATCACCTACGGTTCAAATGTCTTTGTCTCCGGATTAAACCAACGCTCCATATGAACTGTTCGAGTTCCTCTCTTCTCAGCCACATCCTCATCGCAAATTGCACCGCATTTAGGACAATGATGAAAGCCTTTATACCGATGAGTATCGTGCGCGTTTGTTTCATATTCACTCTGCATAATCGCATGACAATATCTACACGCTTTCATTTTGTACCTCTCTTTAACTTTTCTCATAGGGATTTCATCGCATCTCTCGGAACCTTAACTGTGTTATCTTTTCCGTTTAAGCGGTCACTGCGTCCCGATCCGTACATTCTCAGGCCATGCTTGTTGTCCACCGCTTTTATATTGATACGATAGCTCTTAATCCCTGTGCCAATCCCCATACAATCCATAGCCATGTTGTAATCTACAAGTGCAATCTCACTGTCTTTCAGGCCCTCTTTCACACAGATCAATGCCAGCTGAACATTCTGACTTTCCTCCTGCACAGAAATCAGCTTCTGGATTTCCTCTTCTGTGAACTGAAAGATCCAGTGGTCAAATTTATCTGACTTGTTTTTTCGGGCCAATACATATTTGGTATAAATCATATAATCTTTGGGGGTATTATCGGTAGTCAGAAGATAAATGCGGCGCGAGCTGCTCTGGTCAAACAGAGATGGCTTTTTGCCCGCATAGTTCAGCAACGCAGAAAGAAAAGCGCCGTAGTAAAAGTCCGCAATCTTAAGTACGCTCATATCTCTATCTCTTTTTTCTATCTCTTGAGCTACAGCTATTCCAAGTTTCTTCCAATCAACTAACAAGAACCGTTACAATGGGGCTGGCCACAGCAGCAAGCATCGCAACAATGGAAATGACCATCATCCAGCCATTAAAAATCTGACTCCGTTGCAAATCTTTCTTTGCTTCTTCTGTTGCTTGGAGTTGTGCATCATACATTTCTTTCAACTTATCATAATTTCCCGAAAGAAGCCTGTTTTGCTCGTATAGTATACCAACCTGTTCTTCAATGAGTTTTTTCTGTTCAATACTGGAAGTCACCCCTTCCTCCAGTCTTTCTCTATGCTGACGCTCTGCTTTTCGCTGCTCTTCGAATGCCCTCGAGATCTCCTCGGCTTGTCTTGCCGAATTGGCAATGGCCTGATCCAATCCCCACATTATAATCCCATCTCCTCCAGATACTTCTCCATCTGTACCTGCGCCTCGGCCAATTCTGCCTCAATATTGGCGATATTTTGCTGCACCTCATCAATATCCACCAGTTCTTCTTCCTCGAAGGTATCTACATACCGGGAGATATTCAAAGTGGATTCGTTCAATTTCTCACGGTTTCAGCCGCTTCACATCTGCGGTGAGCTCGTCCACATCATCCGCCGCTTCCAGCATCCGGCGGTGAGCGTCAAACTGTTCATATTGCTCCAGCGCCAGTTTTTCCGCAGCCTCCCGCTTCACAGTTCCGAAATTCTCCAAAACCTCCCGGCCATTGAAGCGCAGAAAATCGCCCAGCTTGCTTTCCCAGTCCGCCATGTGCATAGGGTTGTGTCCTTTGGCCTGCAGCTCCGCATAGTCCAGATACATATTCACAATAAGATTCAGCGTGCTGATCTCCTCATGGGTCATATAGTTTTTCGCTACCGTCACATCGCCCCGGCGCACTTTGACTCCCTTAAAAGAAGTGAGTCCCATGTTATCCTTGAAAGCATCGGCCCGCTTGGCAATGAGCTCTGGTGCAGTGTGACCCGTGGCGGCATATTCCAGCTTGTTCTGCACCGATTTGAAGAAGTTTTGAGCGGCCTGACTTTTTCTGTCGTAGTCCACCGAGAGTGCGAATATCTCTTTGACCTTCTGATACACCCGCTTCTCACTGGCCCGGATATCTCGGATGCGCTCCAATAATTCATCAAAGTAGTCAGCGCCGAATTCACGGGGATTCCGTAGCCGCTCATCGTTAAGTACAAACCCTTTTTTCATATATTCGGTCAGCACACCGCTGGCCCAGCGGCGGAAGTGTATACCCACATTGCTGCGCACCCGGTAACCAACAGCCAGAATCATGTCCAGATTGTAGTAGTCACGTTCTCTGGTCACCTGCCGGGTACCCTCAGTTTGAACTGTTCGGAATTTCCGAACAGTTGCTTCGGGTTCCAATTCTCCGTCTTTAAAAATATTGCTGATGTGCTCACTAACGGAAGACTTAGCTACCTGGTAAAGCTCACACATTGCTTTTTGGGTCATCCAGATCGTGTCTTCCTCAAAATAGACATCAATTTTGGTATCACCCTTTTCATTTTGATAAATCAGGATTTTTCCGGTATTCGCCAGTTCACCGCTCATAATCCCAGCTCCTCCAAATAGATCTTCATCTGTGCCTGCACCTGGGCCAGTTCCGCCTCAATATTGGCAATGTTCCGCTGCACCTCATCAATGTCCACCAGTTCTTCCTCCTCAAAGGTATCCACATACCGGGGGATATTCAAGTTAAAATCGTTCTCCTTGATCTCGTCGAAGGAGGCCACATAGCTGTATTTATCTTCGTTCTGCCGCGCTTGATAGGCGTTGACAATGCGAGTGATGTCGCTGTCCCGCAGAATGTTCTGGTTCTTACTCTTTTCAAAGTTCTCGTCCCCAGAGGCATCGATAAACAGCACATCCCGACAGGTACGGTTCTTCTTGAATACCAGGATACAGGCAGGGATACCGGTTCCATAAAACAGGTTGGCAGGAAGGCCAATGACTGCATCCAGCAGATTCATCTCCACCAGCTGACGGCGGATTTTTCCCTCGCTGGCTCCACGGAACAGAACACCATGGGGCAGCACCACCGCCATGCGGCCGCTTTCCGCATCCAGGCTGGAGAGCATATGCAGCACAAAGGCATAGTCGCCTTTGGAAGTAGGAGGTACACCCCAATCGAAACGGTGGTATTGATCCAGTTCGGCGGACATCTTCTTCTTGCCCTTGCTGTCTGTCTCAGCCTCCGAGAGAAAGCCGCTGTCCCACTTGTCCAGACTAAACGGCGGATTTGCCACCACCACCTGGAATTTCATCAAATTATCGTCCTCAACATTCTGAGGATTGGAGAGGGTATCGCCCTGCCAGATCCGGGCATCATCCACACCGTGCAGGAACATATTCATAGTGCAGAGAGCCCAGGTCTGTGCGTTGAGTTCCTGGCCATAGATGGCCACCTTGCCACTGGGTACTTTTTTATAGGCTTTCAGCAACAAACCACCGCTGCCGCAGGTGGGGTCGTAGATTCGGTCGTTTTCCCTGGGCCGCACCAGAGAGGCTACCAGCTCAGAAACCTGGCTTGGCGTGAAGAACTCGCCTCCCTTCTTTCCGGCATCAGAGGCAAACATGGCAATCATGTACTCATAGGAATCTCCGATGATATCGGCAGAGCCCAGCTGACTGGGACGCAGATCCAGACCGTTGAAATCCTCCAGCAAGTTGCGCAGAGTGGCGTTCTTTTCTTTTGGTTCACCAAAGTCCACCTGAGAGTTAAAATCGATGGACCGGAATACATTGCGCAGCTTTCCACTGTTGTGTTCCTCGATGTGATTCAGTGCCACATTGATCTTCTGGCCTATTTCAGCATCGTTCCGGTTGCCATAGAGATAGTCGAAGGTGGACTGCTCATCCATTGCAAAGCGTTCCCGGCTCATGGCCCGTTCCACCCGGCGCATATCCCCGTCATACTGTTTGATATACCCTTCGCGCCTCTCTTTGGAAACATCGCTGAGGTATTTTACAAACAACATGGAGAGGATATAGTCTTTATAGCGAGAACTATCGATCTTGCCGCGGAAACTATCACAGGCGTTCCACAGAACCTGTTCAATATCTTTTCTGGTTGTCATCTTCATTTCCCTTTCTTTGCTCTTTTGTACGCCTGATTCAGTACGCCAGCATAATACTTTTCTTTTTCCTCTGCCAACATTCCAAGTAATTGGTGTTCTCTTTTGGCCAGCCGATTGAACTGGGAGATTTTACGCTGATCCTCCACGGAAAGAAGATCCAATTCAAAGTCAGCTAAAAATCTTGCGTTAACTGCGCCAAGCATATTACTGGTTGCATTCTTATAAATTTTTCGTTTTATCTTTTCTGTATTCAGCAACCAAAAAAGATACTCTGGCAACAATCTCTTATCTTCCACTCGAATCACTACAAAATTTGAGGAAATCACCATCCCGGATGTAGCCTCATCAATCAAAACCGCTGTATAGGGAGCTGTCAAGCGGACAATAATATCTCCGCTTTGCGAGAAGTATTCTTCTTTCAACGGTTCTTTTGCTTCATAGATATCGGCCTCTTTCCATTGAATTGTCCCGTCCTGCCGGATACACCGCAGATTCATCAAGGGGTATCGACACTTACCAGGCTCTTTGGCCTGTTTTCTCGATAAAACCAATCCACTGCGAACACTCGCAAAGTCCTTCAACTTCATTTCCACGCCTCGTTTGTCATGTTTAGTAAATGACATATTTTTTCTAAAAACATTTGAATTTCTTTTAGTATACGCTATCCGGTTGCACTTGTCAACACAAAAGTGTCATGTCTGAAAAATAACATTTTGAGGCGCTGTCACTGTTCATAATCAATCCAGCGCCGCTATCACTGGACGCATAATAGCCCAATGCTCGTTTCAAGCATTTAAATACATTCAGAGAAAGTCGATAATCGGACCGCATTCCCTGCCATTGTAGATGCGGTTCGCGTGGGCAACACTCTCCCATTGGCTGCACTGCCGGAAAGAATGATGTGGCAGACTGTACGCACTACCAGACCGAGCTGGACTGGTTGATCTGCAATAATCCGCAGGTATACGCTATACCGGTAAAGGATGTAGAAAAAATTCTGGAGCCGTTATACGAAGCAATTAATCTTATCTGAAAGAAATCATCGATAGAAAAATCTGTTCTGAAAAGAGGATATGTGCCCGGTTTCCTGTGCCTGCCTTCCCTCATAAAGCAAAATGCCTCTGCCCGATTTTCTCGGGCAGAGGCAATGATTTTTCTCCCGCGTTCGGTTTACTCCACCGTCACGCTCTTGGCCAGATTGCGGGGTTTATCCACATCCAAGCCCTTGGCCACGCTCACATAGTAGCCCAAAAGCTGCAGGGGCACCACCGCCAGGCTGCCCATAAAGTGTTCGTCTACCTTGGGCACATACACGGTAAAGTCCACCTGATCCTCCACGCCGTAGTTGCCGTAGGCAGTCAGGCCCATCAGATAGGCACCGCGGCTCTTGCATTCCAGCATATTGCTCACGGTTTTTTCGTGCAGCTCGCTCTGGGTCAGCACGCCGATCACCAGCGTGCCGGGCTCGATCAGGCTGATGGTGCCGTGCTTCAGCTCACCGGCAGCGTAGGCCTCCGAGTGGATATAGCTGATCTCCTTCAGCTTCAGGCTGCCCTCCAAACACACGGCATAGTCGATGCCGCGGCCCACAAAAAACACATCGTGGGCATTGGCCTGCTTGGCAGCAAACCACTGAATGCGCTCCTTATCCTCCAGGATCTTGTCGATCTTTTCGGGCAGCGTCAGCAGTTCGTGGATATAATAGCGGTATTTTTCCTCGTCAATGGTGCCGCGGTCCTTGGCAAACTGCACAGCCACGCAATACATGGCGGCGATCTGCGCACTGTAGGCCTTGGTGGTTGCCACCGAGATCTCGGGCCCGGCCAGTGTGTAAAACACCTTGTCGGCCTCGCGGGCAATGCTGCTGCCCACTACATTCACAACGGCCATGGTGTCCAGGCCCTTTTCCTTGGCCATGCGCAGCGCAGCCAATGTGTCGGCCGTTTCGCCCGACTGGCTTACCACAATCACCAGCGCATTTTTGTTCAGCGGCATTTTGCGATAGCGGAACTCCGATGCCAGCTCTACGCGCACGGGAACCTGTGCCAGATCCTCCAACACATACTGTGCCGCCATGCCCACGTGCCATGCCGAGCCGCAGGCCACAATGTAGATCTGCTCGTAGCGCTGGATCTCCTCGTCCGTAAGCGGCACGGCCGAAAGGTCGATGGCATCGTCCTTGATCACCGAGCTCAGGGTATCCTTCACCGCCTTGGGCTGCTCGTGGATCTCCTTCATCATAAAATGCTCAAATCCGGCTTTTTCGGCGGCCTCGGCATCCCACTTGATCTCGGTGGTCTGCTTTTCGATCTCGTCGCCGTCCAGATTGTAGAAATGTGCTTCACCCGGGGTCAGCTTGGCAAATTCCAGATTGCCGATGTAGTACACATTGCGGGTATACTTCAAAATAGCGGGCACATCCGAGGCCACATAGGTTTCGCCGTCGGCAATGCCAATGATCATGGGGCTGTCCTTGCGGGCCACCCAGATCTCGCCCGGATAATCGCGGAACATCACTTCCAGCGCATACGAGCCGCGCACGCGCACCATGGTTTTGGCAATGGCGTCAATGGGGCCCAGATTGTACTTTTTATAGTAATAGTCCACCAGCTTGATCAGCACCTCGGTGTCGGTCTGGCTGTAGAAGGTGTAGCCGTTTTTCATCAGCTTGGTGCGCAGCTCGGTGTAGTTTTCAATAATGCCGTTGTGTACGCCCACCACTTCCGATTCCACCGGGCCCGAGCCGGAATGCGTGCAATTGCCCGAAACATGGGGGTGTGCGTTCACCATGCTGGGCTCGCCATGGGTGGCCCAGCGGGTATGGCCGATGCCGCAGGTGCCCTTTAAGGCCTTGCCGCCGTCGGTTTTTTCGATCAGATTGCTCAAACGGCCCTTTGCCTTTACCACCTCGGCCAGCTCTTCGCCGTTGCGCACTGCCAAACCGGCCGAATCATAGCCGCGATATTCCAGCTTGGCCAGTCCGTCCAGCAGCACGGGTGCTGCCTGACGGTGACCGGTAAATCCAACGATTCCACACATAAGGTTTTATCCTCCTGATTTTTACAAACACGGCTGTGCCGCTGGGGCACGGGCCGCTGTAAGGCAGCACCGGGGGCTGCCCTGCCCTTTTATGCCTTGTAGCCCCGGCTGCAGATTACATTCACCACATCGTCCACATACTTCTGGCAGATGTCGTGATCCTGTGCTTCCACCATCACACGCACCAACGGCTCGGTGCCGGATTCACGCACCAGAATGCGGCCGCTGTCGCCCAAAGCCTCGGCGGCCTTGGCCACAGCCTGCTGCACAGCGGCATCCTCCTGTGCGGCCTTCTTATCCGTTACCCGCACATTCACCAGCACCTGCGGATAAATTTTCAGCGGTGCGGCCAGCTCGCTCATGGGCTTTTTCTTGGCCAGCATCACTTCCATCATCTTCAGGCTGGTCAGAATGCCGTCACCGGTGCTGGCATACTTGCTGAAAATGATATGCCCGCTCTGCTCGCCGCCCAGTCGGCAGCCGTTTTGGGACATATATTCATACACATACTTATCGCCCACGGCGGTTTTGGCATAGTCGATGCCCTGCTCGTCAAAGGCTTTGTACAGGCCAAAGTTGGACATTACGGTCGTTACCACCGTGTTGGTGATCAGCTTGCCGCGCTCTTTCATATAGCAGCCGTAGATATACAAAATATGGTCGCCCGTGATCACATTGCCCTTTTCGTCCACGCACAGGCAGCGGTCAGCATCGCCATCATAGGCAAAGCCGATGTCCAGCCCTTTTTCCACCACAAACTTCTGCAGCCCCTCAATATGGGTCGAGCCTGCGTTGTTGTTGATGTTCAGGCCGTTGGGCTGATTGTTGATCACATAGGTGTCGGCCCCCAGGGCATCAAACACGCTCTTGGCAATGTTCCAGCTGCTGCCGTTGGCGCAGTCCAAACCCACCTTCACACCCCGGAAGGAGTAAATGCCCAGGCTGATCAGATAGCCCATATAGCGGTTGCGGCCCGCCACATAGTCCACCGTGCAGCCCACATGCTCACGGCTGGCAAAGGGCAGCTCAGGCCAATCGCGGCCAAACAGGTGCAGCTTGCCGTCCAGATAATCCTCAATGAGCGTCAGGGTCTCCTCGGGCATTTTTTCGCCTGCGCTGTCGATCAGCTTAATGCCGTTGTCGTAATAGGGGTTGTGGCTGGCCGAGATCATAATGCCGCAGTCAAAATCGTCCACACGGGCAATGTAGGCCACGCTGGGGGTGGTGGTCACGTGCAGCAGATAGGCATCTGCGCCCGAGGCCGTCAAACCGGCCACCAGACTGTACTCAAACATATAGCTGGAACGGCGGGTGTCCTTGCCGATCACAATGCGGGCGGGCTCGGTGTTGCCCTTTTGCTCGCGCAGGGCGCTGTAATACCAGCCCAAGAAACGGCCCACCTTATAGCCGTGGTCAGCGGTCAGGTTCACACCGGCTTCGCCGCGAAAACCGTCGGTTCCAAAATATTTCCCCATGTTATTCTCCTTAATATTCCCCGCCGCGCAAAGGCTCCAGGCTCGGCTGCGGCAGGGCTCGTATATTCTCCGGTTCGTATCCTGTGCAGCCCCTGTTTTCTGCGCCTTTCCGGCGTATTTCACCGCTTTTGCGGCATGGGGCCTGCATGGCGATCTTCCAAATTTTATATGGCTCTATCTTATCACGATTTGGCCCTTTTCGCAAGATTATGTATCTATTTTGCATAAAATACCGGCAATTTAGGCGTTTTTTTCCATATTCAAAAAAAACATATCTGCATTTTTGTTGCATTTTTCCCTGCCGCCTGTATAAAAACACCCCGCCCGACGGTTTTTCGCCGCAGGCGGGGTGCAGAATATCGCCCTTATTTTTTTTGCTATCAGGGCAACACCGCACAATTCCCGCCTTACGGCTTAAGCACCGCTCCGGCGGCTGC
>OLGE01002158.1_pt1 | contig 17959 bp, 13 predicted proteins | sample 1605151 | NCBI WGS metagenome assembly OLGE01 (sample SAMEA3888912, study PRJEB22519) | human gut metagenome | biome: human gut; feature: human-associated habitat; material: faeces | place: Denmark | collected 2010
AAGAGACGGAACTGGCAAAACTTTACACGATGATTTTTAAGTATTTAACATTGTGCGGGGACACAAAAAGATTCCTCCCAAACGACAAGTTTCTATAAGCTTTCCTTTTTCTCCCCCAACCCTTCATTTAAGAAGCTTAGCCAAATCTTGAAAAAGGAAACGCCCCTAACTTCATTCCATTATATTGACCGCTCGTTCCACCAACCACGAACGCTTTTCTAGAAACAAAAAAAGAGGAATCCATTTTTGGAATTCCTCTTTAGAAGATTATAGTGATTCCGCAGGGATTCGAACCCTGGACCCACAGCTTAGAAGGCTGTTGCTCTAATCCAACTGAGCTACGGAACCATCAAAATCGGGTGCAAAAGTAATCATTTTTATTGACATTCCATATATCAGACAATTAGTTTTTGCTTTTTTTTACATTTCAGGGCTATTATGCCCTATCGGCTCCAAGACTTTTCTGATTTTACATATTATTATTTTAAGACCGACTGACTGCAACACAATTCAAGGATTCTAACAAATGAGCGGCAAGTAAGAAAACGAAACAATCACAAAAAATGGCAAAAAGAAGCGAAACAAACAAAAAAATCAAAATAATTAGGGGAAAGCCTACATCGTTTTAGGGTTTTTCCCTAATTTTGTATTACAAATAGCATTAATTTTGCACCAGATAAAGAAGCATCCATTCAAGCCTCTACCCATATTGGCAAGAAGATGCATCGCATAGAGGACATATAAAAACATCAAGAATTATGATAACAAGATTATTATTAATTTCGGCTTTATTCGGAGTGCTTCCCCAGACAGTGGCAGCACAGGACGACGACCTTTACTTTGTCCCGAAGAAACAGGCCAAGCAAGAAAGCGGAGCAGACGCCGCTTATCAACGAAAAGACGCGCCAACATATTATTGTGGTTCAAACCGTAACGTAGATGAATACAACCGACGCGGCAAGCTGAAAAGCTACTATCAGAAAATAGGAACCGACTCTTTGGGCAATGACATAATAGAATTCCACGACGGAGAGGAGGTTTGGAATGCCGACGATACGGATTCTGCCGTAAACATCTACCCCGGTTCCGAGAGCTACTTCGACGACAATGATTTTGCTTACAGCCGGCGGATGAGTCTCTTTGACGACTTCTACGGTTGGTATTCACCATATTACAGCTATTGGTCACGCCCGTATTGGCGTTCATGGTATGGCTGGTACGACCCGTGGTATGCAGGATGGTATGGAAACGGATGGTACAGCCCGTGGTTTTACAACAACTTCTACGGCTGGGGATACCCATACTACGGTTGGGCAGGATGGTACACACCGGGCGTGCATTACAGATACTCCGGTCCGTCGGGAACCAGAAACCACGCCAATAGCGGCGGAAGGTTCTACGGCAACCGCATCAATACCAACGGCACAACCAACCGCAACACGTTCAACAGGAGGAACAACACTACCAATGACAACCGCAACTCATTCGGCAGACGCCGCAGTTCCTACAACAACAACTACAATTCCAACCAGTACCAAACTCCAAACCGTCCGTCACAATCATTCGGACAAAGCAGTTTCGGCAACAGCCGTGGCAGCTTCGGAGGAGGTTCCGGCTTCGGAGGAGGCAACAGAGGCGGAGGCGGTTTCGGCGGCGGAAGCCGTGGCGGTGGATTTGGCAGCCGTCGCTAAACAGCGAAAGCCCGAAAAGAGAAACGATAACCGTACAAATATGCCAAAAGCATAAATAACAGAAAAATCAAAAAGACAGTATTATGAAAAAAATATTTCCAGCAATGGCTCTTACACTGCTTTGTGCGACAGCCAATGCACAAGAGACATACGAGAACGCTCCTCTTGCATCCAAAGACCTTAACGGAACAGCGCGTTATGTAGGTATGGGCGGAGCCATGGAGGCTTTGGGAGCAGACATTACGACCATGGGCACCAACCCTGCCGGTATCGGAATGTTCCGAAGAAGCGCAGCCAACGTCTCTTTCGGCATGATAACACAGAATGAGGCCAACAGTTTTGCAAATGCAGACAAAACAAACATGAGTTTCGATCAGGCAGGATTCGTTTACTCCATGCGCTCCGGTCGGCATTCGTATGTGAACTTCGGATTCAATTACAGCAAGAGCAAGAACTTCAACCAGATTCTTTCCGCTGCCGGCAAGCTGAACAATGCCTCCCAGAACAAGCTTTCCGGACTGAAGAACTACAACGGTGTCTATCAGTTGAAAAGCAAGAACGGCACCCTGTCGAGCGAGCACGCCACATTCAACCAGCTCGACTATCTTTACAGCAATGTGATTTTAGGTGACAGAAACAGCATCCTTGCCGACCAGAACGGCAACATGATTGGAGACGGAACATACGGTTTTCTTGTACGCCCCACAGTCAATTCCGATGGAAGCACAACTTACGACCCCACATATTATAATGCTACGGACTACCAATTTTCACGAGGCAACACGGGATATATAGGTCAATACGACTTCAATATAAGTGGAAATGCAAACGACCGCATATATTGGGGTGTCTCCTTCGGCCTGTATGATGTGCATTACAACAACGAGAGCCTGTACAAGGAGAACATCGTCGATGGCGGCACCGGCATAGGTTCTGTGGCAGTGAACGATGTGCGCCAGATAACAGGAACCGGATTCGACGCCAAGTTAGGTATCATCGTCCGTCCCGTCGAGGAGTCTCCGTTCCGTGTAGGTCTGTACACCCACACCCCGACATGGTATGATCTCAGAACAGCCAACTACACCCGCCTTGACAACAACCTCAACAAGAACTACGGAGCACATGACTACGGCGAGAACAGCGAAAGCTACGACTTCAAGTTCTACACGCCATGGCGTTTCGGAGTAAGTCTCGGTCACACCGTGGGCAACTATCTTGCCATAGGCGCCACATACGAATATGCGGACTACAGCAGCTGCGACATACGCATAAACGACGGCGGAACATACGACTATTGGGGCAATTACTACGAAGAGAGTCATCGTGATGCAGCGATGAAAGAAAGCATAAAGCAGATTCTCAAAGGCGTATCAACGCTGAAGGTGGGCGTTGAATACAAACCTGAAAAGAGCATTTCATTGCGCTTAGGCTACAACTATGTGGCTCCGATGTACAATGCCAACGGATACAAGGACGGCACAATCTCGTCGTATGGTTCGTTCTACAGCTCTTCCACCGACTACACAAACTGGAAAGCCACCAACCGCATAACAGCAGGTATAGGCTATACCTACAACAAGCTGTCCATCGACCTTGCCTACCAATACAGCCAGACCGACGGCGAGTTCTATCCGTTCATGAGCTACAAAGACAAGGACAACGCCAGCTACGACAACATCTGCAATGCCGTAAACGTAAGCAACAAGCGCAACCAGCTGCTCCTTACACTGGGCTACAAATTCTAAACGGCAACGTGTTCCAGCAACAAACGAAACAATAACAGCTGAAACATAAAAACAATACGCCACCCGTTATGATTTGCAACACATCAAAAGCAAATCATAGCGGGTGGCTTTTTTGTTGGTGTCAGAAATTCATCCTGACATCAACACCTATCTGACACGGCATTCCACGCTGTGCGAAACAAAGCTTTTCACCAGTAGCCGAACTTTCCAACGCAAATGTGTTATACTTTGCAGAAGTGAGGTTCTTTCCCCAAAGGCTGAGTTTCACCAGTCCGAAATCGGCATCGACATGGGCATTGAGCAATGCGTAGAAATTCTGGCTGTATGAGTTGTCCTCATCCCAATAGATGTTTCCCATAGCTGTCGTGCCAGCCCCTATCACAATATTGCGCAGACATGAATTTCTTACGCCAATACGGTAATTGGCAGCCGCGCCCAACGTTTGCAGCGGAATATAAGGAACACGCTTGTTACGATAATCCTTAACCACATCATTTCCATCAACCTTGACACGGTCAGTATATTCTCTGAACACCGTATTGGTCAAAGCATAGCTCACCTGCCAATCGAAATGATTGTCAAAAGCGGCACCACGCAGCGACAATTCTCCTCCAAGACTCCTGCTTTTTCCTGCATTCACCATCATACGTCCGAAACCATACTGACCAGCCATGACCGACAGCTGCTGGTTGCTTATGTACATATAGAATGCCGACATATCAAGATGTACGCTGTTGTCGAAAAGGTTAAGATGACAACCCAGTTCGTAATTCCAACTCACCTCAGGCTTGTATGAAATCGTTGCATTCACTTTCTCATAATCGGCAGGAGTGTGTGCCACATCGACATCACCGCCCATAGCATTCCGAGCGTTTGCATTCAACTCTGTCTGAAGAATGTCAGAGAACATCTGTATGTTGTAGCCCCCTGCCCTATATCCCTTGCTGAGCAACGCATACAGGACATTGTTGTCCGCGAGCCTATAGCTAAGTGCCACTTTGGGAAGAAGCTGACTGAATCCATCCGAAGCGTCAGAGTTGAGCCGCGATACTATTTTAGAAGAGCGGCTCACCCCCATCACCTCTGCAACCAGCCTCATTTCCGCTTCCGTATCATAATGCACTCTGACATTATTATAATCATAACGCAGCCCGACGGTAGCGGTAAGACGGGGCGTAATATGTATGTTCGACTCATGGAAGACGCCGACATTCAATTGCGGAGTGCTGAAACTGCCTGGAACCTGCATGGAAAGCCCCACGTTCACGCCTCCTGCCCTGTCGATAATCGCCGAAGCAGCCGCTTCGGACATTCCCATGTCCGTAAAGCCTTTCAGTATTCCTTTATAGATGGAAGTCCTTATGCCACGCGCAATGTTTGAAGTCATGGCATCGCCGAAATACACGGGACCATCGGTGTGCAGCCACTGGTAGCTTGCAGTGGCACCGAACAGCCAGTTCCAGAAATCCCGTTTCCGGCTTTTTATGGTAAGTTCCTCCGTCACGGCATTGTTTATCTGCGATTGGAGGAGATGCATATAATCGGCAGCGGTATAATCCTGGTCCATAAGGATTTCGTCGCGCAAGTACTGATAGCTCGTCGTTGAGTTCAGAAGGAAATTCCCTCCGTCATACTTCAAGCCGACACCCGTGGTGAACATATCCCTACGATAATGGTTCAGGAAATTAGACGAAGGGTCGGATGTAACTCCCGTCTCCGGATTGAAGACACCGTAAGCAAACGCGTCCTGACTTACATGCTGATAGTCGGCCGTCAGACTGACAGTAAGCCTGCGGTCGGGTGTGAAGACGAAACGCAGGCGTCCGCCGGCTTCGTTCATCAAATCGGCACGCGAGTCGAGTGCCGAATTATGAAGAAAACCATTTTGTCCGTCATAAAATCCGGCAACAGAAAACGCCACATTGTCGTTGATTTTCCCATAATGACCTACTTCCACGTTTCTCCAAAGATAAGAACCTATGCCCAACTTCACATCAGTGCCACTGTATTGCATCGGATTTTTAGTATATATACGCACGATTCCACCCTCCGTGTTCTGCCCGTAAAGAGTGCCTTGCGGTCCGCGCAGCACATCAATGCGTGCGACATCATAGAAGTGGGAGTTGTATGCGCTCTTGCATATAACGGGAACATCATCGACATAAATGCCCACCGCCGGGTTGTTTATCCTTGAGCCAAAGCCTCGCAAATATATAGAAGAGGTGTAACGTGCGCCATAGTTAGGCATTACAAAAGAAGGAACGTATGCCGAGACATCACGCAAATCCCTCACCCCGTTCCTATTAATGTCGCTGGCTGAAAGCGACGACGAACTCAACGGTTGCCGGCGCAGCCTGAAAGCCTCCTTAGGCTGGTTTATCACCACAATCTCCTCTATATCATGTACTACGGACGAATCCGTCTGGTTTACGCCGGGGGTGTAGCCGTCGATAATTGCGGCCTCTACTGAAAGAGGAAACGCAAGAACCGAAGCAAAAAACAATTGCATCTTCTTATTATCCATTTTCAAAATTTTAACGAGTGCAAAATTACGGAAAAAGTATATGGGCGGCAATCATAACATATTATGATTACCATCCCGTCGGCCGCGGCATACTAACAAAAGCGGGCACACGTTATGAGCAAGACAAACGCACCCGTTATGCACGAAAAACGCAATGATTCGGCACGGGAAAAGCACCGGTTTGCAAACAAGGCTTGTTTTGCTTGCAAAGAAGCCTTCTTCGGACGACAAAGAAGCCTTGTTTTGAGAGTAAACAAGGCTTCTTTTCAAACCGACAAAACAACCACTTGATTTTAAGCACCCGTCCCACTGAAAAACAAGAAGTTCAGAAGCAGTACCCGCAAAGCCACGAAAAGAGCGAACGGCACTGCCATGCAAAGAGAAATTTATTCAGCGAAGAACACGATTATGTTGGCGATTTTCAGTAACTTTGCAAAAAGTTATTTAGAAGATTAGCACATTTATGAAACAGACAAAGATTGTTGCTTCGATTAGTGACAGACGATGCGATGTGGACTTTATCCGCAAATTGTTTTTTGCAGGAATGAACGTTGTCCGCATGAACACCGCACATGCCACACCGGAGGGGATAAAGACGATTATAAGGAACACAAGAGCCGTGTCGCCGCACATCGCACTGATGATTGACACAAAAGGTCCGGAGGTGCGTACCACGAACGTGACGGAACCCATAAGTTTCAAAACCGGCGACGTTGTGAAGATTTTCGGCAGACCGGAAATGGACTCCACCCACGACATCGTGAACGTGTCATACAAAGACATAACCAAAGATGTGAAGGTGGGCGACCACATGCTGTTCGACGACGGCGAGATTGACATGGAAGTAATCGAGAACGTCGGACCCATGCTCGTAGCACAAGTGCAGAACGACGGGATGCTGGGAGCACACAAGAGTGTGAACGTTCCGAGAGAGCACATCGCACTGCCGGCCATCACCCCCAAAGACCACCAGAACATACTGCTCGCCATCGAGGAGGACATTGACTTCATCGCCCACTCATTCGTGCGCTCCGCCGCCGATGTCATGGCTGTACAGAAAATTCTGGACGAGCACAACAGCGACATCAAGATTATCTCAAAGATAGAAAACCAGGAAGGCGTAGATAATATAGATGAAATCATCGACGCTTCATACGGTATAATGATTGCCCGCGGCGACCTTGGAATAGAAGTGCCCATAGAGCGCATCCCAGGCATACAAAGGCAAATCATCCGCAAATGCATGATGAAGAAGAAGCCTGTAATCGTCGCCACACAGATGCTTCACACGATGATAAAGAACCCACGCCCTACAAGGGCCGAGGTAACCGACATCGCAAATGCAATATATTCCTACACCGACGCCCTTATGCTCAGCGGCGAAACGGCAAGCGGCAAGTACCCTCTTGAGGCCGTGCAGACCATGGCAGCAATAGCCGAACAGGCTGAAAAGGACCGCGCCATACTGAGCGACTATGAGGTGCCGATGAACAAAAACTGCTCACAGCGTGAGTTTCTTGCACACGCAGCCATCGACTCCACACGGCGTCTGGGAGTGGCAGGCATCATCACCGACAGCGAAACGGGCGAGACCGTGCGCCACCTTGCAGCTTTCCGCGGCCCGAACCCCATTCTGGCTATATGCTACAAGGAAAAGACACAACGCTGGCTCAACCTGAGTTTCGGTGTCATCGCAATACACCAAAAGGAACACGCGTCGCCGGAATACATTTTCTCTGCTGCATTAAGAATGCTGCGACAGAAAGGCTACATCACACTGAACGACAAGATAGCGTACCTCAGCGGAAGCTTCGGAGAGAACGGCGGTACCACATTCCTTGAAATAAACGAAGCAAGGCAGGTCTTCGACAAGTCGTACGAATTCCATCTGCCACACACTTCAGCAAGCAAGTGATTTTCCATAAAGCAAAATATAAACAACATTCATTTCGCCGGTACATGACTCATGGAACGTGGAGAGAAAGAAGCTCCATACAGGTGTCAAGACAAACGCCGGCGACAATCTAATAAAAAAAGAAGAAATATGAAAGCATTCGTTTTCCCAGGTCAAGGTTCACAATTCGTAGGAATGGGCAAAGACCTTTACGATTCAAATGAAAAAGCAAAGGAACTTTTCGAGAAAGCCAACGAGACTCTCGGCTTCCGCATCACCGACATCATGTTCGCCGGAACTGACGAGGAACTGACACAGACAAAGGTCACCCAACCCGCAGTATTCCTTCACAGTGTGATTTCAGCCATCTGTCTGGGCGAAGGCTTTGCCCCGGCAATGGTAGCAGGCCACTCTCTCGGAGAACTTTCGGCACTGGTAGCAGCAGGAGCATTAAAGTTTGAAGACGGACTGAAACTCGTTTATGCCCGTGCCATGGCCATGCAAAAGGCTTGCGAGGCCGTTCCCGGAACAATGGCAGCCGTAATTGGTCTGCCCGACGAAACAATAGAGGACATCTGCAAAGAGGTAAGTTCTGACGGCAACATTGTAGTTCCAGCCAACTACAACTGCCCCGGACAGCTTGTAATAAGCGGCAACGTGGATGCAATAAACATCGCATGCGAGAAGCTTAAGGCAGCAGGAGCAAAGCGTGCACTGCCCTTGAAGGTAGGCGGAGCCTTCCACTCACCTCTCATGCAGCCGGCAAAGGAGGAATTGGAAAAGGCTATAGAAGCGACAACATTCAGCGCTCCAAAATGTCCCGTATATCAGAATTTCGACGGCAAGGCACACACACGGCCCGAAGAAATCAAGGCTAACCTCATTGCACAGCTCACTGGAAGCGTAAGATGGACAGAATGCGTGCAGAACATGATTAGCGACGGTGCCGACGACTTCACAGAATGCGGTCCGGGCAAGGCACTCCAAGGCATGATAGGACGCATCGACAGAAACGTTTCTGCTCACGGTATAATCTAAAAAAGATTTATGAACCGGCAGAAAATCATAATCTACCAGATTTTCACCAGACTTTTCGGCAATCATTCCACAACCTGCAAGGAGAACGGAACGATTGCCGAAAACGGTTGTGGAAAAATGAACTTCTTCAATTCCGAAGTGCTGTCGAAAATTAAAGCGAAAGGTGTCACACACATTTGGTACACCGGACTGATTCGACACGCTACGGCAACCGACTATTCAGCATACGGCATTCCACGCCAGCACCCTGCCATTGTCAAGGGAAAAGCAGGTTCGCCATACGCCATTACCGACTATTACGACATCGACCCAGACCTGGCCGAAAACATAGACAAGCGTATGGACGAATTCAAACGCTTGGTGAAAGACACGCACAAAGAGGGAATGAAAGTGATTATCGACTTCGTTCCCAACCATGTAGCAAGACAATATCACTCGATAGCCAAGCCTGCCGCTGTACGCGACCTGGGCGAGGACGACAACACACAAATGGGATTCACACCGCGAAACGATTTTTATTATTGCGTGGGCGAACCGTTCATGCCATCAATAGATTTAAGCAAAAACGCCGATGAACCATACCATGAATTCCCGGCAAAGGCTACAGGTAACGACCATTTTGACAGTCATCCCGGCATGAACGACTGGTATGAGACGATAAAAATCAACTACGGCATTGACTATTGCGATGCCGGAGGACGCTCGACACACTTCTGCCCTGCCCCAGACGCATGGCAGAAGATGGTGGACATACTACTGTTCTGGGCTGCGAAAGGCATTGACGGATTCCGCTGCGACATGGCAGAAATGGTGCCAACGGAGTTCTGGCAATGGGCAATCGCAAAGGTAAAAGCAGAATATCCCGACATCATTTTCATCGCGGAAGTATATAATCCGGCAGAATACCGCAACTATGTCGCCGCTGGATTCAACTACCTGTACGACAAAGTGGGGATGTACGACACAATGCGTGCAATCATTTGCGGACACTGCCCCACCTCAGCAATAACCGGAGCATGGCAAAACGTGGACGACATTCACGACAACATGCTCTACTTTCTTGAGAACCACGACGAACAACGCATTGCCAGTGACTTCTTTGCTGGTGATGCACGGCGTGCATTCCCCGCATTTGTGACGAACATTCTTATGCGACAGAACCCGTTTATGCTTTATGCCGGACAGGAATATGGAGAAAGAGGCATGGATAAGGAAGGTTTCAGCGGCTGCGACGGACGCACGACCATATTCGATTACTGGACTGTAGGCACTCTGCACAGAGCATTCGTTGAAGGCAAAAGTACGGAAGAAGAGTCGGCTTTGGAAAGATGCTATTCTGAAATAATGAATATTGCCATAGGCGAAAAAGCCATAGCAAACGGTGTCTTTTTCGATTTGATGTATGTGAATCCGCAACTTGGCGAGAAACAATACGCCTTCCTGAGAAAAGCCGACAAGGAATTGCTGCTTGTAGTAACAAACTTTTCTGCGGAGAAAGCATACTGTAAAATCAATGTTCCTGAACATGCGTTCGACTTCCTGCAAATTCCCTACGACAAGGCAAATGCAAAGGATTTGCTGTCAGAAAAGACACTGTCAATTGACTTCAGCAGCAATCATTGCATAAACACGGAAGTTGAAGGTTTCGGATGTACCATCTTAAAATTTGAATTCAATATGGAAAATGAGATTGTATTCAACGAGCACAACAAGGAAGAATTCCCTCCTGCCCACACGGCAGAGCACCTGCTCAACCAGACAATGATGCGTATGTTCGGTTGTGAACGCTCTTCAAACGCTCACATAGAACGTAAGAAAAGCAAAATAAGCTACACCCTCGACCACAAACCTTCGCGTAAAGAAGAGAAAGAAATAGAGGACCGCATGAATGAACTCATAGCCGAAGACATGCCTGTAAGATACGAAGTGGTGGACAGGAATGAGGTACCTGCCTCGGTAACCCTTTCCAAGCTGCCGCAGGACGCATCAGAAAAGATTCGCTTGGTATATATCGGCGATTATGATGTCTGCCCATGTCTGGGCAAACATGTGCGCTCAACGGGTCAGATAGGCAAGTTTGTAATGCTTGGAACAAACTGGGATGAGATAAAACACTCATTCCGAATAAGATACAAAATCGTTTGATTCCTGTCAGAAAACGACAAAGACCGCACCAGAATCTCAGTGAGATGCCGATGCGGTCTTTGTCGTTTCATGCCCGAACAGTTATTTTATTCCCCGTTTATTAAGAGCTTCCGAATACTTCTTAGCATTATCCAGATGTTCTGAATAAGTGCGGGAGAAGTTGTGAGTGCCGCTGAAATCCTCCTTGGCGCACATATACAAATAGTCGTGGTGCACACGGTTGAGGACGGCATCTATACCTACAATGCTGGCAATACGTATAGGTCCGGGAGGCAGTCCCGTGTTCTTATATGTGTTATACGGACTTTTAATGCTCAACAGCTTATTGTAGATACGATGCAAATCGAATTGTTTCCACGCAAACTTTATCGTCGGATCGGCCTGAAGCGGCATTCCGTTTGGATACTCCGAGTTGCGAAGCATCAAGCGGTTGTAGTACATTCCGGCGATAGCAGGCTTTTCTGCATCATTGGCGGTCTCTTCATCAATGATGCTTGCAAGCGTCGTCACCTGTACAGGAGTCATGCCCATCCGTTCAGCCTTGGCTTTTCGGTCTGCATTCCAGAACTTATTGCACTCCTTGTTCATCCTGTCAAGGAATTTTTCGGGGCTTACATTCCAATAGATATCGTAAGTATTGGGAATGAACATGCAGGCGATTGTCGCCGTGTCATAACCGTATTTCACACACATGGCCTCATCGGTGAGTGCCTTGTATATCGTGACGCTGTCCAGCATAAGCTTCTTCGAGAGGTCGGATGCAAGTTTGTCAAGAGTGCGAACCGGCCGTATGGTGAGATTCAGAGGCGTTTGCAGTCCGTTCTTCAAGTGTCTGAACACCATTAAAGCGCCGTCGCCCGGCTTGATTTCATAGCGTCCGCTACGCACATGCTGACCATAATCGCTATACCCGACCAATGTTCTCACCGCCGTCATGGAGTGTCCTGTGCCGACGACCGACAGCTTTGTCATGACGGAATCAACGGTATCGTCGTTATCAATATAGACGAATTTCGATTCCGACTGTCCTGAAAATGACGAGAAAAAGTAATAATAGACAAGTCCGAACAGCACCAGCACACCTGTGATGCACAATGCCATATACTGTTTTTTGCGAATCTTATTCATAGCCACATAACAATATTTTTAATCATAATAGGATTGCTTAATCCCCCAATAACTTCCCCATTAAACAAAACAAGGAATACCCTTGTAGGATATTCCTTTTGTTTTTCTTCATGAATCAAGTGCTTATGCTTCAGCAGGAGCCTCTTCTGTTGCTTCTGTTTCAGCATTTGCAGCCTCTGCTTCTGCCTTTGCAGCAGCCTCAGCAGCCTTCTTCTCAGCTACCTTCTTAGCAATAGCTTCATTCACTTTCTTTTCAGCTTCGAGTTCCTTGGCGGCAGCTTCTTTCTTTGCCTTTGCCTCGCTCTCGATTACAGAGTCAAGACCTTTCTGCTTGTTCTCCTTCCATGCGTTGAACTTTGCCTGTGCAGCTGCCTCATCGAATGCGCCCTTCTTAACGCCACCGCGGAGATGCTTCATCATGTAAACGCCCTCACCCTTGAGGATGTTGCGTGTAGTGTCTGTAGGCTGTGCGCCTGTTTCCACCCAGTAAAGTGCACGCTCGAAATCCAAATCTACAGTAGCAGGATTGGTGTTTGGATTGTAAGTACCAATCTTTTCAGTAAATCTACCATCACGTGGTGCTCTTGCGTCAGCGATAACGATGCGGTAAAAAGCCTGTCCTTTGCGTCCGCCGCGCTGCAATCTGATCTTTGTTGCCATTTTTTATTATACTTTTAGGTTTGAATTATGCCATCAACTCGTGACAGCGGCTGCAAAATTAGCAAAAAAAGCTGTAATACAACTCATTTACAACAACTTTTCTCCACAAATTAGATAATATTAACTGTATCAACACATACTGCCATTATTCAAGATTGCCTGCCGGTCTGCTTATCCTACAAGAAGAGCTTCAATACCGGCAAAGCATCAGCAAACGAAAAAGCGGAATAAGGTTTTACCTTTATTCCGCTTGAATATATGTGCGAACGTTTATTCAATCACCACCAACGGAGTGTCTTCCATGACGCTCTCGCCCTGCTTTACGCAAATGGCAGTAACCTTTCCGTCCTTTTCCGCTTCAAGATTGTTAGCCATCTTCATTGCTTCAAGCACGATTACAACATCGCCCTTCTTCACTTCATTACCTACTTCCACTTTGATTTCAGTAACAACGCCTGGCAATGGAGCTTTCAACGCATTGGCAGTATTCACATTTGCAGCACCTGCGGCAGAGTCATCGCTGGCAGGAGTCTGGCTTGCATTGCCAAGCACCACCTTCTTCTTTTCGGGTTCCTGCTCCTTTTCCATTTCAACATTGTAGTTCACGCCATTGACAGTGACTACTGCGTTGTTCTCTACAATCTCACCGATGGTAACATTATATTCCTTACCATCTATCGTGTATTTATATTCTTTCATTTTTAATGTCTTGATGGTTTTGCTGTCATCTGAAACGCTTTTGCATTCCACATTGTCGCACGTTGTTTGATTGTTATGATTCCCGGCTCCCTGTCATGCACGTTGTTGCCTCTGAAATCATGTAAAGCCATTGCTATTGCAGCATATATTGCATTATCTTCTTTTGCCATAATCGTCAGAAATATTACATTGGCATACATCCATGCTTCTTTGCCGGCAGCGACTGGCGTTTTGTTGCCAGCTGAGCCAGACCACGGCAAATGCGGAAACGAGTGTTGCGCGGTTCTATCACATCATCGATATAGCCGTATTGTGCAGCCTGATACGGGTTGGCGAACATCTCGGTGTATTCTTCCTCCTTCTCTGCGAGGAAAGCCTTGGGGTCTTCCTTGGTCTTCGCCTCTTTTGCACAAAGCACAGCAACGGCTCCACTTGCACCCATAACAGCGATTTCAGATGTCGGCCATGCGAAGTTAAGGTCGGCACGAAGCTGCTTACATCCCATAACGATATGGCTGCCGCCGTAGCTCTTGCGGAGTGTGATTGTAATCTTTGGCACTGTAGCTTCGCCGTATGCATAAAGCAGCTGTGCTCCATGAAGGATGACAGCATTGTACTCCTGACCCGTTCCCGGCAAGAATCCCGGTACATCGACGAGAGAAACAATAGGAATATTGAATGCGTCACAGAAGCGCACAAAGCGTGCAGCCTTACGGCTTGCGTTAGTATCAAGTACACCGGCATAGCATGAAGGCTGGTTGGCCACGATACCGACACTCTGTCCGTTGAAACGGGCGAAGCCTACAATGATGTTCTTGGCAAACTTGGCCTGCACCTCGAAGAATTCGCCATTGTCGGTGATTGCCCCAATCACCTTATACATATCGTATGCCATGTTGGGGTTGTCGGGAAGGATTTCGTTAAGCAAATCAGCCTTGCGGTCGATCGGGTCGGTGCATTCCACACGCGGAGCCTCTTCCGTATTGTTGGAAGGAATGTAGCTAAGCAGTGTCTTCAGAAGCTGCATAGCCTCTTCTTCCGTCTTGGCTGTGAAGTGTGTCACACCGCTCTTCGTGGCATGAACGGAAGCTCCGCCAAGATGTTCGGAGTCGATTTCCTCACCCGTCACAGTCTTTACAACCTTCGGACCGGTAAGGAACATGTATGAAGTATTCTCCATCATGAGGATGAAGTCGGTCAAAGCGGGAGAGTAAACAGCTCCACCTGCACACGGACCGAAGATTCCAGAAATCTGAGGTATAACGCCACTGGCAAGGATGTTGCGCTCAAAAATCTCGCCATATCCCGCAAGTGCACAAATACCTTCCTGAATACGCGCACCGCCTGAGTCGTTCATACAGATGACAGGCGCACCCATCGTCATTGCCATATCCATGACCTTACAGATTTTCTGTGACATTGTCTCGGAAAGAGAACCTCCGTTCACAGTGAAATCCTGCGCGTAAAGATAGACCAGACGACCATCGATAGTAGCAGAACCAGCCACTACTCCATCGCCAAGGAACTGCTTCTTTTCCATGCCAAAGTTATGGCAACGGTGAAGTTTGAACATATCGTACTCCTCAAACGAACCTTCATCGACGAGCATATCAATACGTTCACGCGCTGTGTATTTACCGCGTGCATGCTGCTTCTCAATGGCAACTTCGCCACCACCGAGACGAGCTTTCTCGCGCTTTGCGACTAATTCTTTTATTTTTTCTACTTGCTTGCTCATATTATAAATGTATTACAAATTTTCTATATTCTTTTGCGGAATGCAAAAGTACGAAAAAAATCGGAAAGACAGAAGCAGTTTCCGAAAAACCGACTCATTCACAATGATAATGACCTACAAAGTGGCAACAAAGTGCGTCAGTCCGCATCCAAACGGCAGCAATACCGTCCGGCAGCATCCGCATCACTGTAATGAAGAATCGACGAACGACAATGGCAGCAGATCCTTTGCGCTGTGTATCCTGTAAACACACGATTTGCCATAAAGGAGTATCTCCATCGGCTTTCCATACCTGTCCTCCACCCCGACGATTACCTGGCGACATGCCCCGCAAGGAGTTATCGGAAGTTCAAGCAACCCGCTTTCATTGCGTGCGGCTATGGCAAGCATTTTCACCGGCTGGGCAGGATGTTGCGCCTGCGCCGAGAACAGCGCCGTGCGTTCCGCGCACAACCCTGACGGGTAGGCAGCATTCTCTTGATTGGCACCTGTCACTATCTCGCCATTATCCAAAGCCACGGCAGCACCTACACGAAAGTTGCTGTATGGCGCATACGAATTGTATGTCGCCTTGACTGCCGACTCGACGAGACGCCTTTCATCGGGCGACAACTCATCAAAGTCCAACTGGTCGAACACGAAATTAGCCTGTAACTGTTTCATTCTTCTTTTGGTTTTTCTTCTTCACGATACTCATACGCACCTATATCCGGTTTCCCGTCACGCAGGAATCCCTCGCGGTCGGCAGGTGCGGAAGTCGCGGGGTCGGCCTTATCTACGGCAGCCGAAGTGGATTGCAGATGGAAGTCATAGCGCAACTTCTCCGTATCTATCTTCACAAAATTCTTTGTTCCTGCCGCAGTGGTATCTTCCGGATTTTCAAACACAACGGAAACGAAATGCACACTATCGTCCGTCTCAACCGGAGGTGTGCGAATTATGCAATGATTAAAGTCGAAATTAAATTCATTAGTATTGTCATCCGACGGTTTCTCACCCGTCAGTTCGTCCGCCGAATAGCCCGTCACCAGCGTGTTGGTGCATACAAACGACTTCAGAGGATGGTCGATTCCCGAAAAACGCAACGCACTGCCACGGCTCGAATCAAACGGATAGAACTGCGCCAATGTGCAATTGTTCACACGGACATCCCCACCATCCACATGCAGACAACTGCCAAGCGAGTTGGACAACTGGCAGTTTGCGATGTTCACCTTCGAGTTCTCAACGTAAAGAGCCGTCCCCTGACAGTTGTGTATTGTGGTGTTCGATATATCAAGCTTCTCTCGCGACACATCGGAAGAATCCACACGCAACCCGTCAAAAGAACCATGAAGGTCGGTGAAACTGACAACATTGCCGTACGAACCCTCCTTGATTCGCACCCCCTGCCACTGTCCGCTCACATAATCGTAAGGCAGATAGTCGAACATGTTGTCGAGACGGTCGCCACGCAGGACGATGCCCTTTTCGGCAGTACCCTTGCAAAGCAGGCGGCCTTCAACGTCAATGCCCGCATCAGCATGGAAATACATGGTCGTACCGGGGGGTATTGTCAATGTGGCATCCTTGCCGACCACCATCTTTCCATACACCACTATCGGCTGCCCGGACGCTATCGTCGTGTCACTTGAAACGACAAGATTCTTCAAAAAGACAGCATCCCACGAGAAGGCATCAAGATTCACCTTCTGCTGCACACCGCTTTCAAGCACGAAAACGATATTGTCCGTGATATGCTTTGGCTCCGTCCGGTTGCCTTTGGGCGAAGTTATTTTCACGAAAACCCTTGCGCTGTCGCCCTTTCTCACCTCTATATTGCCAACCTGATAGCCATTGGACGGCCCCAGGGAAGCCGCCGACACATTTACACGGAACCCCGACTGGTTGCCGTTCTCAAGCCGCACGTTGGTACAACGTATGCTCCGTCCTGAATTGTTATGTATCCAGAACGAGCGGGTGGACGATGTAACGGTCGAGAACACAGTGTCAAGCCGGACGGTATCCATAGAAAACGTAAGCAAATCCGATGTGGACGTACTAAAATCGTCATCATCAGTGCATGAGCAAAACACATTGAACACACCGACAATGAGCAATAAGTATATAAATATTGATTTCATCAATAAAACAACGCACAAATTCAACATTTATTGCCCAAACGCCCCTAATATCTTCAAAACACGCCAAAAACAACGGTACAGACAAGGGATGACCGACAAAAACAGAACCGCACGAATCCCGTCGAAATCCGTTCAAAAACACGAGTCGGCAAGGACGGTTTTCAAACAAGGCTTCTTTGCATTCAAAAGAAGGCTTCTTTGCACTCCAAACAAGACTTCTTTGCAGACAAAAGAAGCCTTGTTTGAAAAGCATACGAATACAGCCTTGAATCCGACCGGTCCGCCGCCACGAAACATGAGGTACGCGCACCATCCCACTTGCACTTACACCCATCCTCCGGCAACAAGCAGAAAAAAAACTTGCGCAATGTAATAATATAATAAGGTGAGAATAGGAGGTATCAAAAAAAAATGCAGAAAAACTGATAAAAACCAACAAAAAAATTTGGTGGTTACCTCAAAAAGTAATACCTTTGCACTCGCAATTCGGAAACGAGTTAATTACTGTAAAAGCTTGTATGCACCCTTAGCTCAGTTGGTAGAGCAACTGACTCTTAATCAGTGGGTCTAGGGT
>OLGE01002162.1_pt1 | contig 17930 bp, 30 predicted proteins | sample 1605151 | NCBI WGS metagenome assembly OLGE01 (sample SAMEA3888912, study PRJEB22519) | human gut metagenome | biome: human gut; feature: human-associated habitat; material: faeces | place: Denmark | collected 2010
TGGAGGAAACGCTCAGGTTGGCGGTGACGCTTGGGTTGACGGTGACGCTTGGGTTGACGGTAACGCTCGGGTTGGAGATAACGCTCAGGTTGGAGGAAACGCTCAGGTTGGCGGTGACGCTTGGGTTGACGGTGACGCTTGGGTTAACGGTGATGGGCTGATTAACAGTAATAATGATTATCTTTGTGAAAAGGGACTCGGATCTCATAATAGATCCGCCAGTTTCTTTAAATGCAAAGACGGACATATACACGTTTTATGCGGGTGTTTTAGTGGGAATCTCGACGAGTTCGAAAATAAGGTAAAGGAAGAACACGGTAACAGTAAATACGCCAAAGAATATTTAGGATTTATTGAAGTTGTAAAGACACATTTTGAAGTGCGCCAATGATTGAACGACCGTGAGTAACTAAGGAGGAAATGTAATTGAGAGCTACTAAAATAAAAATAGACAATCTGTATGGAATACATCATCTTGAGCTTGACGGAAAGCCGGTTGAAATAACAGGAAAAAAAGGGACCGGAAAAACAAGCGTAATAGATAGTATAAAATATATACTGTCAAATAAATCAGATCGTCCGTATATAGTAAAGGACGGAGCTAACGAGGGTGAAATTTACATATCTACCGATACGGGAATTGAAATAAAAAGAAAAAAGCGTCCTGAAACTAGCGATTACCTAAGCGTAAAAGATAATGGAGAAAACATATCCGGCGCACAAAGCTTTTTAAATGATATTTTCACACCTCTTCAGCTTAATCCCGTTGAATTCGCTTCATGGAGCGATAAAGAGCAGAACAGAGCCATATTATCGCTCATAGATTTCAAGTGGGATATGGACTGGATCCGAGAGCAATTCGGGGAAATACCAAGCGGTATAGATTATTCACAGCATATTCTTTCAGTACTGGAGGATATCCAGTCAAAAAACGGAAATTACTGGAAACGTCGCGAAGAAATTAACCGTGAGGAATATTATAAAAGACAGACCATACAAGATATGTCTTTGAAGTTTCCGCAGAATTATGACGTAAACAAGTGGGCTGATTACGATCTGCGCGCCAAATCGGCAGAGCTTCAGAAAGCGCAGGAAATAAATTCGCTTATCAGTCGGGCTAAATCCTTTTATGAAGCTTATGACAACAAGGTAAGAGGGATAACGGCGGAAAAGGATATAGCCATTAATGCAGAGGAAAGCGCAATAAACGCCGAACGTGTTTCGCTTAACAAAACTATTGAAAGACTAAAGGGAGAGATAAAAGCGGCGGAAACCGCTCTTAACGGATTGGATCGTAAGCTCTCTGATAAGAAAGCGTTAATTGAAGCTGAATGCCGTGAAAAAATCGCAAAGCTTGACAACGATATTAAGGTATCTGAACAGTATAAGGATAAACAGCCGATAGATACCGCGCCTATACGCGCAGAATTGGACGAAGCAATACAAATGAAGGAGTATGTTTCCGAATTCCGATCTATGCTTGAAATGCAGGAACGCCGCAAAGAGTTAATTGCACAAAGCGAAAGCCTGACAGAAAAAATAAACAAAGCTCGCGAACTTCCTGGAATGGTACTTGAATCTGCCAGAATACCAATCGAAGGGCTGACGGTAAAAGACGGTAAGCCGCTTATCTTCGGAAGACCTGTGGCAAATCTTTCAAGCGGAGAAAAAATTGATCTTTGCGTTGATATAACAATCGCTCAGAAAGGAACGCTCGATTTAATACTAATAGACGGAGCTGAGGCACTTGACGACGCAAGCCGTGCAGAACTTTACAGCAGATGTATGGAAAAGGGAATACAGATTATAGCAACCAGAACTACTAATTCAGACGAGCTGCTTATAACGGAATTGGAGGATTGAGAAAATGACACATTGGAAAAAACTAACCAATCCGGATTATCTTGGAGCATATTCCATTGAGGACGGCAAGGATTTGATTTTAACCATTGCATATGTTCGCCAGGAAAAGGTTATCGGAACAGATGGAAAAAAAGAAGATTGCATAGTTTGCCACTTCAGCGATAAGGGTGCAAAGCCGATGATATTGAACGTAACAAACTGCAAGACAATTTCAAAGCTTTACGGGACACCGCTAATCGAAGAATGGGCGGGGAAACGTATACAGATAGGAATAGAAAAGGTTAAAGCCTTCGGTGATGTGGTTGAAGCACTCCGTGTTCGTGCTAAACGTCCACCTGAACCGAAAGGTACTGTATATAAATGTGCCGACTGTGGTAAAACAATAACTGACTTTGATAAGTTTTCGGCGGTACAGATAGCAGCGATTACACAGAAGCGTTACGGAGTTACACTATGCTCCGAATGCTCAACAAAGCGTAAAAATGCGGAAAGCGGGGTTAAACAGGATGAAGCTGACAACGGATAACTATTTTTCAAACGAAGCTGCAAAGGAATATATGTCAACGTCGCAATTCAAAGCGTTTATGAAATGCCCTGCAGCCATTATGGCCGAAATTAACGGAGAGATAAAACCGGAAAATAAAGATTCTTATACCGAGGGTCATATGTTTGAGGCGATTGTAAGCGGCAATGAAGAGCTCTTTTACATGCAGCACCCCGAAATCATATCGTCTCAGGGAAAAACGAAGGGCAATGTAAAATCTAACTATCAAAAAGTTGTTAATGCGGCAGAATCTTTTAACAGACAACGGATATTTTGCGATATTGTTAAACGCTGTAAAAAACAAGTTCTTGTTACAGGCGTTATATCCGGCGTGAAATTCCGAGGCCTTCTCGACCTTTACGACCCTGAGACCGGCGAAATTTTTGATACAAAATGTATGAAGGATTTTAAAGATACATACAGCGCCGACGAAGGCCGCCGCGTATCATGGTGGGAAGTATGGGGATATCATTATCAGGCTGCAATATATAGCGAACTGGCCTGCCAAACGTTTGGGAAAGCAACAACATTTTCATTGCTTGCAGCGACAAAGGAGGATGTACCTGATGTTGCGTGGATCGAATTTGATAATGGATACCTGCGTAACATTTTGGACATCGTTGAAGAGGCCGCTCCGATGTATCAGGCAATAAAAGACGGACTGATCGACGGAGAACGATGCGAAATATGTTCTTATTGCAGATCAAGCAAGATAATAAGAAAACCTGAGATTATACAAACAGGAGAAATCAATGATTAAAGCTATATTTGAAGATACCCGTCAGCAGATGGGAAAGCATGAAAATATTGCCCAATATCTTAAAAGCAGAGGGATTGAACTGATACGTCAGACGTTGTTCGTCGGAGACTATGTAAAAATAACGGATCAATCCGTATCTATTGATACAAAAAAGGATCTTTCGGAATTGGTTATGGATTTAGGATCGGATAGAAGCAGATTTATGCGTGAAGCTTCAAGGGCAAGAAAATACGGAATAAAATTGATCGTTCTCTGTGAACACGGAAAAGGCATAATGAAGCTTACTGATGTTCAGTTCTGGGAAAACCCCATGCTTGATTCTAAATCGAAGTTATACAGGCCCAAAGCCATGACCGGGAAAACGCTTATGAAAAGAATGATAGATATACATATAGGTTATGGTACGGAATTTTTATTCTGTGAAAAATCTGAAACCGGCGCCCGTATTATTGAGCTTCTCGAATGAACGATTTTTTATACAATCCGTCCAACAGGTACGGTTACAAAATAAACATAAACCATCCGAAGATAAGGCCGCTTTACGACGCTTACAAAAAGAAAGTAAAAGCTTTGATACTGTCGGATGAGGAAAGATTTGAATTTGAAAGAATTATTTTTAAAATGATAGAAAGGAACCGTAATGAACGTATATAATTTAGTCAGCTTATCCGGATCGGCTAACAGCCGATCCGGAGCTGAAAACAACTCAATCGGGAATTAGCAACTGCCGGATATGCATTGCTGTAAATCGTCCGTATCAAAAGGATAAGGAACAGGAAGCGGATTTTATAAATGTCGTTGCATGGAGGCAAACGGCAGAATTTATCTGCAAATATTTTCAGAAAGGCAGCCCGATAACAGTAATAGGCAGCATGAGGAACAATAACTATACCGATTCAAACGGCGTTAAGCATTATGCTATGGACGTTCAGGCTGACAATGTCGGATTTGCAATCAAAAATTCCTCAGACAACGTCAGCGCTTCCGCAGCGGGTTATGCCTTCGCCGATCCGCCTAAATCGGCAGTAAGTACGGCTAATCAGGAATCGGCGGCAATAGGCGGTTTAGAGGACTTCGAGGAAATTTTAAGCGACGGAGAAGTTCCGTTTTAGCTTTGTGCTTTATCTTGAAATGAGGTGATAAGTTGGCGTTCAACAAAGAGGGGATTGATTATTATTCCCACTTTATCGGAATGACAAATGATGAAAAATTATCGGATTTACGTATGGAATATGGCTCCGTAGCGATTGATGTATGGCTTACTCTTCTTGACCTAATTTATGGAGGCAAAGGCTATTATATTGATTATGGAGATGAGAAAACTAAAAATCGCGTAGTATGGAAGATACTTGGAATTATAAGAGGAAAGTATCCTCCTACTCCGGAAACCGTAATGGCAATAATCGAGGGTTTAGTGGCGTGTGAACTATTTAGCGGCGACCTATTTAAATCCGGAATATTATCGTCTAAGCGTATTCAGGAGCAATTTTATCAAGCTACTGTAGAGCGAAAAGCGGTTGATATAAATCTTGATTACTGGCTTTTAGATTTTGAAAAAATGAAAAAGCTGTCTTCAAGGAATTCTATTTTGCAATTATTTGAAAATCAACCGATTTTAAGCCAAAATCAGCCGATAGTTGAAGTTAATCAGCCGATAATGAAACAAAGTAAAGTAAAGGAAAGTAAAGTAAAGAAGAGTAAAGTAAAGGAAAGTAAAGAAGACGGCGTACCGCCTACACCTGCCGCTCCCCAGGATAACTGTATGTTAATATTTGAATTATATAATCGGATATGCAGGTCGTATCCCAGAATAACCCAATATTCAGAAGCCAGAAAGAAAGCTGTTAAAGCAAGCCTGAAAAAATATAATCTAAAAGATTTTGAAAGACTGTTTAAAAAAGCAGAATCCAGTAATTTCTTAAAAGGAAAAATTAAATGCGATTGGCGGGCTACATTCGACTGGCTTATAAAGGATACCAATATGGCAAAGGTTCTGGACGGCAATTATGATAATCGTTCTGAAAATCTGCCTGAACAGGAGCACAGCTATAATTTGGAGGATTTAAAAGCCTTTGTAAATGATTTCGGCGGCGAATATGAATAGTTATATTTACGGAAGATTTCAATGGGTGGCATGTCATGAATGCGAGCTTGGCGGAAATTCACTGGCCTTATGTGAAATAGGCCAAAAAGTGACTACTGAAAAAAGCAATTATTTCAAGCGCGGCTGTTGGAACGGCGTGCTTATGGAGAAATACAGGAATGAAATACACGATAAACGAGATACCTCCGAGCAATAACAAATTTATCGGAAGGACAAATAAATGGGAGTATCAGGAAAAGAAAAAGTACTGGGCGAAGCTTATATTTCTGAAATGCAGGCCTAAACCGGAAAAACCGCTTGAAAAGGCCGTTGTTACCCTTACATATTTTTTTGGAAATAAAATACGGCGGGATCCCGACAACTACAGCGGGAAGTTTATACTGGACGGACTTGTAAAGGCGGGTATTATTGCCGACGACAGCTTCAGCAACATTGACCTGAAACTGTGCGGCAAGGTGGATAAGAAAAATCCAAGAACGGAGATTGAAATAACGAACGACAGCTATTCGGCTGTTAATGAAAGTCAGGGAGGATAAAAAATTAGGAGGTAATCTATGTATAAGGCAAAAAATATTGATACTGATAAAGCGTTAGAAGCGATTGAAGCTTATCGTCGTCGAAAGGAGTATGATTACGATCGTGATTCATATGGGCGCCAAAAATATTACGAAGGTTTTCAAGCGGGTTTGGATTTTGCTGAAAGCTTGTTTAAATGCGCTAATTATGAAAAGGAAAAGGTTAGAACGGAGGCAACCGATGAGGGAGATATTATTCAGAGGTAAGCGGTATAACGGCGAGTGGCTTGCTGGAGATTTGCTTGCAAACAAATACGAAAGACCAAATATTTGCCCTATAGGCGATGTTAACTGTTATCCGGTCATTCCCGAAACAGTCGGACAGTATACGGGCATGAAGGATGAATACGGCAGGAAGATTTTTGAGGGGGATATAGTAAGTCATTTTTCAAATTACAGCGGTCATAGAGTCTACGCAGTTGTGACATATACAGACGGTCAATTTTTGGCTATGACTAATGACAATGCAGGTCTTTATTTGTCTGATAAGTTAGAAGTAATCGGTAACATATTTGACAACCCTGAACTGTTGAAAGGAGAAGAAAATGAGTAAAAGTAAAGAAGAAGAAATTTTAGAGTATGTTATCAAGTTAATCGACAAGCGGATACCGAAAAAGCCGAATGTTTCAGCTTATAACGAGGATGGTAGTTTGCTTATATATGAGTGCCCCAGCTGCGCTTCATCCTATGACGTAGATTATGATGGACAATTTGATTATTGTCCGAAATGCGGTCAGGCAATAGCGTTGGTTGAAAGCGCGGATATCACGAATTTAAGCATTGAGGAAATTTCAGGAGGAAAGAGTAATGAATTTTAACGTCGAAAAGGAAAGATGCGTATTTGCAAAAACTGGTTTTGGCGACAGCGAATATAAATGCGATCTACTTAGTGAGGAATGTAATGGTTTAAAACAAACAAAAATTTGTAAGTTTTATAAAACTAAAGAAGAGTTTGACGCCGCTAATGACAGAGCGATTGAACTATGCCGCGATAAGCATTTATGCGGCGATTGTAAATACCGCAAAAAGGCTTGTTTAAAAAGTACAGAGGGCAAAAGCAGTGCCGTATTGTAAACCGAAATGCAATCCGCCTTACGATTGCTTAAACGGCAGATGTCCTTATGAGGACGATTGTCATTTTAACGGATTAGCGACAAAGGAAGAGACAAAAGCTTTGCATGCGGCGAAACTGCCGCAGGGCAGACCGGGACAGTCCAGTAACTTTGACAGAATAGACGATATAAAATATAACTTTAGGTCAAGGAGACTGATATGATTAAAAAATACCGCGTATTTAATAAGCTGACCAGCCGTTACCTCGGAACGCTCGATAACGGGTACTTGGAGTTCGATTCCGCAAGAGCCGCCAGAAGGTACATAATCAGAGCGGGTAAAAGGCTTGATATTTTCAGGATCGAGGAGGTAAGGGCGTGACTGCAAGAGAGTATTTAAAACAGAGCTTTTATATTAACAAGGAGATAGACGAAAACATATTACAGCTTGAGGAACTCGATTCGGATATCTGCCGATGTACGCAGATATTTACAGATATGCCGCCCGGCGTGCACAACGACAACAACGCTGAAATCAAACTTGCCTCTTATATTGACAAGCATGATGAATTAACTCAAAAAATAAACGAGGAAACCGATAAGCTTTTTGAAACGAAAAAAGAAATCCGCTTGAAGATATACCAGATAAAAAACCCAAAGTACAGGCTTGTATTAATGAAACGGTATATACGCTTTAAAAAATGGGAGCAGATACAGGAGGAGTTAGGATATAAAGAATTAAAAAGCGTCTATAACGTTCACAATAAAGCGCTTAGTGAATTTATCCGAATACATGGAAATATTTTTTGAATTACATTGAATTACACTATGTTTCTATGTTATCATAATAATGGATTCAGAATCCAAAATAAAAGCCAACGGAAAAAACAGTAGGCTTTCCGGGCGTGAAAGCATCCGGTTCGCTTTTCCGTGAATATGTAATTAAACCTTGTTATAAATAGTAAAAAGCATAATAATCATATTACTTGATTATTATGCTTTTTATATTATTCTTCAACAACAATATTGCTATTTCCTGTCACATACCTTATAATACATGAATAGTCATTAAAATCGATTTCCCCATTGTTTGTTACATCAGCAGCTATTATTTGAGTTTCATTAAATATTACTGTGCCTGAAATATATTTATTGAGAAGTGTAACATCATCGTTATTTACTCTTCCGTCAAGGTTTACATCTCCCATAAGGAGCTTATTAACACTTACTGATTTGACGTCAAGCGAATTGTTCCTGTCGTTTATCAGGGAAATTATATCAACGTTAAAAGAAGATTTGCCTTGCGGTACTTTATAAACAGCAGAACCCATTATTCCTGCTTTAGAATTTGGGCTGCTGTTTTCATAATAAAAGTTTGATTTTTGCTCAGATCCTAAATGCATGGTTTCAACTGAAAATTGTCCACCTAAGCTTCCGTTTTTTGACCATAAATAAATACAGTCACTATTAGAATAAAAATCAGAAGACCCATGTAGTAATTTAATATATGTATCAACGGGAGAATAAAAGACATATGCATACGTATCATATCTTGTTGATGCTGACGCTGAAACCGAAAAAACGCCGTATAATGAAACAACTGAAACCAAAGAAGTTAAAGCGGCAATGATTCTTTTAAATTTTTTCATAAAAAACTCTCCTAATAAAATATTATGGTTATATTTTAATATATAAAATTCATAAAGTCAATGTAAATTTGTGAAATTTACCATTCATTAACAAAATGTTAACACTTTATTAATATTTAACATGGATGAGCTCTTTGTCAGGGCTTTCCAACGAAAGGAAGGTGAGCCTGTAATGGCTGTATTAGAAAATGCAAGACATGAGAAATTTGTGCAGTGCCTCATCCGGGGAATGAGCCAGAGAAAGGCTTACCGCGAGGCATTTCCTGCTTCACAGAAATGGAAAGATACAACCGTCGATGTAAAAGCAAGCGCTTTGTTTTCAGATGGTAAGGTTTTGGTAAGGTATAGCGAGCTTCAGGAAGAGGCTAAGGATAACGCCATTATGAAAAGAAAGGACCGCATGATTGTATTAAGCGATATAGCGGCTGACGGTAATGAAAAAACGGAGGCAAGAATCAAGGCGATAGATACTCTGAATAAAATGGACGGAGAATATACCGGTAAGCTTGAATTGTCGGGTGAGATTAATTCTAAAAACCCTTATGCCGGTCTGACTACAGAGGAATTAAAGAAGCTGATCGGCAGTGGATAGAGAATTGATAAAGCTCGGAGCAAAAATCGAGCTTGCAAGGCGCGACTTTTTTGCTTACTGTAATTTAAAGGCTCCTGACTTCTACAAAGCAGATAGACGATATTTGGTTGATCTTTGTAATGAGTTCCAGGATTTTATACAGTCTGACGACGAAGTAATGATCGTAAACGAGCCGCCCCGACATGGCAAGTCTCGGACTGCCGGACTGCTGGTTGAGTGGGTGCTGGGAAACGATAAAAATCAAAAGATCATGACGGGCTCATATAACGAAACGCTTTCAACTATGTTTTCTAAAAACGTTCGTAACGACATAATGGAGGCTAAAGCCGATGTACATAAACCCGTTTTTTCCGACGTGTTTCCCGGAGTATCGATTAAGCGCGGCGACGGAGCAATGAATTTATGGAGCTTGGAGGGCGGATATAATAATTATCTTGCAACTTCTCCGACCGGTACGGCGACGGGATTCGGCGCAACGCTGCTCATTATCGACGACCTTATAAAAAATGCCGAGGAGGCAAATAACGAATTGACAAAAGAAAAGCACTGGGCATGGTTTACAGATACTATGCTTTCCCGATTGGAGGAGGGCGGAAAAATTATAATAATTATGACGCGCTGGGCTTCGGATGATTTAGCGGGCCGCGCTTTGGAGCATTTTTATGAATCAGGAGCTAAAGTCCGTCATATCTGCATGAAAGCGTTGCAGGACGATGGTTCTATGCTTTGTCCTGAGGTTTTGTCATACAAGTCGTATATGTCTAAAATCAAGGCTATGGGCGCCGATATAGCGTCGGCCAATTATCAACAGGAACCGATAGATATCAAGGGCCGACTGTATACAAGCTTTAAAACCTATAATAAGCTGCCGCAGGACAGCGGCGGAAGAAGCCTTTTAGAGGGGATATACAGCTACACTGATACGGCGGACGAAGGAAGCGATTATTTGTGTTGTGTAATCTGGGGCGCGTATATGAAAGAGGCGTATATACTTGATGTTTATTATACTCAGCAAGGAATGGAAATAACAGAAAAAGAAACTGCGGGCAGATTTTTTGAATTTAAGGTAAACAAGGCGAGGATAGAAAGTAATAACGGCGGTTCAGGCTTCGCAAGAAACGTTATACGCATATTGCGGGAACAATTTTCAAGCAATCAGACCGTTGTAAAATGGTTCCATCAATCGAAAAATAAGAAAGCGAGAATCATTTCAAATTCCACATGGATAATGGAGCATGTATATTTTCCGCAGAACTGGAAAGACAAATGGCCGGATTATTACAGCGCAATGATAAAATATCAGCGCGACGGAGACAACCGTCACGACGACGCGCCCGACGCGACAACGGGGGTTGCGGAAACTATGTATTTATTAGGAGCGTGAAAAGGTGGGTGTAATACAGAAATTGAGCGAGAATATAAAACGGGGGCTGCGAAGCTGGCTAAACGTTATGCCCGCAAATCCCTACAGCATACAGATAAACGAGGTTATGGATTTTGAAGTAAATGCTATCCGTAACCGGATATGGTACAGAGGAGACGGAAACGAGCTTGAACAGCTTTATGGCAGCGTTTCAGAATATGCCGATAAATATAAATTTTGGGCGTCTAAATGCTCGCGTGGAATGGAAATGCGTAAAATACATACAGGACTTCCGTCGTTGATCGTCAAAACGCTTGTTTCGGTTACTCTTTCAGATATGAACGACTTTGAGTTTAAAAAACCCGCGCATGGAGATATATGGAGCAATATCGAAAATGAAAACAGTTTCCGAAAAAATCTTGAAGCAAATTTAAGAGAGCTCCTTTTTATCGGCGACGGCGCTTTCAAGATTACAATGGATTCTGATATAAGCAAATATCCTGTGCTTGAATGGTATCCGGGCGAAAGAATAGAGCTTGTATACAGACGCGGACGACTTCATGAGGTCGTATTCAAGACGCTTTTCAGGGAGCATAGACGAGAATATATACTTTGTGAGCGTTACGGCTTCGGTTACATAAAAAGCGAGCTCTGCTGTGATGGTAAGCCCGTTGATATGAGCGCAGTCTCAGCTCTTAGCGATCTTAAACCTGTTATTGCGTTTGATAGGTCGCAGATACTTGCAGTACCCTTTAAAATATTTGAAAGCGCAAAATATAAAAACAGAGGCGGAAGTATTTTCGACGGTAAGCTGGACAGCTTCGACGCCTTTGACGAGGTATGGTCGCAGTGGATGGACGCGCTGCGTGCCGGAAGGTCGAAAACCTATATACCGGAGGATATGATTCCGAAAAATGAGAATAACGGAACGCTGTTGAAACCAAACCCGTTTGACAACAGATTTATTCAGACCGCAAGCGCGTTTGCCGAGGACGGAAGATCGGGTATTGAAGTAAAGCAGCCCGACATTCCCCACGACAGCTATCTTGCAAGCTATGTAACCGCGCTTGATTTGTGCTTGCAGGGGATTATAAGCCCCTCGACATTAGGAATCGACGTAAAAAAGCTTGATAACGCAGAGGCGCAGAGAGAAAAAGAAAAGGCGACTCTTTATACAAGAAACGCTATAGTTGAAGCTATGCAGGAGCAGCTTCCTAAATTAGCGGCCGCCTGTATAAACGCATATATTATGTCTCTGGGAAAAGCTCCGGAGGAAATCGAAGTCAGTATTCCGTTCGGAGAATATGCTAACCCTTCGTTTGAATCTCAGGTTGAAACGATATCAAAGGCCAAGCAGGGAGGTATTATGAGTATCGAGGCAAGCGTTGAGGAACTGTACGGGGACAGTAAGGACAAGCAATGGAAAGCGGAAGAGATACAAAGACTTAAGGAAGAGCAGGGCATAGCGCAGATTGACGAAACTCTGATTAATGACGATACGTTTGATTCTGAAACGATTGAACCGGAGGTATAAAAAATATGCCTGATTACGATATCAGCGAAGCTTTTGCCCGTATTGAGAATGAATTGATTTCGTCTATGTTCCGCAACTTTAAACGTCACCGCGCGGAAGAAACAAAGGAGGGCTATAACTGGGAAATGTGGCAGACCATTCAACTGAAGGTTATGGAAGAATACCGCCGGAAGAATAAAAAGAAATTTTCCAAGGAATTTGCTTCTCTTAATGCAAGAATAGATGAATTTATCAGACAGGAGAGAACTGACGGATCGGCAAATCAGGAAATAAAAATATTGGAAGCTATTAAAAAAGGTTATAAGCCGAAACATATATTCAGCGGTCATGCTGAAACGTCAGCAGAATTCATAAAAATGAATACCCGTAAAATGGACGCTTTGATAAGGGCGACCGTTAACGACGCTGAACGCGCCGAGCATGCCGTGCTTCGTATGGCAAACGATCAGTATCGAAAGATCGTATTTAACGCTCAGGTTTATGCGGCAAGCGGGGCGGGAACATATGAAAAGGCTGTTGACATGGCGGCAAAGGATTTTCTAAGAGCCGGAATAAACTGTATTGAATACAAGAACGGAGCGAGACACGGCATTCGTGATTATATATCTATGTCGTTGTCAACCGCAGGCAAAAGGGCGTATTTGACCGGAGAAGGGGAATTGCGCAGGGAATGGGGCGAGAGCCTTGTTATTATGAATAAGCGCGGCAATCCGTGCCCTATGTGCGCTCCGTTTGTAGGCAAAGTACTTATCGACGATGTATGGAGCGGGGGCAGACCGGACGGAAAGCATATGCTTATGAGTACAGCTATAGCAAAGGGACTTTACCATCCGAGATGTAAGGACGGTCATACGACATATTTTGAGGGTATTTCTGACGAGGGTAAACCTTATACAGAATCAGAACGGCGGGAGCTTATAGAACAGTACAACGCCGAACAGAAACGAAGGTATGCCGAAAATCAGTCGGAAAAGTTCAGAAGAATGTCCGAAAATTTTCTTGATGAAGACAATAGGCGCATGTACGGTAAAAAAGCTGACGAGTGGAAAAAACGGCGGAAAATTATATTGACAATTCAAGTAGAAGTGGTATAATAAAGGCAAGTGAAAGAATTGAAATTCATCCCGATAAAATCAATAAATTTCTATTAAAACCAGGCGCAAAACATTCCAAGGAATTTTTTGATGTAGGATACAATGAGAATGATTATGAACGCCTTTTCAATGATATCACTTCGGAGTTTGATAATTCAAAAGTCTTAGATATAAAAAAGAATGAGGATGGAACAGAGGATTTCAGCACATTTATGTATCTCGGTGTTAATAATAAGAAAAGATTCCGAATTGTTTGGAGAAAAGATACTCCAGAAAGTAAACCACGGTTGATAACCGGTCATAGAGAGGATTGATATTATTGTTTAATTTATATGATAAAGTTATAATAAAATCGAAGAATCTCCCCGGTACAATAGTTGATATCGTAAAAACCGGAAGCAAAACAGTAATAACTGTTGAAAGTGACATCAAAGGAAAACGCAAAGACGGTTATGGAGGAGATTTTCCACTTTTTAATTGCAGTGAAGAAGATTTAAAGTTGTTATAGCCGCCTTGATAAGGCGGTTTAGTTATATCACAATTTAATACAAATCAGCGTATGCCTAAAGGTATGCGCTATTTTTATACCCAAAAATAAAATAACTGAAAGGATTATTACTATGTTAGTAGAAGTATCGAAAATCAACAAGCAGGAAGTAACTGCTGTAAGCAGTCTTGATGTAGCGGAGACGTTTGAGAAACGTCATGATGATGTGCTGAAATCTATTCGTAATCTCGGCTGTTCAGATAAATTCCGACTCCGCAATTTTGCGGAGTCGACATACATTAATGAGCAAGGCCGTAAACAGCCGTGCTATTACATGACAAAAAATGGATTCTCATTTTTGGTAATGGGCTACACAGGCAAAAAAGCTGACGCTTTTAAAGAGGCTTATATAAATCAGTTTGAAGTCATGGAAAATATTCTTAAGGGTAAGCTTATAGAACGAGAAAAGGGGATCGCAGTCAGGCAGTCGCTCACGAAAGCCTTGCAGCAGTCTACTGAAAACGAAAGAATGCACGGTCATGCGTATTCGACATATACAAACTGCATTTACAAGGTTTTGTTCGGCATGAACGCCAATAAGCTGAGAGAGCATTACGGTATTCCCAAAAAAGATAATCTCCGCGATTGTTTTACAGCGGAACAGCTCAGAGATATAGAAAGCATGGAAATGCTCGTGTCGTCTTTGATTAATTGCGGCTGGGGTTACGACCAGATAAAAAGCTTCATAGAAGTAACGAATGTTAAGAAAATAGCTTGTTAAGCGTTTCGGCAATAGCCGGAGCGTTATTTTTATACCTATTTGGGGGTGATAGCATATGAAACGCAAGCTTATAGGCAGACAGTGAAAGGAGGTGATCCGCATATCTCGTCCGAAGCGTACGTCAACGCTCCGCGCCCCGAGCACGGCATAAAACTGCTTAAATATTTTTTGGAGGTAATGTTATGGCAGAAGAAGCTAACGTAAACAATCAGAATCAAGGGCAGAATCAAAATGCCGGCAATTCCGATCCGCAGTCCGTTCCTGCCCGCGAAATTGACTATGGCAAAATCGCCGAAATTGTTGCAAACGGCACAGAACAGAAGGAATCGGAAATACTCAGAAATTATTTTAAACGTCAGGGATTGTCTCAGGAGGAAATGTCAGCCGCGATTAACGTATATAAGGAGGAAAAGGCAAAGAACACTCCCGATTTGAATGAAATCCAGTCGCAGCTTGCACAGGCGCAGAAAGCCGCCTTGACGGCAGAGATTCAGCGAGCCGGCACTCTGGAAGCCATTACAATGGGAATTGACGTAAAGACAGCGCCGTATATTCTTAAAATGGCGGATATGAGCGGAGTTACCGGAGAAGATGGAAAGCTCAATCAGGAGGCGTTGAAAAACGCTATAGCAAAGGTATTAGAAGACATACCCCAGTTAAAGCCGCAGGCCGGCGGAGCTAAAGGCTTTAAATTCGGAGCCGATGGAGATTCCGGAGACAATAACGCGAACAATGAAGCTCTTAAAGCGGCGTTCGGGCTTTAATACAAGAAAGGATGATATAAATGGCAGTATATGATTACGCGACGACCTTTACAGGCTTGCTTCAGGAGAAATATTCAAAGGAGCTTTGCTCAGACGCACTGACTAAGAGTAATATGCAGGTGCAGTTTATCAATGCTCAGACTATCAAGCTTCCAAGAATGACGCTTAGCGGTTACAAGGATCACTCGAGAACGCCGGGCTTTAATTCCGGTACTATGTCAAACGATTGGGAGCCTAAAAAGCTTGAACATGACAGAGATATAGAGTTTTTCATCGATCCGATGGATATCGACGAAACTAATCTCACGCTTTCAGTTGCAAATATTCAGAACACATTTGAGACTGAGCGTGCTATTCCCGAAAAGGACAGCTATCGTTTTTCTAAGCTTTTTGCGGAGCTTACAACTTACGGCGGAAATATCGACGCTACCGTTTTGACAGCGGCTAATATACTTGATAAATTTGACGATATGATGACCGCAATGGACGAGGCGGCAGTGCCGGAGGAGGGCAGAATTCTGTACGCAACTCCGACTGTCAAAAAACTTCTTAAACGCGCGGAAGGTATTCAGCGTAATATCGATGTGAGCAGCCAGTCGGGAATTGACAGGCGGGTGCATAGTCTTGATAACGTTGAAATAAAAAGCGTTCCATCCGCCAGAATGAAAACGCAGTACAATTTTACGGACGGCTGTACTCCGGCAGACGGGGCAAGACAAATAAACTTTATTCTTATTCACCCATCCTGCGTTGTTTGTAGGGATAAGTACAGCTATATCAAGCTTTTTACTCCTGGAACAGACAGCAGGACCGCAGACGGTTATTTGTATCAGAACCGCAATTACGGGGATCTGTTTTTGCTTGAGATGAAAAAAGACGGTTGTGCAATGAACGTAGAGCCGGCAACTGTTGAGGAAGAGAATACGGAACAGGAAAGCGTATAAGGAGATGATAAAATGAAAGCTATAAAAGGAAACAAGGTATACGATATAACCGAACAGGAAAAGCAGTCGTACATAAGCCGCGGCTTTGATATACAAGACGAAGACGGAAATATAGTTTCCTACGGCAAAGGCAAAAGCGTACCGTTCAGCGAATATGAAAAGGTAAGATCAGAGCTTGAAAAGCTGAAAACCGAACGTGAAACGAAGCCGCCTAAAAAGGAAAACAAATGATGTACGCAGACAGCGCATATTACGCCGACGTTTACGGCGGTACGACAATACCGGAAGAATCTCGTAATAAATACCTCGGTTTTGCATCAAGACACGTTGATTCCCTGACCTACAACAGGATAGTGGGCCGGGGATTTTCTGAGCTTACGCCTTTTCAGCAGAACATTATCCGCGAAGTGGTTTGTCTGCAAGCGGATTTTGAATATGAAAATGCCGACGAAATCGGTAGTATACTTTCCGGCTATAGTATCAACGGGGTATCGGCTCAGTTTGGAAGCTCGTGGAACGTTTACACGGATAAAGGGGTAGCAATAAGGAGCGATGTTTACGCGCTGCTGTCCCAGACAGGTCTGTGCTGCAGATTAATGAGGTGATTAAATTGAAATATCCGTGTCTTGTGCCGAAAAGACTGTGCAGAACTCCCGTTATCGTTGAAATAGAACAGGAAGGGCTTAATAAATACGGAGAGCCGAATAAAAGCGTTGTTATAAAAGAAATGTGCAATTATCAGGATAGCGGCCAAACAATTCTCACCGCTGAAAAAAAAGCTTATACAACTTTCCGGTACAGTTCTTTTCACCGGCGATATAGCGCCTGAAATACCGAATATAACAGGCGGTACGGTAACGGTAAACGGAAGTTTAAGGCGTATTTTTAAAGGACAAAAGGCGAGAAATCCTGACGGCTCCGTAAATTATACAAGATTGGATCTGATATAATGCAAAAAAATGTAAGCTGTAATATAAATCTGAATGAAACAGCTATTAAACAGCTTGAACGCGCGCAGATAACGGCTCTTGAAAAAACTGCCGAATTTATCCACACCGATGTTGTGCAATCGCAGACGATACCGTTCGACGTGCCGACGGAAAAAGAAAAAGCGGCGGGCAAGACAACCGCCGGAACATTACAGAACGAAAAGCATTTTATCGATTCGGCACAAAGTAAAATAGGTAAGGTATTCGTCTGCGTTGAGGGACCCTACGCCCGACGGCTGTATTTTCACCCTGAATATAATTTTGATAAGGGCGAAAATCCCTATGCCGGCGGAAAATGGTTTGAGCCTTACAAGGACGGAGGGAAAAAGAATTTAAAGGTCAGGGCGGCGTTTAAGCAATTTTATAAACGGGAAACGGGGGTATGAAATGCTTTATCTGTCTGATATACGCGATTTTATCGGAACAATGGGAATAACTGACGACGAAAAGGTTTACAGCGGCAAAATGCCGGATAAGAACTTCAAGAGTATAGGAGTTTATAATCTGAAACGTTCTCGTCCGCCGAATATACCGGCGGGAGGATTGAAAAACAGCAGCTATGGCGTAAGGTCCGTTTCTCTGCTTTGCCATTGGAATAAAAGCCAGCGTGAAACAGAGCGCGCCGCTCAGCGGCTGTGGAATGAGCTTTACAGTACGAGAAATTCGGTAATAAACGGAAACAGAATACTGTTCGTAATGCTGTTGCTCGATGAGCCTGTATCGGTTGATACGGATGAAAACGGCATATATGAATATGTAATTGAATGCGATTTTTATTATGAAAGACCAGCTATAAAAAGTCAATACCCAAAATGAAAAAATCAAGATAAATTTT
>OLGE01002165.1_pt1 | contig 17903 bp, 19 predicted proteins | sample 1605151 | NCBI WGS metagenome assembly OLGE01 (sample SAMEA3888912, study PRJEB22519) | human gut metagenome | biome: human gut; feature: human-associated habitat; material: faeces | place: Denmark | collected 2010
TATACAACATTTTTTCAAAAAAGAAAAGAGTATTGAACTTTGTCAACACTCTGACTAACATTACTGTTAGTGTATATTGTTCTTAAAACATTAAAGTTTTAAGTTTAAATCAATTTGGTGACCCGTACGGGATTTGAACCCATGAATGCATGCGTGAAAGGCATGTGTGTTGAACCACTTCACCAACGGGCCAGTTGTCTTTTTATACAAAATGGTGGGCCTGATTGGACTTGAACCAACGACCTCACGCTTATCAGGCGTGCGCTCTAACCACCTGAGCTACAAGCCCATTTTGTCAACTGCTTTTTGATTATAACATATAAATATTGATATATCAAGATATTTTGTTAATTTTATAAATAAAATGGTGTCCCCTTAGGGATTCGAACCCTAGACCCACTGATTAAGAGTCAGTTGCTCTACCAACTGAGCTAAGGAGACACATGCAATAACAAACTGCTAATTAAATATATCACAAAAAAAACTAAAATGGAAGTCTTTTTTACAAAAAAAATTAAAATTTATTAAAACATTAAATATAACAAAGTATTCAAAAAAATAATTATTATGCTAAGATATAAATAAAGGACGTGAAATCATGAATAAAATTGTAATTATTGGTGGTGTAAAAAATGTTTAAGTTGGCAAAATTAGAAAAAGTTAATAATGAAAAAGTCAGTATTAATTTAGTAACACAAGAACAAAGTAGTTATGAAAATGGTAAAAAAGTATCATATGAATCATTTAAAACTTTATCTTTTGATATTTCTGGAGATGATTATTCGCTTGGTTTTGACTTGAATTGTAAATTAGAGAAACTACTTGAAATACCTATGAATGAAACAATAGATTTTAAAGATTATATTTTTGGTGGTGAAACATGGTTAAATGTTAGAGATTTAAATGGAGTTGAGCCAGTAATGGATATAAAGATAACTAGATATCTGAAAAACAGATTTATCATATTTTTAACGTTTTATACTGATTATAGTTATGACGACAATGACTACTCTGGAATGATTGAATTTACATTTAATTTAGATGATTATTTGGATGGCGATAATAAGTGAGTTTAATACTACTGATGAATTAACTAAAATAACAAGTACTACATCTGGAACTATAAATAATCAAGTAATCGAATTAGCTAAAAAAAGAAAGACTTTATTCTTATGGTAGGAAGAAAAATAAACTTTAAGTTCCGGAAGAGTCATTAAAAATTTACACTGATTAATCCAAAAAATAAATAATTATTATTGATATATAGCCAAAAAAAATATATAATGTTAATAGTATAGAGGAGTTGAAAATGAAAAAAACTAAAACATATATTTATATTTTATTCATATCTTTTATTACTTTTTTAGCTTTTATATTTATGGAACAAGCACTTAAAGGTAAAACAGTATATCACCTTGAATATAACGAAGAAAAAGCTTTGGATTATCGAGTATATCTTAAAGATAATACTTATTATGATAATATATACTTAGATAAAGATATGCAATATGTAACAGAACTTATTAATTATATAGATGGCAATTTCAGATATAAATTCAATATTACAGAAAAAAATAAAGTTACTTCTAGTTATTATATTAAAGCTAATGTTAAAGTAGAAGATAATAAAAGTAAAAAAAGTATATTTAATAAAGATATAATGTTAAAAGGAATTACTATTAAGAGTGCATATAATAGTTTTGAAATTAATGAAACAGTTAAAATAGATTATAATTTATATAATGACATAGTTAATGAATTTATAGAAGAATATAAAATAGATACTCCATATTCAAGTTATTTAACGATAGGATTATATATACTAAATGACTATGGAATAGAAAAAATAGAAAATTTAGAAAACACTCCTAAGTCTATTGAAATGATTATGCCTCTTGGTAATAAAACAACTGATATTACTATAATAGATAAAAATATTAAAGAAAAAAATGTTATTGAAAAGATAAGTTATGATGAATATAGTAATAAAATAATGTTTATTATATCTATTATATTTATAATTATTGATATCATAGTTCTAATTAACTTATTTATCAGTATTAAAAATAATGATTTTAATAATAGACAATATCAAAAAATACTAAAGAAAATATTAAAAAAATATGATAAAGATATAGTAAGTGTTAATTCAATTCCAGATGTTAGAGGATATGATGTATATGATGTAGTATCTTTTGATGAACTATTAGATGTTAAGAAAAATATTAATAAACCAATTATGCATATAGTACTTAAAAATGGTGATGTTAATTTATTCTTTATAACAAAAAATAATAATATGTATGAATACATGATGAGAAAAAAGAGATAGGTAATAAACGGAATTATATTGAATTATCCAGTTTCTCTTTAATGATGAATTGTAAATTAAAAAACATCTGTTTTTTCTGAAAAACATATGTTTTTTTTCTTGATTATGATATTTATTTTTGATATGATAATAAAGTATTAAAAGAAAGGATGATGTTTATATGAAGTATGTTTATGCTTTTAAAGAAGGTAATGCCAGTATGCGTAACTTACTTGGTGGAAAAGGTGCTAATTTAGCCGAAATGACTAATTTAGGATTACCTATACCTCAAGGATTCACAGTTACTACTGAAGCGTGTACTGAATACTACAATTGTGGTAAAAAAATAAGTAAAGAAATAGAAGAAGAAATATTTAAAGCAATTGGAGAATTAGAAAAAATCCAAGGAAAGAAGTTTGGAGATAATGAAGATCCACTTTTAGTGTCAGTTCGTTCTGGTGCTAGAGCTAGTATGCCTGGTATGATGGATACAATATTAAATCTAGGACTTAATGATGAAGCAGTTGAAGGATTTGCTAAAAAGACAAATAATCCAAGATTTGCTTATGATTCATATAGAAGATTTATTCAAATGTATTCTGATGTTGTTATGGAAGTTAATAAATCTTTCTTTGAGAAGATTATTGATGAATTAAAAGAAGAATTAGGAGTACATTATGATACTGAACTTAATGTTGATGATTTAAAAGAACTTGTTAAAAGATTTAAGAAAGTTTATAGTGAACATATGAATGGGGAAGAATTCCCACAAGATGCACGTGAACAATTAATGGGAGCAGTTAAAGCAGTATTTAGATCTTGGGATAATCCAAGAGCTATAGTATATCGTCGTATGAATGATATACCAGGAGATTGGGGAACTGCCGTTAATGTTCAAGCAATGGTATTTGGTAATATGGGAGATACATCTGGAACAGGTGTTGCATTTACAAGAAATCCATCTACTGGAGAAAAAGGTATATATGGAGAATATTTAATAAATGCACAAGGTGAAGACGTAGTAGCAGGTGTTAGAACTCCACAACCTATTACTAAATTAGCTGAAGATTTACCTGAATGTTATGAAGAATTTATTAAAATTGCTACAAAACTAGAAAATCACTATAAAGATATGCAAGATATGGAATTCACTATTCAAGAAGGTAAATTATATTTCTTACAAACAAGAAATGGTAAGAGAACAGCACAAGCTGCTATTAATATAGCATGTGACCTAGTAGATGAAGGAATGATTACTCCTGAAGAAGCTATTTTAAGAATAGATGCTAAATCATTAGATCAATTATTACATCCAATGTTTGATAAAGATGAATTAGCAAAAGGAGAAGTAATTGGTTCTGCACTACCTGCATCACCTGGAGCAGCAGCTGGTAAAATTTATTTTAATGCAGAAGATGCTAAAAACGCTGGAAAAGGTGGAAGAGGAGAAAGAGTTATTCTAGTTAGACTTGAAACCACTCCCGAAGATATTGAAGGTATGGTAGCTAGCCAAGGTGTACTAACAGTACGTGGTGGAATGACATCTCACGCTGCTGTTGTTGCTCGTGGCATGGGTACTTGCTGTGTATCTGGATGTGGCGAAATAAAGATTAATGAAGAAAAGAAAGAATTTACTTTAGGGAATTATACATTCCATGAAGGAGATTATATTTCATTAGATGGATCTACTGGTAAAATATATAAAGGTGATATTAAAACAGTTCCAGCTTCTGTTACTGGTAACTTTGGTAGAATTATGGCTTGGGCTGACGAGAATAGACGCCTTAAAGTAAGAACTAATGCTGATAATCCAAGAGATACTAAGAAAGCTGTTGAACTTGGAGCAGAAGGTATTGGACTATGTCGTACAGAGCATATGTTCTTTGAAGAAGATAGAATACCTAAGATTAGAAAGATGATTCTATCTGAAACAGTTGAGGATAGAGAAAAAGCATTGAATGAATTAATTCCATTCCAAAAGGGTGACTTTAAAGCTATGTATAAAGTACTTAATGGCCTTCCAATGACAGTTCGTTATTTAGATCCACCATTACATGAATTTTTACCTACAGAAGAAGAGGATATTATTGCACTTGCTAAAGACATGAATATTTCTGTAGAAAAATTAAAAGAAAAAATATCTGATTTACATGAATTTAATCCAATGATGGGACATCGTGGATGTCGTTTAGCAGTAACTTATCCAGAAATAGCTAAAATGCAAACTAGAGCACTAATGGAGGCTGCTATTGAAGTAAGTGAAGAAGAAGGAATAGAAATAGTTCCAGAAATAATGATACCACTAGTTGGAGAAGAAAAAGAACTTAAATTTGTTAAAGATATAGTTGTAGAAACAGCAGAACTTGTTAAGAAAGAAAAGAATAGTGATATGCAATATCATATTGGTACAATGATAGAAATACCAAGAGCTGCCCTAACAGCAGATGCTATTGCCAAAGAAGCAGAATTCTTCTCATTTGGTACAAACGATTTAACACAAATGACTTTTGGTTTCTCAAGAGACGATGCTGGAAAATTCTTAGATTCTTATTATCAAAATAAGATTTATGAATCTGATCCATTCGCTAAATTAGATCAAACAGGTGTAGGACAATTAGTAGAAATGGCTGTAGAAAAAGGTAGAAAGACAAGACCAAATATTAAACTTGGTATATGCGGAGAACATGGTGGAGAACCATCATCAATAGAATTCTGTAATAGAATAGGACTTGATTATGTATCTTGTTCACCATTTAGAGTACCTATTGCTAGACTTGCTGCGGCACAAGCTGCTATCAAGTCCCACCAAAAATAGAATGAGAACACACTCCAAATGGTAAGATAAGAAAGACTCAAATGAGTCTTTTTTTGTTGGAATAAAAGGGTAAAACGGAAGGATGATAATATTATATAAATAATAAAAATGAGTTGGGTGGTGTGATGCCACAATAATAAATTTTTATGCAGGAAGGTAGCAATAAGGTTAGGGCTACTTTTTTTGTTGGTAAAAAAGTAAAACTGAAATGGAGGTAGATAGAATGTTTTACATTAAACCTAATTTAAAGAATATGTCTCAAGGAGCCAGACTTGAGTACATAAGAGAAGTTAGACATATGACTAAAGAGGACGTGGCAGCTTATTTTGGATTTGGAGGAAATGAACCGAATAAAACAATTCGTGAGTACGAAAACAATACTACTAGTCCAAGTCCAAGTAGATTGGAGGAATTGGCAAAGCTATATGAAGTAAGTGTGGATGCAATAAGAAAATATGATTTTACAACTCCTATAGAAGAAATCTACTATCAAATGTGGTATGAGGAACAATATCCATATTATCAATTAAATATAGATCCAGATAGATTTGCTGGTTCAGCATACAACATAAATGTATACAATGGAATTAATGAATGGTTAAAAATGAGAGAAAAAAGAGAAAAGTATGAAATAACAGATCAAGAGTATATTGAATGGAAATTTAATTTTAAATTAGAAAATCCATTAAAGTAATCATAAGATAATATTTTTCCAAACAATTAGTATTCCATTGTAATTTGCATTTTTTATAAAATGTGTTATAATATCGATTGTTCGAAGGAGAGTTTTATATATGAAAGAAAATGCAAAAATACTAAAAGGATTTCCATATCATCCATATCCACATGAAACAACAGATCCTATAAAAATTATTAAGTTTCCTGATAATTATGAATTTACTTCAGATGAATTAAGAATATTAGAAGCTAGGTTTAAAAAAGAAAAAAAGATAAGCAATAATATTTTAGCATCTGGATTGTTCATTGATGAAGATTATAATGTTTTTGTTAATTCAGAATATGGAGCATTTTTTTATAATACAAAATGTAAATCTATACAAGAGGAAATTGCTTCTTGTCAAAATATGCCACCAATTATGAATTATCACGTTTATGTTCCACAGGAAGAACTATTAGGGTATATTGATGCAGGATATGAATTTGTTATAGGACCATCTGTTAAGATATTTGATAATGATGATTCATTATGTGGTGTTTATTGTTCAAATTATAATAAAACTTTAGGAAAGAAAAGATAATACTTAAGCGATTTATTAAAATGATAAGTCGCTTTTATTTGATAATAGTTTTTGATAGAAAAAGTTTGAAATTTTTTAATATTTTATACTAATAAGAAGATGAAAAATCTTCTTTTTCTTATGTGCAAAATCGCATCCTAAACTTATTTTTATAAAAGTGATAATTTATTTGTAGAGGTGAAGAAAATGAAAAGAAAGGTAGCAATATATGCTAGAGTTTCAACTGAACATGAAGATCAATTATCTGCTTTAGATAATCAAGTTCAATACTATGATGATATTCTAAAGAAAAATCCTGACTGGATTTTATATGATAGATATATAGATGAAGGTATAACAGGAACATCTACAAAGAAAAGAAAAAACTTTATGAGAATGATGGAGGATGCAAAAGCAGAAAAGTTTGACTTAATAATTACTCGTGAGGTATCAAGATTTGCTAGAAACACAGTTGATACATTGCAAGAAACTAGAAAGCTAAAAAAGATTGGAGTAGAAGTATATTTTACTGAAGATAATATATGGACATTTAATGATGAAGATGGAGAATTAAAACTTACTATTATGGCAACACTTGCTCAAAATGAAAGTAAGAAAACATCGCAAAGAGTTAAAGCAGGTCAGATGATATCATTTCAAAATGGAGTGTTTTATGGATCAGGTAATATTCTAGGTTACAATAAAGTTGGTCAAAACTTAGAAGTAAATGAAGAGCAAGCTGAAATTGTAAGATATATTTACTCTGAATATTTAAATGGAAAAGGTACAGTAAAAATTGCAGATGAATTAACTAAAAAAGGTGTTCCAACTTCTACAGGTTTAACAACATGGAGTGCTCCATACATTTCAAGAGTTTTAAGAAATCCATTTTATTCAGGTACTATAGTTTATAGAAAATCATACATACCAGATTATCTAGAACAAAAGGCAAAGATAAATTATGGAGAAGTAGAAAAGGTAGTAGTTGAAGGAAGACATGAGCCAATTATATCTAAAGAAGATTTTAAAAAAGTTCAACAAATAATGGATAGTCATTCAAGACCAATTAAATTAGGAAGAAAACAAGCGTTAGGAGTTCCTAAAAATATTTGGAGTAAAAAGTTAGTATGTGAATGTGGATCTAATTTTAATAGAAAGATCTATCATAAAAATAAAAATGAAACTACATATTGTTATATTTGTTATAACAAAAAAACTAGACCTAAGAATAGATTCAAAGATAGTTGTGATATGGGTCAAGTACCAGAGTGGAAGTTACAATATATGGCAGAAGCTATATTTAGGAATCTTACACGAAATTCAGATAATAGAAGAGAATTAGCAGAACGATTATTTAAAGGAGTTGATATAGATGAACATCCTGAAAAGAAGATGTTACAAAGAATTGATAAATTGAATCAATTAATTGAAAATGAAACAACAAAGTTAGATAGATTAATGGATAATTATTTGGATGAAACATTAGATATAAATTTATATGATATGTTTCAAAAGAAATTATCTAGTAGAATAGAAAAATATAAATTAGAGATATTAGAATTAGAAAAGAAATGTTCATCACTTGAACCATTGGATGTCAGAATCGAAAATGCTAAAAAGAGCATTAGAAAATTATTAGACATTAATTATAATGGTGTAGATGAAAAAGTAATAGAAGAATTTGTAGAAAAAGTAATAGTTCATAAAGACTACTTTGAATGGAAATTAAACTTTATGAATGAAACAATAAAATTAGAAGTAGATGGAAAAAGCAGAAAAGATGGATTCTTAATAGAACGTACAAGCAATAGCCAATAACGTAATATTTTGTGATATAATTATTTTGAGAAAATAAGAGGTAGATAATATGGATTTAATATATGTCATGCTAATATTATTAGTATGCTTAATTATAATAGGTATTTTATGCTATTTATTAATAAATAAAAATCAGAGTAAGGAAACTATAACTGAAGAAAAAAGTGAAAATAGTATGGTAGTAAAAGATGAACAGCCATCATATTTTCCTGCTATTCAGATTATTGAAAATAATGATATTATTCCATCTAATAAATCATTGATAAAGAATGAAGTTGTTAAAAGTACATTATCTAAAATTGATAATGTAGCCCCAAAAGCTTTTAATATAGCAAGTAGTTCAAAAAATGCTGTAGAATTAGCAAAGAACGGAAAAATTTTGTTTTCTGCAAGTGTTGAAGATGCTAATAAAATGTTAAGTGCAGGTGGTAATAAATTTTATGGAACTCAAATATCTAAAGTACCTGGGTAGAATAAAAATTTATTTACTGGTCAAACAAAATTTACTAAAGAAACTGGCTTAACAAAAGATCTAACAAAACAACAATTAACTAATGTAGGAATGAATGCTGCTTCAATGGTTGTTGGTCAATATTATATGAGTGAGATAAATGATAAGTTGGAGGATATAAAAAATAGTATTGATAACATTTCTAACTTTCAAGATTCTGAATATTTAAGTAAGCTATTACATACTTGTTCAAAAATTAATGAAATAACTGAAAATCAAAATGATATATTGTCAAATGAAGAAGCAAGAAAAAATGCATATAGTGATATAAAGGAAATTGAAACTAAATGTGCTGAATTACTAGGACAAGCAAATATTCAAATTGGTAAGAATATAAATGATAGTGAATTAAATGCTAAACAATATTTTGAAAAGGTAAAAACGATTGATGAATGGCATAAAAGGCAACAATTAACACAAGAATTATTATTAAAAATTGGAGATTTAAGATTCGCTCTAGCAAATGGCTCTGAAAAATCTAATCTAAGTCATAAGCAATTCAATAATTATTTAGATACTACTAATAAAGTAAATAATCAACTTGAATTATGGCATAATAATTATATTAATAAACTTGGAATTGATGTTGATAAACACAGAAAAAAAGGAAGCTTGTTTAAGGTAAGAGAAAAGACAATAGGTTTAATTAAAGAAGATTGGAATTATAACAAAGTAGAAGATTCTACTATTAAACAAATATCATCTCAAATAGAACCTAAGAAGTACAACAAGCTTATTAGTGATAAAAAAGATGATGTTATATTAATTCAAAAATACAAAGGGAACTATTATAATGTTCCGAATGATAATAATGAATTAGAAATATCGGAAGATTAAGATATTAGGAACGAAAGTTCCTTTTTGTATGGTAAAATAGTTATGAAATAGTTAATTTTTATTTACAATTAATTGCAAAATCAAATGTTAAAATACATTGCTTGTAGCAACGGCATATTTGTAATAAACTTAACTTGATGAAAGGAGAAATTGTAATATGTTAAAAGATAATCTAAAAACATTAAGAAAAAACAAGGGACTTTCACAAGAAGAATTAAGTATTAAGTTAAATGTTGTAAGACAAACAATTTCAAAATGGGAAACAGGATTATCTGTTCCAGATGCTGAAATGCTAATAAAAATATCAGAACTTTTTGAAACGCCAGTTAGTGAAATTCTTGGAGAAAGTATAGAGGAAAAAGAAACAAATGATTTAAAAGTAATATCTGAAAAATTGGAAGTAATTAATGAACAATTATCGATTAGTCAAAAACAAAAAAGAAAAAGAAAAATTATAGTATTACTAATAATAGACATATGTTTAATATTTTTCTTCGTTTTATTAGCATTATTAGGTAGTCCCTATTTAACATGGGATTATGGTAATCCTGAATGGTCTGTTATTGGAACATTATGGCATTCATTTGAGTGGACATTTTTTAGAATAGCACCATTATTGATTATTGTAATTACAGCTATATTAATAATATTATTTATAAAAAGAGAAAAATAAAACGATCATAATATTAAGATATTCCGAATTATAGTGAAAATAGTAAAAAAATATGATATAATTTATGTACATCTTATAAAGAGAGGTGGAGGGACTAGCCCTATGAAGCCTCACCAACCTATTAAGTTAGGTGGTAATGCTAGAACTATAAGGTAACTAGAAGAAAAACAAATACTTAGAGTTATCTCTAGGTATTTTTTTATTAATTGCCTTCCTTATAAGATGAGAAAGGAGGTATACATGAGAACACAATTTATAGTGAGAGAAAGTGATTTAGTAAAAAGAGAAGATTTTTATAATTACATAATTAATTCTTATGATTTGAATATTTGGTATCCTTATGAAAAAGCTAAATTTGTAAATAATAAATTCCCATTTGTTATTGATTTTAAAGAAAAAAGTTTTTGGATTTGTGAAAGTATCACTTGTTGTGCCTGTGCTGCTCAAGCCAAAGTAATGTTTACAATAGATGAATTTAAAGAAAAAACAGCATTAGGTTTAGTTCTTAAGCGCAAGAGAAAAGAAGGAAAATAAAAAGCCTTTTTTATGATATAATAAATATATAAGAGCAATTATCATATATAAGAAAAGATATTTGCTGTTTGAAGAGAGGGACAAAAATGATAAATACTATCAAAGATTTTATAGTTAAATATCCAAAAGCAGTTATAGTAAATTACGATATTGCAGGGAAATTTGATGATGATTCTGGCAGAACATATAGGACTTCAACAAATCATTTAGAATATTTCAGGAAGGAAAATGGGAAATATTTAAAATACCCACAAATTCAACCATATTTAAAATTAAGCGAAAATGCAGATTATAAACTATTTATATTATATAATCACAAAATGTTTGAATTAGAAAAAATAGATGAAAACTACCATATAAAACAAGAAATTGTTGACATTAATCCAGAGTTATATATGGATGATGTTTTTTATGATAAAAAGAATTTAAGTCAACCTAGAATTCAGGATGAGGAAATATTAATAATTAAGGAGTAGTATAATGTCTAAAATAACTGATAGTATAATTGGTCATGCAATTGGTGATGCAATGGGAATGCCAACTGAGTTTTGCATTCGAGAACATTTATTAAGTAATCCTGTTATTGATATGATTGGTTCTAAAAAAGTAGGTCAACCTGCAGGATCATGGACAGATGATACATCAATGGAAATTGCTACAATAGAATCAATTATTTCTAATAATGGATTTAATTATTCTGATATTATGACCAGATGGTGTGATTGGTTAAACAAAGGAGATTATACACCAAATGGAGAAGTGTTTGATGTTGGTAGAACATGTCTTAGGGCTTGTAGAAATTTTATGAATGGTATAGAACCAATCAAATGTGGGTTATCTGATGAAAATTCAAATGGTAATGGATCATTAATGAGAATTTTGCCTGTAGCAATATATTCATATATAAATAACTTATCAAATGAGAAATTAGTCAATTTAGTTAATGATGTATCATCATTAACGCATGGACATAATATAAGTAAATTAGCTTGTTATATGTATGTAAAATTTGTTGTTAGGTTATTTAATGGTATGAGTAAAGAAGAATGCTATGAGCATTTAAAAACAGATGATTATAGTATGTATGATAATTATTCAATTTCAAAATATAATAGATTGATAAAAGAAGATATAACAAAATTAAAAATAGATGATATTAAATCATCTGGATATGTTGTAGATACATGGGAATGTGTATTGTGGATATTATTAAAATCAAAAAGTTTTAAAGAAACTATAATTGCCACTACAAACATTGGTCAGGATACAGATACGATAGGTGCTATAGCAGGCTCTATGGCTGGAATCATATATGGAATGGATGAAACTCCAAAACAATGGCTTGATACTCTAATAAAAAAAGATTATCTGATTAATTTAGCAAATAAATTGGAAAAAATAAAAGGTGATAAATAATGAGAAATATAGAATATAATCACATAACAAAAGATGATTTTAAAAAAATAGATGAAAAAAATGTTATGTTTATAACCAACCCTGGAAGAATGGGTGATGAAGATGGCTCTTATTTCATTGTAAAAAAAGGAAATACATTTAATCCTTATAGAGTTTCAGGTTGGATGTATTCAAACGGTAATACAGAAATTACTTTGGATGAATTTTCTAAAAAGTTTCCTTTATGGATGGATATGTGGGAAAAATCTTCTGAAAACGATAATAATGAAAAATATACTTATATTTACATGGGATTTGGTAATGGGTTATCTATAGATAATAGTATATATGAAGAGTTTAAACCATATTTTTTAGATGAGGTTAATAAGATTAAGGAAAGCCATGGCGATACTGGTAACAACCCATCTTTCAATTATCCAGCATGGGAGCCCGCATTTATTAGAATGTGTCAAGATAAAAATTATGAAATAAACCAAGATAATAAATAAAGAAAGGTAGGTAACCTCATGTCTAAATCATATGATGTTTTATTAGGAACTATTATTGGGGATATATCAGGATCTAGATTTGAAATATTAAATACTAAAAATAGGGATTTTGAATTTTTTCACAAAAATTGTCGGTTTACAGATGATTCAGTAATGACATTAGCAATAGCTAAAGCATTTTTGAAATCAAATAATGATTATAGTAATTTAGAAAAGAATGTGATTGATTCAATGGTTGAACTAGGAAGAAAATATCCAAAATGTGGTTATGGTCCAAGCTTTCGCCATTGGATTATGTCAGATGAACATAAACCATATGGTAGTTTTGGTAATGGAGCAGCTATGAGAATAAGTTCAGTTGGAGTAGTTGCAAAAGATATTAATGAGATAAAAAGATTATCTGCTATTATTACTAATGTTTCACATAATCATAAAGATAGTATTGATGGTTCAGAAGCAACTGCTGTTGCAATTCATATGGCTCTTAATGGCAAAAGCAAAGATGATATAAAAGAATACATCAATAATAATTATTTTGGAATATATGATTTAAGGAAAGATTCAATGAAACCTCAAATTTTTCACATTAATTGTGTTGAAACAGTTAAGCAATCTATAGGTGCATTTTTAGATTCTAATGATTTTGAAGATGCTATTAGAAATGCAATTGTTCTTGGAGGGGACAGTGATACTATTGCTGCAATTACAGGTGGTATTGCGGCTGCTTATTATGGAATCCCTGATAATATATATAATAAAGCATTGGAATATTTAGATGATTATCTAATTGAAATACACGATTGTTTTTATAAAAAATATGAGGTAATAAAATGATATATATTACTGGTGATTGTCATGGAGGATTTGATAGGTTTGAAAATGATAAATTTTCTAATTTAACTAAAAATGATTATGTAATAATATGTGGAGATTTTGGAGGTATCTGGGATCAAAATAAGAGAGCTAGATATGAAAGAAAAAGAATTAAACAATTATCTAAAATGAAATTTACAACTTTATTTGTTGATGGAAATCATGAAAGTTTTGATCGTTTATATAGTTATCCAATTATAGAATGGCATGGCGGTAAAGTTCATAAAATTAATTCATCAATTTTTTCATTTAATGCGAGGGGAAATCTATGAAATAGACAATAAAAAAATATTTGCATTTGGTGGAGCTTCATGTCATGATATTCCAGATGGAATTTTAGATGATGATAATCTTGAAAAAATAGATGAATATGATAAAAGACATGCGGGATATCGAATTAGAGGTTATAATTGGTGGGATTTAGAATTACCAACTGATGGAGAATTAAGAAATGGATTGGATAATCTATGTAAAGTCAACAATAAAGTTGATTATATAATCAGTCATTGTGCACCAACTAGTATTCAAAATGCATTCAACCCATATTATCCAGATAACAAATTAACTAAATACTTTGAAGAAATAAAGGATAAAGTAGAATTTAAAAAATGGTATTTTGGGCACTATCATAAAAATGATGATACTACATTTGATAAATTTGCTTGCTTATATGAGAAAATTATTGAAATAAAGTAACATAAGTCAGGAGTAAAATCCTGTTTTTTTATGATATAATATTATATATGGATTCTTTAAAAAAATAGGTGGTGATATAGTGAATAAAATATATATGTGTATTGATTTAAAAAGTTTTTATGCCTCAGTTGAATGTAGAGAAAGAGGACTTGATCCTCTTGATACAAACTTAGTAGTAGCAGATGAATCAAGAACAGATAAAACTATTTGTTTAGCTGTATCACCATCATTAAAATCTTATGGTTTATCTGGAAGATGTAGATTATTTGAAGCAAAGCAAAAAGTCAAAGAAGTGAATTATCAAAGAAGAAAAAATAATAATTATAAACCCTTTATAGGAAAATCTTATATTGCATCTGAATTAAACAATAATAAATCTTTAGAGTTAGATTTTATAAAAGCTGTTCCTAGAATGAAACTATATATGAAATATAGTACAGAAATTTATAATGTTTATTTAAAATATATTGCACCAGAAGATATACTTGTATATTCTATAGATGAAGTATTTTGTGATATTACTAATTATTTAAGTTATTATAAAATGACACCAGAAGAATTAGTTATTAAAATGATAGAAGATGTATATAAAACAACAGGAATAACAGCAACAGCTGGAATAGGAACTAATATGTATCTTGCAAAAGTTGCTATGGATATTACTGCTAAAAAAATGAAACCTAATGAATTTGGAGTAAGAATGGCAAGACTTGATGAAATGACTTATAAAAAAGAGTTATGGAATCATAAGCCACTTACTGACTTTTGGAGAGTAGGTAAAGGATATCAAAAAAAGTTAGAAGCAAATAATATGTTTACTATGGGTGATGTAGCAAGAATGTCTATTAATAACGAAGATTTATTATTTAAATTATTTGGAGTAAATGCAGAATTTTTAATTGATCATGCTTGGGGTTATGAACCGTGTACTATTAAAGAAGCAAAGAGTTATAAACCAGCTTCAAGTAGTATAAGTCAAGGACAAGTGTTACATAGTCCTTATACATTTGAAAAAGCAAAATTAATTGTTAGAGAAATGACAGATAATTTAGTTTTAGACTTAGTAGAAAAACATCTTAAAACTAATCAACTAGTTTTAACTATTGGTTATGATATAGAAAATCTAACTAATCCACAAATTGCTAGATTATATAATGGAGATACAACAACTGATAATTATGGGAGAAGTGTTCCAAAACATTCACACGGAACTATTAACATTGATCACATGACATCATCCACTAAAATAATTACAAACGAAGTAATAAAACTTTATGATAGGATTACTAATCCTATATTATTAATTAGAAGAATTAATTTAACTGCTTGTAATTTAGTTGATGAAGACTATAAGGAAAATAAAGTAGTAGTAGAACAATTAGATATATTTACTAATTATGAAACTTTTAATAAACAAAAAGAAAAAAACATAAAAGAAGAACAAGATGAAAAAAAGATTCAAAAGACACTACTTGATATAAAAAGAAAATATGGTAAAAATGCTATTTTAAAAGGTATGAATTTAGAAGAAGGAGCAACTGCTAAAGAAAGAAATGAAGAAGTTGGAGGACATAAAGGATGAATAATTATGATGATATTATCAATTTAAATAGACCTATATCTAAACATCAGCATTTAGGAATTGATTCAAGGTCTGCTCAGTTTGCTCCTTTTGCTGCTTTAGTTGGTTATGATGAAGCTGTAAAAGAAACTGCTAGATTAACAGATAAAAGAATTGAAATTGATGAAGGATTAAAAGAGATGATAAATAGTAAGTTAAATTATCTTAACGAACATATTAAAGACAATAATGAAGTAATAATTACTTATTTTATTCAAGATAAAAAAAAGAATGGTGGTAAATATATTAACAAAATAGGTATTATAAAAAGAATTGATTCAGTTAATGAAATAATAAAGTTTAGTGATAATAGTATTATAAAAATGAATGATGTAATTAATATAAGTAGTGATATATTTAATTCATTTTTTGAAAAATAAATAAACTTAATTAGTACAAAATCAAAGATTTGTGATATAATCTATGTATCGGGAGTAGTTAACCGATTTGACTATATTTTGATTTTTTCATCAATTTTTCTCTGAAATTATCAAAATGAAAAAAGATTGGCACACCGTAATATATAATAAGTATCATATTATATATTATCCAATCTTTTTATTTTTGCTCTTTTTTAATTAATTTAGCATGAACTACCATTTTATCACTATTATTATAACATGTAGATAAAGTAAGAATATTATCGTTAGAATTAACACTTGTATTAAAGTTATAACTACTTCTATTTTTAATCATATCCAAAAATTCTTGATATTCAATATCACTTTCAAAATTAGTTTGTAAGTAATCACTAGTAGTAGGTATATGATAAGTACTAAATATCTGCCATAAACTATTTTCTTTTTCAGTAGATATTTTTATTACATAGTTATTTGTATTAGATAACCAGTTTTTAGTTAATACAGTTCTTAATGATCCAAACATTGTTTGATCATTTCTTCCATGGGCATAAATAATAGTATTTTTATTATTCGTATAATTATTTCTATAATCTAAAAATAACCATCCAGCACTATTCCAAGATTTATCAAAACTATGTGTTAAATAATATTTATTATTGTTAGATTGCACGAAAGGATAATTTATATTAGTAGCATTTACTTTAATCCAACCTTTAACATCATTATTGATGTTTTTTAATTCATTAAAGTTAATATCTATCATATTCATTTTTATATAATCCCAATAAGGATTAGATTTTGGTATTTCTTTTTCTGGTTCTATTATTTCAGTATTTTCATTATCTGTTACTTCTTCTACTTTAACTGTTTCTTGAACTTCTTCTATTTGTTTATTTGTATTGTTGGAATCTAACTTCCAAACAACTATATTATAAATAGAATATGATAAAATCATAAAACATAATAAAATAAAAGTATATAAAATTATTTTATTTCTTAATCTCATTATTATCACCACATATATTATAACTCAAAAATTAAATTAAAAAAAATATAAATTGTATTTATATATAAAAACAATTGTGCTATAATTAAATTGTCAGTAGTAGTTAGCCGATTAACTATGTTTTTGATTTGTTTTATTAAATTATTCTCTAAATGAAAAAATCAAAACATATGGAAATGTGAAATCAAACAAAATACGATTTGTGGCAGTATTTTGTCACATTTCCTTTTTTTATAATAAAAATCATATATAAATACTTATAATTGTTTATTTTAAATAATAATGAGAATAATATTTAATCCAAATTGTTTAAAATATATTTTGAATTTAAAAATAATATGATATAATGTAATAGGAAGGAGGAAGATTTGATGAACAAATCTAAAATAGTCAAAAAATTGACTATGACATTATTTACATTAGTAGCAATCTTTGCCACAGGATTAACTAATGTAAATGCAGAAACAAAAACTGCAGAAGTTAAGAATTATTCAGAACTAACTGATAAAATGAATGATAGTGTAACAGATGTAGTTAAACTTACTAGTGACATTACATTAAGAGAAGATATTGGTACAACTTTCAATCTTGAAATGTCTAAAACTTTGGATTTTAATGGCTTTACATTAACTATACCAGAACATTATAGGTTAAAATTAATTTATTATAATACTTTGGATTTAAAATTCATTAATTCAAGTAGT
>OLGE01002168.1_pt1 | contig 17878 bp, 8 predicted proteins | sample 1605151 | NCBI WGS metagenome assembly OLGE01 (sample SAMEA3888912, study PRJEB22519) | human gut metagenome | biome: human gut; feature: human-associated habitat; material: faeces | place: Denmark | collected 2010
CCCAGGTTGCGCGACATCTGTTTCGTATCCATGATGGAGAGCGCGGAAATGACTCCTGATTTGGCGGCAATGTCGTTGTCCCGCTCGTCTTTATAAAGCCATGGCTGAACGCTGTCGTAATCCGGAGCTTCATACATGGGGGCCCCGCTGATCAGATAAAGGCTCCAGAGCATGTCGCAGGCCTCTTCCCGCGTCATCGTTCCATGGCGCCGCATGGCGTTCAATTCTGACAGAACTGTGTTTGAGCATCCATAGAATTGTTTAAAATTTCCTGATTTTAAAAATTCTTTTAATTTTTTTGATTTTTCTCCCATTTGCCCGCGAATATGGATGGAATCAGGAGCCGGGAGTTGGCGATCAAATCCGGTTTCTTCCCCCAGGGAAGTTGAACAGCCAAGATGTATGACGGCAATCGCGTAAATAAAATATTTCATCATTTTTTTAGGTTTATTTATTTTGACTGGTTGATAAATAAGTGCTTATTATTTTTTTCTGTGGACCTGCTGACGGAACAGTTGAATTTGGAAACCGTCGTCGTAGCTATTTCGTTGACGACGTCAATCCAGTCGTAAAAAAAATGCTGTTCAACAGTCTGGATGGTTTTTACATCTTTCCCGTCGACATTGATGTTCCAGTCGCAAATCCATTTATAAGTTTGCGGCAAGTCGTAAAATCTTAATTCCGAAATGAGTTTTTTGCTTCCAATATTGTCAGATAGCCTGTTTTTGTTGTCAAGGCGTACTGGTGCAGGATTGGGATCATGTGGGGCTGCCAGGCTGCCTTCAGCCGGGGCGGGAACGCAGCCCTTATCCCGTTCAATAATATGGACATTTCGAAAATTCACGCTTGTAGGGAGGAACGTTAATTCCAGGACAGCTGATGCCCCTGCCATTTCTTGATCACCATCCTTTGGCAGATCAAAATAAATGACTCCTCTTTTATTAAAATCCGGATGATTTCTGTCATATGATTTCCGTAAATGTTTTGCGCTGATCCCTTCGGGAACAATGGCTGATAACGTGATTTTCGCTTCTCTTCCTTCTTCCGTGACTGCTTTAACGGTAATGTCGCCTCCTTGGGAGAGATCGTTTCTAATAATCAATGTTTGAATGACAGAGTTACTTTTATTTTGAAAAGAAGCCAGATTTTCTCCTTCTTCAATTGTCCATTCGATCTGGGATGGGTCTCCAATGAGCTGGGGCTTGTCTGAAACCAATATTAGAAAAACTGTTTCACCTATGCCCAATTTCTTTCTTTTTTGATCGTTCTCTTTCTCTTTTTCAGGTACGGAGCCTTTTTCTTCTTCTTGAATATAAATTTGGGCAGAGTACTCTGCTGCCTGCGATTCGATGCGCAATACCTCATTTGCCAGTAAAGGCGCTGTGAAGCAGAGGCCCAGCAGCATCATGGCGAGATGGCGTTTTGCCGGCATTCCCGGGGATAAGACGTATTTTTGGAAGAATGGGGCGGATGCCCGGATGATGGCGTTCGCGTTCATGTTAAAATTCTCTGTGCTGGTTACCGGTTCTGCCGCAGGGGCGAGACTTTATTGCCGCTGATTTTGTTGATCAATATTTCCCCTTGATGCTTTAATTTTTTGTCATTCCATATTTCCAGCAGACGGCGGTAGGTTGCCACATAGTATGTGCGGGTCTGTTCTCTTTTTTCCAATGCCGTGATGGCGCCTTCCATCATGCCGGCGGAGTATCTTTTCATTTTAGGCGTCCATGAGGCATTGTTCCCTTTCCTGGCCCAGACGGAAAGATGCTTCCCGATGAATCCCTCCCTGTATTTGATTATCTTGCCGATTTCAGGGCAATCCGCCACGAGTTTGTTCCAGCACAGCCTCGTGAAAAGTTCCTCCGCCGCGGGAGAACAGTCAGGGTCCAGGAAACAGGCGTACAGTTCATAGGGATTGACCTTGCTTTCCCGTATTTTGAGTATGTTTACCGCTGCATGATGGAGGAGGTTGTGTTCATGGGGCATGGCCTGCGCCAGTTCTTTAAGCAGGGTGAGTTTTTGCCGGTCATTGATTCCTTTGGCCTTCATGCTCAGGTAACGACTCCATGCCGGATAATTAAATGGGTTCATCTTGCAGGCTTCTTTCAGCAGCAATTCCCGTTGGACGGGACGCGGAGAGCAGTCAGATAAAACCGTCATCAGGAAGGATTCTTCCGCCAGACCGTGATGAATGAAGGCATTGTAAGCCGGGATGAGCTGGACGGGGCCGTTCCAGGGTATCTGGCTTTTTCCCGTTGACCAGTTCCATCCGCTGATGTTGTTGCCGATTTTCCAGTGTCCGCCGGGGTGTTTCCAGATAAAGGCGCAGTGTCCCGGCTGCCCGATGGCCCACGCGGGGACGCCTTTGGCTCTCAGAAAGCCTGCCGCTCCTTTGGAGACGGCGCCGCACACGCCTCCGTATTCCGTATAAAGCTTTAATGTGACCGGTTTGTGGTCGTAAAAAGCGGCTCCGGCATGAACGCTGACTCCTTGGAGGTTTTTCCTGCGATAGGGGATGAAACCCATGAATTTATTTCCAGCCTGTTCGGGAGGGATCTGTTTTTCTCTATGAACTGCTGGGCCCAGGACAGGTCTTCCAGGCTCTCTCTGCCACGGAAAACGATGGCCCATTCCCACGGCTGCATCGTGTCCGCCTGGGGATGGCATGCGGATTGGAAGTAGGATTCCCGGTAAAAATTGAATTTGGACAGGCATTCTTCAGGAGGGATGACATTTGAGGCAAGCCCTGCCCCCAGAGCCATGCTGGTTTCAACGGGGCGGAGCGTTTTATTGTTCGCGTTCCAGATGCGGTAAAATATGGATAGGGTTTGTTTGCCGGCTGCCCCGGATAGGGCAAGCATTCTGAAGACTTCCGGGTGGGTGGAGAGCCATTTCCTGAATGACTCGTCCTTGAGTTCATGCTGCGTGAACGGTTCTCCGTTTTCCGCGGCGCTGAAAAATTGGTACAGGTGGCATAACAGCGCGACTTGCGGGGCGTGCGCCATGGCCCGGATTTTATCCGTGTCAAGGTTTGCGGTTCCCAGTTTCCTGCACAGAATATCCCGGGCTTTTCCGGAGATGAACGAGGAACGTTCGGCTGAAAGTAGTGTCTGGATATCCGGTTCCTGCGCTGACGCTTGGATAACGGGAAAGGCTGCCAGGGGGAGCGCTCCTAAAAGGAGAATTCGGAAGATATTATTCATGGGAGATGGGCGGAATTGTATCCATACCTAATATAATCCATCATATGGCAAAAAGATGATGAACTGTCAACGGAAATATTTTTATTTTCTGGGAAAATGATTGAACGAAGAATCAATGGAAATAGAAACCCAGTGAATGAAGAGGCGCCGCGAAACCATGTCCGCCCGTTGAATGGAGGCGTCAAGGGCGGATCAGGTTTTCCATATTGCTTTGGACCAGGTCAACCAGGTTGTTGACGGTCATGCCCAGTTCCTGCGCCGCGCGTCGGTAAAGTTCCGGAAGGGTTTCCGGATGCCCGTCCGATTCCAGCGCCAGCCGATGGAGCGGTATGGAGGCAAGGAGTCCCGGACGTTCCATTTCCCGCAGCCCTACGGAAAGAAGCCAGTTTCCCGAAGGAAGTTCCGTGCCGGGATGCATTGCCCCCGTCCAGCCGTGCAGGACAATGTTCAAACGGGGATATTTTTTCAGCATTTCCGCCAGCGTGCCCCATGCGCGGCAGCAGTGCAGGGAAGCGGGGCGGTCCAGACGCGCGGCCAGTTCCAGATGCCGTTCCAGCGCTTCCTTCTGGAGAGGCAGCCCCGGGATGCCGCGCCGGCATTTGTCCAGCCCCGTTTCCCCAACGCCCGCATGGGGGATTTTTTGCAGAAGGGATTCCAGTCTGGGCATTTCCTCTTTCCATTCAGCCGGGTTCAGGAACCAGGGATGAATGCCGAAAAAGGGGGTAACATGTTCATCCCGTTCCGCCAGAAGGGCCACCTGTTTCCAGTCCGCCGGGGAGGTGCCGCAGATGAACCGCGGCGCCGTGCCGGAAGCGGCTGTAGAGGAATGGGTGTGGGCGTCCGGCAGATTCATCGTTGCTTAATGGGACAGAGATGGCGCGTCCGACGGTTCAATAATATCAAAACTCTGCTTTGCCAGGCGCACGGCGGCGGCGCCCGTTTCCATTTCATCATGGATGACGTTGGCGATGCCCGCGTGATGCAGGGAAGCCACTTCCGAACGGAATTTGGCGCGGGCGATCACCGTGATGTCCGCATTGGCGCCCTTGATCTGCATGTAGGTGGACAGGGCCGGGGAAGGGTCCGGGAATGTGAAGGCAATCAGCCGCGCGGTACGGACGCCCGCCAGGTCCATGGTGATTTGGTGCTGGATGTCTCCCAGAAAGGCCAGATGGCCGCCGTTGAGCAGGGATTTGACGGTGTCCGCATTCAGGTCGATAATGATGCAGGGGATGCCGTACTGGGACAGGCTTTCATGAAGCCTCCTGCCTACGGGGCCGTAGCCGCAAATGATGGCATGGTCCCTGATGCCTTCCATGCGTGTGATCAGGGTTTCCACGTTGAGGCGTTCCCGTTTTGTTTTCAACCCGGGAATGCGCACCAGCAGCGGGGTGAGTTTCCGTGCCGCCTTCATCAGCAGCGGAGTCATGCCCATGGAGACGGCGGCAATGGCGTAAACGTTGGTGGTCACCAGCGCCGGGATGGGGGATATTTCCTGCATGAAAGGGATGAGCACCAGGGAAAATTCCCCCACATTGGTGAGTGCGGTGGAGGCCATGATGCCCATGCGCCCGGGAATTTTCAGGAAGCTTGCGGCTGTAAGGCAGGCTACGAATTTGATCGCGAGGACAAAGGAGGCGAAGGTCGCCACCTGGCCGATGTGTTCCCATAGTCCATCAATGTCAATCAACAGCCCGGCGGAAACGAAGAAGATGGTCAGGAAAAGGTCCTTGAAGGGGAGCACTTCGCTAAGAACCCGGTGGCTGTAGTAGGAGCTGCTGACGAAGAGGCCGGCGGTGAAAGCGCCCAGGGCGATGCTCAGGCCCAGCAGACTGGCGAGCATGGCAATTCCCGAGCAGATGGCGAACACCATCAGGGTGAAGAGTTCCCGGCTTTTGGTCCGGGCGACGGCCAGCATGATGCGCGGAAGCAGGTAGCGGCCGATCAGCCAGGCGGCTCCCAGAAAGACAAGCCCCCGCAGTACGGCCATGCCGATGTTGAGCGCTGTTTCCCATGAGTCGGGCGTGGCGGTGAAGATCTGCGGCATGATTGCCACCAGCATGATGGCGGCGATGTCCTGGAACAGGGCAATTCCTACCGCCATTTTTGCCCCGGAGGTTCCGCTCAGGCCGAATTCCTGGAAGGATTTCAGCGCCACCGCCGTGGAGGATAGTCCCATAATGGCCCCGACCGTCAGGGAGTGGCTCATGTCCATGCCTGTGGCGTAATGAAGCCCCAGGCCGAAAGCCGCAGTGCAGATGAACATCTGAATACCTCCGCCGACCAGAGCGGTTTTCCGCAGGTGCTTGAGTTCATCAACGGAAAATTCAAGCCCCAGCGTGAACATGAGCAGGATAATTCCTACCTCGGAAAGAGCCTGGATGCTGACGTCGGAATTGGGGATGTGGTCCAGAATGCCGCAGTTGGCCAGAATTACCCCGCAGATGAAGTAGCCCGCCAGCAGGGACTGCCGGAAGTGGGCCAGAATGAGGGCAATCGCGATGATTCCCATGAAGACGACAGTAAGCAGAATGAAGAATGGAGGCGCGTCATTAGGGCCTCCGGAGGCCAGCAGAGAGAGAACCATGGCGGTCAGGTCGGGAAGTTAGGGAATGGTAATGAGGTTGATTTCCGGCGGGCAGTTGAAGCGGCCCGGCCCTATATAGCCTATGCCGCGGGTGACGAATACCTGCTTGTCCTCATAAGGATGAAACCCGGAGTGCATGGTTTCCCCTTCCGACGCCAATAGCGGGGTGGAAAAGAAAGGCAGTTTGATTTGGCCTCCATGCGTATGGCCGGAGAGCATCAGATCCCAGCGGTAATTTCCCAGCAATTCCCTTCCTTTGGGGTTGTGGCTCAGGACGATGGTTGGCATGGGCGAGTTTTTCTCCAATTCGCGCGGGCTCATGCACCGGTCCGGGAAAAAGTCACCCTCCCGCAGGTCTCCCAGCCCCACCAGTTTGAATTCCACGTTTCCCAGCCTGGGGATGGAGACGAAGGCGGCGGAATTCCTGAGCAGTGTGAAGCCCCCTTCCTTCAGGACGCGTTCCACATTGTCCGCAAGGGCCATGTCATGGTTGCCCAGACATGCGTAGGCCGGGGCGACGGAGGAGAGGCGTTTCATCTGGGCGATGTAGTCGCCTGCATGAGTGACCCGCAGAAAATCCGTGTACAGATCTCCCAGAAACACGATCATGTCCGGTCTGGCCTGTTCCGCCATTGTTGCCGCTTTTTCCAGCAGGGGCAGATTGGTGTGGATATCCGACAATACCAGGATACGAAGGCCGGAAAGGCCGGGTACGCATCCGGCAGGGGCCGTGTTTTCATTAAATTCCAGATGATTGGCTTCCCAGTGCATGTAGGAGGCCAGCAGGGATCCCAGCAGAATGACCGCCGCGGCCGCATACAGGAGCTTGCGGAGCTGGGAACGCTTTTTGGAGAAAGGGTGGGTGGTCATGATAGAGAGGGGTTGAGAATGGCCAGTTCCGGCAGGGTGAATAATCCGTTGCGGCGCACCAGCTTACCGTCCAGGTAAATATCTCCGCCCCCGGCCGCTTTCGTCTGGATGCATACCATGTCCCAGTGGATGCGGGACTGGTTGCCGTTGTCCGCCACGTGGTAGGCCTGCCCCGGCGTCAAGTGGAAGGAGCCGGAAATTTTTTCGTCAAACAGGATGTTGCGCATGGGGCGTGTGATGGCCGGATTGACGCCGAAGGCGAATTCCCCCAGCCTCCGCGCGCCGGGGTCTGTGTCAAGAATGGTGTTGAGCTCCCCTGTTTTATCTCCCGCTTCCGCATGCACGACCAGTCCGTTTTTCAGCGTCAGGCGGATGTTGTCAAAGGGGATTCCCTGGAACAGGCTGGGCGTATTGAAGGAAATGTGGCCGTTGGCGCTGTCGATGACGGGGGCGGTGAACACTTCTCCGTCGGGCAGATTGCATTCCCCCGCGCACGGGATGGCAGGCAGCCCCTTGATGGAAAAGGAAATGTCCGTTCCCGGTCCGGTAATTTTCACATATTCAGCCTTTTCCATCATGGCGGCCAGCTTCCGCATGGCGGGACGCAGGGCGGCGTAATCCATCAGGCAGGTGCGGAAATAGAAATCCTCAAACTCTTCCGTGCTCATGGATGCCTGCTGGGCCATTCCCCCGGACGGCCAGCGCAGCCCGCACCAGCGCGTATGGCGGATGCGCCGCTGGGAGACGGGGTTCAGGGCTTTCATGGCGGCGGCCATATTTTCCTGTGGAACGGAGGACAGTTCAAAGGCGTTCCCCCCGCCGCGTATCTCAATGTAGGCGTCCATGTCCTCCATTTCCGCCAGGCGGTGGCGGCCGATGATGCCGTATTGTTCTTCCGTTGCTCCTGAAAGCATTTCCCGGTTCAGGCGGGACTGGTTCAGGCGCAGAAAGGGCATTGCTCCCGCATTCCTCGCCTCCCGGATGAGGGCTATTCCCATTTCCTCCGGAATATCCGTCAGTTCCAGCAGAACCCTGTCTCCGGGGCGCAGGGCTGTGGAATACCCTGCAAGCTGGGCTGCAAGGGCCTGAAAACGGGGGTCTCTCATGCCTTTATTAGGCAAATACGGCAGCCTTTTTGTCAAGCCGGAGACTTGCCACGGGCAAAAAACTGTGGTTTTATCCCCCGGATGTCCAGATTGCCCAAGTTAGGAATACTCGGTTCCGGTTCCGGTTCCAATTGCCAGTCCATTTATGATGCCATCCAGTCCGGTTCTCTCCGGGCGGAAATCGCCGTGGTGATGTCTGACAATCCGGACGCCTATATTCTGGAACGCGCCCGTTCCTGGGGCATTCCGGCGGAGGTTATTGACTGCGGGGGATTTAAAACCAGATTTCCGGAGGAATCCCAGGCATCCGTTGCCGCGCGCCTGAAGCAATACGGCGTGGACTGCGTGTGCCTGGCGGGATTCATGCGCCTGGTGAAACTTCCGCTGCTGAAGGAATTTCCTTCCCGCATCCTGAATATCCACCCTTCCCTTCTTCCAGCCTTCCCGGGGCTTCATGCCTGGGAGCAGGCTGTGAACGCCGGAGCTGCGGAGAGCGGCTGCACCGTCCATTATGTGGATGACGGAATGGATACCGGCCCCATCCTGGGCCAGGCTCGCGTGCCCGTGCTGCCGGGGGATACGCCGGAAAGCCTTCACGCCCGCATTCAGGAGCAGGAGCATACCCTTTATCCCGCCATGATCGCCCGCGTTCTGGAAACGCTGGCATGACCTGATTCTCCTTCTGGCCGGAAAGCAATCCGGCCTCCTGCCGGGAGAGGATGACAGGATGACCGATTCTCTTGTCTTGTGATATGAACGGAATCCGTTAAAAAGGAGTCCTCTTTTCAAAGAAAGGATAAAAATACCATGAAGATGAAACCTTCCATCGCCCTGTTTGCCGCTTCCGCTCTTCTGGCGGGTGTGGCAGGCGCGCAAGAAAAGGCCGCCGAAGCTCCGGCGGCCGACCAACCCAAACAAGAGAAAGAAATTACTGTGTCTCCCGAACAGATGAAAAAGGACCTGGGCTATTTTCTGGGTTTCCAGAGCGGTCAGCAACTTGGTTCCATTCCTACCCTGACCTTTGACGACCTGGACCAGGAATCCTTCCTGCAGGGCATCAAGGATGGCATGGTCCGCAAGCCCGCCAAGGACCAGGAACAGCTGAAACCCGCCCTGGATGCGTTCCAGAAGCAAATTGACGAACGCATTTCCGCCAAGGCCAAGGCCAATTTGGAGGCCAGCAAGAAATTCATGGAGGAAAACGGCAAAAAAGAAGGCGTCACCACAACGAAGTCCGGCCTCCAGTACAAGGTTGTGAACAAGGGCGGCGAAGAAAAGTTTGATGAAAAGAAGTTCAAGAACCCCATGTTCAAGGTGAAATACAAGGGCACGCTGCTGGACGGCACCGTGTTTGACGACACCAAGGGCAAGTCTGTGGAACTTCCTCTCCAGGTCATCCCCGGTTTTGCCGAAGCGCTGACCACGATGCCCGTCGGCTCCAAATGGATTGTCTACATTCCTTCCGAGCTGGCTTACGGGGAAAACACTCCCGGCGCTCCGATTGAACCCAATTCCCCGCTCATCTTTGATTTGGAACTGGACGGCATTTCGGAAGCTCCTGCTCCCCAGGGAGGCCCCATGAGCATTTCTCCGGAACAGCTTCAGGAGATGCTTAAGCAGAGCGGCGCCCAGCAGCATTAAGGAAAAAATAGTTCAAGTCAGGGCCGTTCCCGGGAGGGAGCGGCCTTTTTGTTTTTATCTGTACCGCTTTCATCAGGAAAGCGAATGGGCAGACTGGGAATTTATAATCCTGCTTCTTTCCTTAATCTATGTATTTTACTTGTAATGAAAGAGTGATGGTTTTGTTTCTCTGGATATGGAGGTGGATATGCTGGACAGGCGGGGTTTATTATTTTCTATTATTTATTTAATACGAGTCATTTCCAAAAATAGACTTGCTAACGGATTATAAATCCGGGTATTACTGGCCACAATATCTTTGATCAGTATGAGACTTCATCTTCCTCCGTCTTTGCGTTCCGCCCTTCTCGCTTCCCTGGTTTCCTTCTCCGGCATTTACTCTTATTCCCATGCCGCAACCTCGGCGGATTTCTGGCAGATTCCCGATTTTGGCGGTCCTGATTTTACATGGACGGGGGATGGGGAAGGCGACGCCGTAGGGACGGCAGACAACTGGGAGGGAGACGCGGCGCCCTCCCGCGTGGACAATAAGGGTCCGCATTTGATTTTTAATGGCGTGGATGTGACGGTTACGGGAACGCCTCCCAATACCTCGGACGGAGGCGGTGTTTCCGTTACAGGGAACGGCATCGTATCCGTGGGGCTGGGACAATGGGGCGGCAATGTGTACGTGGAGAAGGGCTCCTCCCTTACCACATCCTTCAGCAACCAGATCAAAAATACGGAAGCGGAAGGCCATGCCAATATTTATGTGGACGGCATTCTGAACATGACGACTCCGGGAGGGAATCTCAATTTTGACAATGGCACTGGTTCCGGCAATCATTACTGGCATATCGGGCTTGACGGAATGGTCAACCTGTCAAACACCACCACAATTACCAAGAACGCCAAAACATGGAATGTGGAGGTAGTGGTTGCCAGCGCCATGGAAGAGCTTGCGGTCACCAATCGCGAGATGGTTGACGACGCCCTGATCACACGCTATTTCATGTCTACAGGGGCCGATTTGGGGGCATCCCTGGATTCCCTGCGTATTTGGAAGCAAACCGGGGATGATGCTTATGAGGCATTGACGAGGGTTGATTCCGCCGGCCAGCTGGGAGCGGGTAATTTCCTGCTTGTTTCCAACGGTTCCGGCATGTCCGTGCAGTACAAGGGGGAAGGGTATGATGCAGAAACTCTGGTGTGGAATTCCAACGGAACATGGAGCAATACGGGAACGGGCTGGTACAAGCAGGGTGACGGAACCAAGACGGATACTTCCTTCCTGAATGGGGATGCCGTCATTTTCACGGCGGCGGAAGGCTCCAAAACAGTCAATTTCTCTGGAGGGATCAATGTCTCCTCCATGACATTTGAGACGGATTATACGCTCCTGCCCGGGGAAGGAGCTACTCTTTTTGCCCAGGAAACGGTTTTAAGCAACGGCTCGTCCCTGACGTTGGGTGACGGGGATCACCGTTTTTCCGGTTTTGAAAGCCTGGTGACGGGTGGGGAAAATTCTTCCCTCACGGTTTACATGAAAACGGATGCTTCTTCTGCGGGAAGCGTCAATTTGCTGGAGGGTTCGGCCCTTCAGAATCTTTACGTTTATGGAGCTTTGAGACTGAGGGCTTCTTCCCAGTCGGGATCATGGATGCTTGGCGGAGCCAGCCTGCATATGATGGCGGGTTCTACCATGGTGTTCGGTTCCGATGCGGGGACATCCATCGGAGCGGGGCAAACGGTAATAGCGGAGGGCAGCTTGAATGTCTATGCGCAGAATGTTTCCGACAGCAACACGTATCTCTGGAACCTGGAGGGCGGCGAGAATGTCTCGACTGGAGATACGCTGACCTTTAACGGGACCAGCAATCCGACCGTGGCAGGGAATATCACATACGCCGGGAATATCGTATCTGGCGCCCAGACCGGTTCCACGGTGACGTTTACGGGAAATATCCAGGCGGAATCGTTCAAGGTAGCCCATTATTACGGCAGGGTTCATATGGCCGATAATGAATTGGAAGTCAATAAGCTGTGGGTCGGGGCCGGCGGTGGGTATGACAATTCCTTATATGGGGCTCTTGATCTTGATTCCGGCAATGTGACTACGGCAGGCCAGGTCCGGCTTGCCGAGCTGGGGCATGGGGTGCTTAATGTGAACCAGGGTTCCTCTCTGACTGTCACCGGCAGCAATGATACCCATAGCACAAGCGCCAGTTTCCTGCTGGCTCACTGGGCTTATTCAGGGGAACTTAATTTGAGGGGCGGTTCTTTGACTGCATTGCAGACCTCGATGCATCTGTCCTGGGATGGCACGGGCATTTTCAATGCCGCGTCCGGGACGGCCGATTTGCAGGGAATGGACTTTTGGGCTTCCGGAAGCGGTTCATTCCGGGGCAGTTTCCTGTTGGGTGGCGCAACATTCGGGGATGCCAGGGTGAACATAGGCTCTTCAGGCGTTACCAATGTGGCGGGAGCGGCCGTTATCAAACTGGGAGAAGGCACGCTGGGGGCTTTGTCCAACTGGGGTATAAGCTATAATCCGAATTTCACGGCCTCTTATATAGAACTTCTGGGCACGGTGAATGGGACTATCCTTGACACGCTGGATGCCAATGACCATGCCACGGGGCGTACTGTGACTTTCTCCAACGGGCTGAAGGGAGACGGTAAGCTCGTGAAGGTTGGCGACGGGGTTCTGGTTCTTAACGGAACAGCCCAGGCCCCGGTTCCTGCCGAAGGAGAAACGGCAGCCGTCCCCGGCTTTACCGGAACAGTGGAATTGAGGGGAGGCGGTTTGACGGTGAAGGATTCCAGCGTTATCGGGCAGGGGGCCTTGCTGATCGGAGGCGGCCTTACCGTGAACGTTACGTCCGCGGACGGGTATGTGCTGAATGCCGGTTCCACGCTGGGAGCCACGGGAATTTCCGGAGGAACGGCTACTTTATCCGCCGGGTTGACGTTAAACGGCGGCACTCTGAGCTTCAATTCTCTCGATTCGGAGACGGCAGCCCTGACCGTCAACTCCATTAGTGGCAGTGAGGCCACGGAAGTGCGGCTGGGTTTGTCTTCCCTGGAAACAGGGATTAGTTATGCCTTGCTTTCCGGAGCGGGGTTGACGGAAAGTTCTTTCTTTACTTTGGGCGGAGCTGCTGCGGAGTTGTACAACGGAACGTTTTCCGTCAGCAATGGAACTCTTTACGTCAATTTGAGCGACAAGGAAGGTTTGTTGAGGTGGAAGAGCGGCACCTGGAATACGGAAAGCTCGAATACCTCCTGGAGCCTTGACGGAACACCGTCAGCTTATGCCGATGGGGAGACCGTATATTTCTCCAATGGCGATGGCGTGGATAAAAATGTGACGATTGCGGGGAATGTCGCTCCAGGCAGAATCAATGTTTCCGGTACGGATTTCATTTTTACGGGTGACGGTTCCATTACCGGGGATACGACGCTGAACCTGCTGGACGGAGCTTCCCTGACCATGAACAATGCCAATTCCTATGCCGGGGATACCGTTCTTGGCGATGGCAGCAAACTCGTTGTCGGCAATGCCGGAGCGCTGGGCACCAGCACGGTCCTGTTGCAGGGAGATTCCGTTCTGGAACTGACCACGGGTACGTGGAACGGGTTGGGAACACGTTTGGACGCCAATTCCTCAGGCACGCTGAAATTGAGCGGGAACGCCTCCGGAACGACAACGGCCGCCCTGACTGGAGTCAGCTATGAGCTGGGAGCCAATACCACGCTGACCCTTTCCGCCGGAACCTATGGAAATACGATTACCGGGGCCGGTACGCTGATATCCGCGGTAGGAACGAATGTCCTTAATGGAAATGTTGATATTACAGGAGAGTACAGGGTGCTGGCAACCAACGGCACGGCATGCACCTGGACGCTGGGGGCCGGCGCTTCCGTGACGGCGGGAAGCTTCATCGGCCGCTACGAGTACAATGGAACAACCACGCTCAACATCAGCCGGGACGCCGTGATGAACATTACCGGCACGCTGCGGATTGCCCGTGACGGAAAAGGCGTCATGAATATTGGTTCGGGCGGCATGGTGCTGGCCCAGACGCTGGATTTGGGGCAGAACTGGGATGGAGTAAGCGCCAAGGGCGCCACCATTAATCTGAATGGAGGTTCCCTGCTTCTTGGTTCAGGCGGCATGACGGCATCCGGAAATACCAATACGATTGCCCTGAACATGAACTCCGGGACGCTGGGGACGACGGCGGCGGAAGGCTGGTCTTCCGCCTACAATATGTCCCTTACTGGAAATGTGACGGTTGATACCCGCCAGTATGATGCGGAAACCAAGTCCTACCATGACCTGGCTTCCACCGGCATCACCCTAGGAGGCGCCCTTTCCGGAGCGGGCGGCCTGACGAAAACCGGTTCAGGCACCTTGACTCTTTCCGGGCAGAATACTTATACGGGCCTGACCAATGTCCAGGCCGGAACGCTGGCGTTTACGAATACGAACGCCATGGCCCTGGGCAGCATTTCCATGGGTGCGGGCGCCAGAATGACGACGGCTTCCGCTCTGACGCTGAATAGCGGTGCCACCCTCACTTTTGACATGACGGGCGTGGTGGCGAATGAGCCTGTCATCAATATCACGGCCGGGTCCCTGGCTATTGCGGATTCATCCTGTGCGCTGACTATCAATAATTATGGTGAATTGGAGGCATCTAACTATGTCCTGGCCCAGTGGGCTGCGGATGGAAGCCTGACGACGGATTCCTTCACATGGGCGCCCGACATCACCAAGGAAGGGTTCGAATATTCCGTGGTGGTGGAAAACAACCAGCTTGTGCTGAAGGTTGCTGACGTCAGCGGGGACAATGGTTTTGTCTGGAACGGAGGAACGGACCGGAAGTGGATCAACACCAGTGTTGACGGCTGGACGACGAGGCTGACGGGGGCGGATACGCTGGATAATCAGGAAATTTACTTCTCCTCCGCAGAAGCGGGTGAAGTCAAGGTTTCCGGCATTGTAACTCCCAAGAGCGTTGTTTTCAACAGCGGCGCTTACACGTTGGTCAGCGATCCCGACAACGGGGGGTCTATTGCGGATTCCACAGCTCCCACCACGCTTACCGTGAACGGTACGGCTGAAGTTGCCTTAAACCTGGCCAATACCTATACCGGAGGGACGATACTCAATGGCGGTACCCTTACCATTGGCGCTGACGGAGCGCTGGGAACGGAAGGGGATATTATATTCAACGGGGGGACGCTGGCCTATGCGGATTCCGCTGCCGGTGAGGATGCGACAGGGTATGACATTTCCAGCCGTGTCAACGTCGGAGACGGAGGTTTCCTGAACGTTTCCGTGCTTGGCGCCGGGGATACCGTTTCCTGGGCCGGCTTGTCAGCCGATGTCATGGGGGCCGGCACTACCCTGACCAAAACGGGAGCGGGCACGCTGGCCCTTGGATACGCAGGGAATACCCTGGCCCACCTCACTGTTGAAGAGGGTACGCTCGCTTTCACGGGCGGTGCGACTATCGGCGTAAATCCGAACAATGCTACTATTGTCCGCGTCAGTGAAGGCGCTTCCCTTGCTCTTTCCGGCGGAACCGTCAACCTGCATGCCCAGCTCAATGGGGCGGGCACCGTCACTATCGGGACTGCGGATACTGCGGGACTGGTCAATATCTCCAATACGGGCAATACCAACTTCACTGGCCGCCTGGAACTGGTCGGCAACGGGGTGAATATGAATACCAATGCCAACTGGGTAGCCTTTGGGGCAGGAAATACGCTGGGAGGCGGTACCGTTTTCATCGACGGCAAGGGCTTCCATTTTTCCGCGGGTACGACGGCGGCCAATTTTGAAATCGGCGCAACCCACGGTGCGATGCAGAACGGCTCCTCCGGCGCCACATACACTTTCTCCGGAAACCTTTCCGGTTCGGGTACGTGGGCCATGGCTGCGAACGTTCGGATGAACAATGTCCTCACGGGATCCCTCAAGGACTTCTCGGGGACCCTGTCCACCAATGAGACTTCCTCCAACAACAATCGCCAGGCCTGGAACTTCGGTTCCGGCGGGGTTTGCGCCACGGGTGAAGGGAATTCCGTTTTTGGAGACGGCGCTATTCTGGGAGGTAACACGGGGTCCACGGATACCGGGCTGGCCGCACAATACAACGTCAACTACAACAATACGGAACTGGTGTTGAACGCTCTGGTGCAGGGCAACTCCAGCCTGACGCACGCAGGCACGGGCACTCTGATTCTGGATAAGGCCAATACCGCTACGGGAGCGCTCGGCATTACAAATGCCGGAGCCGTAGTCCAGCTTGGCACGGAAGACAAGGCCGGCCAGTGGGCCGGAACCGTGCTGAATGGAGCGGGAACGCTGAAAATCGTCAATGGCGCGCTGACCTCCGCCATGACGCGGGCGGAAGGCGCCACGGCAGCCATTGTCGTGGACTCAGCAGCTTCTGTCAATTTGGGGGGGACTGACGGCAGCATGCTCAAGGGCATTACGCTGGCTGCCGGAGGCAGGCTTGCCAACGTTTCCGGAGATATTACGGTGGGGGCGGGAGCCACGGAAACATTGAATCTTACCTTGGGAGCGGATAACATCAACCAGGATGCGGCTGGGGCGGCCATCATTGACCAGGGAGACGGTAGGCTTGTCATCAACAATCCCGCCACAGTCAATCTGGACATTGACGCTATTGTGAACACGCTCGTCGCCCATAAGGAAGCCGGTGCGGAAAGCTGGCTCACCCTGACGACCGGAACGCTGGAATGCGAAAACCTTGGCGATATCCAGTTCAGCAAGATTCTTTCCAATTACGGCATCCGCGTGACGGGCACCGATGGAGGAAGCCTGGTGCTCAGCGGGCAGGTCAGCGGGCTTTATATGGTGGATGATTCCTCTACTTCCGATCCTGATACCGTCACCAACTACGGCACGCTGGGGATGTACTCCGGCGTGGTGATTTCCCAGGACAAGACGTTTACCGTTCAGTTGGCCGGCGCACCCGGCGATTCCGACGGGGACGGCGCGGTCATCAACAACCTGCTGGGCGCTACGGGAAGCACGCTGAAAGTGGAAAACACCAGTGCGGACGGAGGCAACGCTGTTGTCATCCTCAACAACGAACGTCTGGAAACGGGATTGCCTGCTCCTGATGATTACGCCGGTGCGGATTCCATCATGGGCGGAAGCATCGTCGGGGAAAACGGAGTCACCTTCGTCAAGCAAAACACGGGCAAGCTGACAGTCAACGGTTCTTTTGTGACGGACACCCTGCGTGTGGAAGGCGGTTCTCTCGCTCTTAACGGTGAAGGGAACAGCTTTAATCATGTGGAACTTGCCGGCGCAGAGGAAGGGGGTGTTCTGGACATCAACCGGAATACCGTCATGGGTGATTTGACGGACAGCGGCGAAGGTGCAGCCCTGAACATCGGCAGCGGAGCCTCCCTTTCCGTCAACGGCGCCAGTAGTCTTTCCTCCAGCACCATCCAGGGCAGCGGAACGCTGACCCTCCGTGATACGCTGGAAATTTCCGGAACAGCCTCCCTTCAGGGCGGTGTTCTTCTTGATCTGGCAAAAGATGACGATTCCACGGGAACGCTCGACCTCGGTTCGACATCCGGCAGCACCGTTTCCGGAATCGGCGGAGAAGGAACACTGAAGAGCGCAGGAGGCGTTTTGACCGTCAATACCGGTAATTTGGGCGGTGGTTCCGTTTTCAGCGGTACGCTGGAGGGACGCGGGCAGCTTAATATTTCCGGCAATGCCGGGCAGACGTTTGAAAACGTCATGACCGCTGCCGGCAGCAGCTGGGCAGTTAACAGCACGGGCCTTCTCAATATCCGGATGGGAGGGACGGTAGACAACCCGAGAGCCAATACGGCGCTGACCCTCAGCAGCTTGACGCTGGGAGACGGTTCCAGTACGAACCTTACCTTCAACACGGACTACGCTGGCCCCATTATCAGCGTGACCGGAAATATCAGCATCAGCCAAGGCGCGGAAATAGCTCTCAGTTCTACTGGCGGAAATGAACTGACTCTGGACGCAGACGGCAGTTATACGCTCATGCACGCGGATGGCACCATTGATCTGGGAGGAAGCGACAGGCTGGCTATCCTGCTGGATCCCTCCTCCTCCGCTTTCAAGAAATTTGAAAATGATGCGTACTTGGTGATGGAAAACGGCAACCTTGTTTTGATGGCCACGGCTTCCAAGGACAATAAATATGCCCGCCTTGCGGATACGTTTAATTCCAGGGCCGGAGCAGAACTTCTCTGGAACCTGCCCGGCGATCTTGCTGCGGATTCCATCCTCAAGAAGGTGGATGACGCCGTAGGAGCCCTGACGTCTTCCGACCCCTCGGAAGCGAAACGCGCCATGGCGGCGGCGGCTGGGAGCACGGTCAACGCGCTGGGGACGGCGCAAAGGGACGCCCTGCGCGACCAGATGGGCTGGATCAGGAACCGGACCACCCTCATGG
>OLGE01002174.1_pt1 | contig 17841 bp, 10 predicted proteins | sample 1605151 | NCBI WGS metagenome assembly OLGE01 (sample SAMEA3888912, study PRJEB22519) | human gut metagenome | biome: human gut; feature: human-associated habitat; material: faeces | place: Denmark | collected 2010
CGGCAAAGGTAGGAAACGCTAAGAATATGGCAAAAACCTGCGGCGGAATTTTTCGGGTTTTATGCCTAAGAACATGGTTTCGAAAGGAAAATTGGGAGCGAAAGACTGTTATCGCGTTATTATATATATATGGGCAGAGCTTTCTCAACGTGACTGTGGCCCTGTCTTTGCGACAAAATGAGCTATAATGCTGCGCCCCATCCTACGCCAAGGTATTCGTTTATTCATCGGTACGCCGTCTGAGACCAGAAACTATATTTTGTTCTCTACTCGCGGCCGGCGTTCGTGCTACTCGCGGCCGAAGGTAGCGCTACTCGCGGCCGACGGTAGCATTACTCGCGGCCGCGAGCAGCACGAATGGCGGCCGCGAGTAGACAAGTTCCTAAAGAGTTTCAGAGCTGACATCTTGTTTTATCCTTGCGAAGTAATGCGTCGGTCCTGGGGAGCAGAGACGACTGCACACCGTCCCATGTTCGCTGACAAGCATAGGGACAGGGGGACGAAATCCGCCATGTGCTTGCTTTTTGCCGTTTCCGAAGATAAAAAACAAGCCCTCTGGCAGTTTGTTTAACAGTTTTTTTCTACTTTTGCAAAAATATATAATTCTACAAGCGTTCCAACGCTGAAACTTAGGCCGTTAGAACGCCACTTCAAACAACACACCATAATGATTACAGAAAACCAGGGCATATATGATGCCCGCAAATTGGGCAAGGCAAAGTTTGCAGTGCTCGGTGTCCAGCACCTTTTTGCCATGTTTGGCGCAACCATCCTCGTTCCGCTCATCACCGGCCTCGACGTGAGCGTCACCCTACTCTTTGCAGGTATCGGCACCCTCATTTTCCATTTCATCTCCCAACTGAAAGTGCCGGCATTCCTCGGCTCGAGTTTCGCCTTCCTCGGCGGTTATACCTCTGTCAAGCAGCTATGCGTGGCACAGGGCCTCACCAACGAGGTGGCGCTCGACTATGCCTGCATCGGCGTTGCCGCAGCGTCGCTGCTCTATTTCGTCATGGCCTTTTTGCTCAAGATGTTCGGCACGGAGAAGGTGATGCGCTTTTTTCCACCCGTGGTGACAGGTCCGATGGTCATCGCCATCGGTCTGACGCTCTCTGGCTCTGCCATCAGCAACTGCCAGCAAAACTGGCTACTCGCCGTCACGGCCATCGCCATTGTCATCGCCACATCGATTTGGGGCAAGGGCATCATCAAGATTGTGCCGATTCTGCTTGGCGTGCTCGGCTCCTACATCCTGGCGGCCGCAACGGGCGAGGTTGACTTCACGAAGCTCAGCGAGGTGGCTTGGGTGGGACTGCCCATTAACATGGAGCGCACAGCATTTGCCGTCATGCAGTCGCCCAATTTCGACCTCATCATCACGTCGGTCATCGCCATCTTCCCCATTGCCTTTGCCACCATCATGGAGCACATCGGCGACATGTGTGCCATCCAGAGCACGGTTGGCAAGAACTTCATCAAGGACCCCGGCCTTCACCGCACGCTCAGCGGCGATGGTTTGGCCACATTCTTAGCTTCTCTCTTCGGGGCACCGGCCAACACGACGTACGGCGAGAACACGGGCGTGCTCAACCTCACGAAAGTGTTTGATCCCGCCGTGATCCGCCTGGCGGCCTGCTTCGCCATCCTGCTCAGTTTCTGCCCCAAATTCGCCTGCCTCATCGGATTGATGCCTGCTGCCACCATCGGTGGCGTGAGCCTCATCCTCTATGGCATGATTTCGGCCGTCGGCGTGCGCAACCTCGTTGAAGCCTCGGTCGACTTTTCGTCGTCGCGCAACGTGTTTGTTGCCGCCCTCATCCTCGTGGTGTCGATTGGCGTGCAATACGGCACAAACGGCGGTGTGCAAATCGGCCCTGTCGCCATCTCCGGCCTGGCGCTCGCCGCCCTCGTCGGCATTTTCCTCAACGCCATCCTCCCCGAACAACTCGGCATGAAGGTGAAGAGCTTCAAGGGAAAGGACAAGTCGCACTTGAAATAATGCTGAAACACTACATGGAGAATCTCCATAACGGACCTACGCCTTGGTATCTATCAAGGATTCAGCGAGGACATAAGTCGGTGTTCTATATTAAATAAAGTTGGTATTAAAACCCAGCATGATATTTTGAACACCTACATATCACACGAAACAAACATCATATCCTATCCACCTTATGATTTCAAATACCAAACTTCTGCAAATCGTTGCAGCATTTCTGCTCTTCATCGGCCTGGCCGACATGAAGGCGACGGCACAGGTCGTTGAAAACCCGAAAGAGGTGTGCGACCTTTTAAACCGTATTGGTGGGGAAGGCACTGCCAAACGCATCGCCACCGCCATCGACCCTTCCGTGGCCTCGGCAGGCAGAGAAGCCTTTGTGCTGACGTCGCAAGATGGGAAACCCTGCATCAAAGGTTCAAACGTTTCGGCGCTGACCACGGGCATCAACTGGTATCTCAACCACTATGCACACGTCAACATCGCCTGGAACAATCTGACGACCGACCTCTCGCAGGTGGAGTTCCCCGTGCCGACGAAGCAGGAGAAACACTCCACAACGGTTGGCTACCGCTACTACCTCAACTATTGCACTTTCTCTTATTCCATGTCGACTTGGACTTGGGAGCGCTGGCAAAAGGAAATCGACTGGATGGCGCTCCACGGCATCAACATGCCGCTGCAAATCGTTGGTCTCGACGTGGTGTGGCAGAAACTCCTCACGCAAGATTTGGGATATACCGACGACGAGGCCAACGCTTTCATCGCCGGACCGTGTTTCCAGGCTTGGTGGGGCATGAACAATCTGCAGGGATGGGGCGGCAAGAACCCGGCATGGTGGTATAAGCGCCAGGAGGCCCTCGCGAAGAAAATTCTGGCCCGCGAGCGCGAACTGGGCATGGAACCGGTTTTGCCGGGCTACGCCGGCATGGTGCCGAGCGACATTGCCAAGAAAGGCTATTCGGCCAACAACCAGGGAAACTGGTGCGGCTTCCTGCGTCCTTACATTCTTGACCCCAACACGGAGGCATTTGCCGAAATCTCCGCGAAATATTACGCACGCCTCGCGGAGGTGATGGGCACGTCGGCCTACTACAGCATGGACCCCTTCCACGAAGGGGCCAACACGAGCGGCATCGACGTGGCCTCGGCCTACAAGCGCATCGGCGAAGCGATGTTCAAGGCCAACGGCAAAGCGAAATGGGTCATCCAGTTTTGGCAATGGAGCCAGGCACAATATAATGTGCTTTCGCAGGTGTCGAAAGGCAAACTCATCGTGCTCGACCTCTTCAGCGATGCCCACACGCATTTCGGAGAATATAACGGACACGATGCCGTTTACTGCATCCTCCCGAATTTCGGCGGACGCACGGGACTCTTCGGCCGCCTCTCGAAGGTGATGAAGGATTTCTACGCACAGAAATCGTCGAACGCCAACGTGAAGGGCGTTGGGGCAACGCCGGAGGCCATCGAGCAGGTGCCGGTGCTCTATGATGCCCTCTTCGAACTTCCCTGGCGCGCCTCGGCTCCTTCGCCGCAGGCGTGGCTGAAGGATTATACGTTGGCACGCTATGGCACATCAAACACGGCGGCACAGAAGGCCTGGGAACTGGTGCGCAACTCGGCGCTAAATTGCGAAACTTCATTGCAGGGCCCCCACGAGGCGGTGTTCTGCGCTCGTCCATCGCTCACTGTCGACCGCGTGTCGAGCTGGGGCGGAACGGGCATTTTCTATGACACACAGATGATGGTGGGCGCTGCCCACAACCTGCTGGCGGCACAGTTATCGGGGACCAACTACAGTTATGACCTGACGGATTTCTCTCGCCAGGCACTGACCGACTACGGCCACCAGCTCCTCGCTTCCATCAACGAAGCGGCCAAAAGCCAAAACGAGGCGGAGGCTTATGCCAAACGACGGGACGCTTACTTGCAACTGATGCTTGACCTTGACGAACTGCTATCCACCAACGAGAATTTCATGCTCGGACGCTGGACGAACATGGCACGGGGCATTGCCGACGAGGCGGAAGGCACCACTGAAGCCGACCGCCAATGGCTTGAACTCAACAATGCGCGAACGCTGATTTCGACGTGGGGCGACGAGAACTCAAGCGAGGCCAGCGGACTACGCGATTATTCCTACCGCGAATGGGCAGGCATGATGAAGGATTTCTATTATCCGCGCTGGCAAGCGTTTTTCAACAACCGCGACAACGGAAAGGTCCTTCCAAACTGGTTTGCCAACGACTGGAAATGGGCGCACAACGCTTCGCTGAGCTATTCCGACCAACCAACGGGCAACACGGCTGAAGTGGCGGCACGCCTGCTCGGAAAGTATTTCGCAACGCTGCAAAAGACTGACGGCACTCCTTATTATATATACCGCTACCTCGCCACCGATGCGACATCAACACTCGTGTTTTCCGCACTGCGCGGAGAGACGTTCACGCTGCCACTGGCAACGCCAACCGACGGAACGACGCTTTCTTTCGGCATCGACCTGGACAACGATGGCACCATCGCCGACAACGAAATGACGGAAACGACCGCGATGAATATTCCGGCAACGGCGGCATGCGGCAAAGCGAAAGCGATGCTGAAATTCAACGACGGCACGCAACTGCTCTTCACCGTTATCCTCAAGGACAACATCACGGAGGCGAGAAGCGTGACGGTGCAGACGGCCGACGCGAAACAGGGGCGCGTGCAGATTTCTGGAACAACGAAACTCACGGTGACAAACGCCAAGGAGGTGACCATGCGTGCCACTCCCGCCAATGGCTGCGAATTTCTCAACTGGACGGATGATTCAGGACGCGCGGTGAGCACGGAGAACCCGTACACCTATTATGGCGCGGCGCCGCAGACTTTCACGGCACATTTCTTTGCCGACAAATGGGGCATGCCGCAGGAGAACATGGCGGACTACAACGACATGAAATCCTTCGGGCAATTTCTCCGCTCCATCGCTGTGGCGCAAAACGGCGATGAAGAGAAAAACGTCTATGCTGCTACTGACTGTCCTGAATCGCTCTGCCAGACAACGCAGACGGTGAAGGCGCCACAAGGCAGCCGCTTCAAGCTCCACTGGCTTTCTTCTGGCGGCCTCAACTATTGCCGCCTCTCGGCCTACATCGACCTCAACGCTGACGGCGACTTTGAGGACGAGGGCGAAGTGTTGGAGGTTTACGGCAAGAAGGAAAGTCCTGCCAACGATGCGCTGAACGATTATGTCTTGACCGTGACGCTCCCCTACGACCTGCCACTGGGCATCACCCGCATCCGTTTGCGCTTCGACAGTTCCTGGGCTTCGGGCTGGGACAGCAAAACGGACGGCATGCCGGCCAAAAGCGAAACGAAGCGCATGGTGTATGACATCCCTGTGTTGGTGACGGACAAATCGTCGGAGGCTTGCACCGTGACGGTGAAATCGGCCGACATGAAAAAAGGAACGGCTGACGCCAACGGCCAGCCCGACACTTACACCTACCGCGCCGGCGAGGAAATCGTGTTGCGTGCCTACCCTGCCGACGGCTATGCCGTTGACCACTGGACGGACACCTACGGACGCCGCGTGCCGCAGGCCTGGAGCGATGGCAATTTTCTCCGTTTCTACGCCCCCGAGAGCGGCACATATACGGTGGTCTTCAAACCTGCAACCACCGACGGCATCAGTGCCGTTGAAAACTCCGCTGCCAAGGCCGCCTATGTCTATGACTTACTGGGCCACAAATTCGCCAACGGCAGTTTTCAGCACCTCCCTTCACGCATCTACATCGCAAACAAATAAAAACGGATGGGCAAGTGAACGGACTGCCGCCAGGCAAACTGAAAGCGACACCATTTACCACCTACGTATAAAACAAAGCGGATGGAAACACTTTGAAATGTTTCCATCCGCTTTGTTTTTGTGGAGAGAGGGGGAGCTATGTCGGCGGGTCAGCTGTTTATTTATTTCTTCTTGCCCATCCAGTTGATATAGTAACTCAACGTGAGCATGAAGTAACGGGGCAAGACATCCGTGTAGCGCTCAATGCGGCCCGTGGTGGTCACTTCGCTCTGATAAACACGGTTCTGAGCGAGAAGGTCGTGGATCTTGAAATGGAGGCCGAGGCGGTCATCGAAGAAATATTTTGAAAGCGAAGCGTCCCAGTTGGTCACGGTTTGATTAAGCAAAGCCTGACTGTTGCCAGCATAGAAGACGGTTTGCACGAAGGTGGCAAGCTGGATGCCGAAAGGCAGCGTGTAACTGAGGTCGCCATAGAGCACCGTTTCGCGATAGTCGTCGCTCATGCCCGGCTGGCACACATGGCGGAAAGCAGTGGTCCAACGGCCATAGAAACGGAATTTGTCACCAATGGTGGCTTGCAGGCCAAGACCTGGCGTGAAGCCCACGTTGCGCAGAAGACCAGCGGCGGCAGTCTGTCCAGCAAGGCTGGAGCGGTTTTCGGCCTGATAATAGTCGGAATCGAAAAAGACGCTGAGATAGAAGCGTTTTTTGGCATCGAGCGGTGTCGAAAACCGCGTGCTTCCCTGAACGGCATGCGTGCGCGAGGTGTTGACGGGCTGATAGGTGCGAACGGCCGTGGCTGCATCGTAGGTCGACTGCATGGCGATGTCGTTGTGCAAACGGCGGTAATTGGCGTCGATATTCCACGAACGGCCCGACTTGATATGTTGCAAACGATAGGCAGAACCCACCTGATGGGTGAAGGAATTGCCAAGTTGCTCATTGCCCAAGAAGCGGTTGAGCGGGTCGGAGGCATCGCGGATGGGAAGAAGTTGCAGGAGGGAGGGCATGGCGGGCCGACCCTGATAGCGGGCCGACCACTCCGGCATCCACGTGCGGCCTTCGCGGCTCTCGCGCTTCCAGCGGAGCGTCAAGTCGGGCTTAAAGAAGAAGCCGCTGCGAAGGGGACGGTATTGGCGGCCTTCGCGGTCGTAGTTGAGCGTGCTGCGCTGGTAATAGAAAGCCTCGTCGCCCTCAAGGAGGAGAGACGTGCCGTTGCTGAAAAGTATCTTGTGGGAGAAACGCAGACCAGCCTCGGCCTTTTCTTCTTTTTCAACGGCGTAGTAGCTGTTGGCCTCGTCAAGGCATACCGACTGCCAAGACGTTGAAGGAAGCTGGCCAAGCTGTTGAAGCGCCCAACCCTGTCCTTCGGCCCATTCCGTCATACGTTCAAGACGATATTCGGGATGATTGGACGTTCCGTAGCGGTAGGTATAGCGCAGGCGGGGCGTCAAGACGCCATCGTAACGCTTGAGATGTTCATATTTATGCACCCATTCGAGTTCGGGATTCAGATCGAGAGTATAGTCGCGATGAAAACGATAACGGCGGCGGGCGTCGGTGGCGGGGTCGGCATACGTTGTCAAGCGATAGTTGGCAAAATCATGCCGCTTCAGCGTGGCATGCTTCAGCGTTGCATTGAAGTTGAGAAGGTCGGAGCCGAAGACAAACGTTGACTTCCAAACTGGACGGTGGCTCACGCTGCGCTGACGCACCAACGACGGGGAGAGGAGACTGTTGAGCAGGGCATTTTCCGCCCCTTTTGCCTCTTCAAGACGGATGATGCTGTCGAGCGAAAGGTCGCTCCATGCGTTTCTGGCAGGAAGGTAATAAGACAGGGCGCGATAATCGTTCAGATTGCGGTTGCGGGAGAAATTGAAGTCATAGCTGACGGTGTGTTGCCAGTGTCCAGACTTCCTAACACGCAGGGCGGTGGCGGCCTCAGCGGCGAGGTCTTCACCATCAAAATGCTCTTCGATACGGTTCATGAGGTTGGTCGACGAGAGATAGGTCTCCTCGTTCCGCCAACTGTTCTTCTCGCTGTCTTTTCTGCTGACGGAACCACTGGCCGTTAAACGCCACGTTCCGTTTGGCTCCATATAATAAGAGAGACGGGCGGTCTTTCTACGGATTCTCCCCGATGGATCGGGATCTTCCATATTGGCGATGTCCATCATCTGGCGGTTCAAGTTGAAATTGTTGACATCGGCATTGACGGAGAACATCTGGCGGTCGTCGGCACGCATCAAGAAGGCTTGCCCACCCCAGAGGTTATCGGTGCCGCCATCAGCAGAAATTTTGGCCATCCACATGCCGATGTACTATCGCTTGAGGCGCACGTCCATGACATAGTTTTCGTCGTGCATATCCTTGCCCGTGAGTTCCGAGAGTTCTCCGGCCTTGTCGTAGACCTTTATGCGGCTGACCACATAAGCGGGCAAATTGTCGAGCGCGGCCTGGATGTTTCCGTTGAAGAAATCCTTGCCGCTGATGAGCAGGTTGTCAACGCGCTTACCGTTGATTTTGATTTCTCCATTGTTCAGTTCGGCCCCGGGAAGCTGCTGCACGAGTTTTCTGAGCGATTCCGTTTGGGCCAGGTTAAAAGCATCGGCATTATATATGATTGTGTCGCCCCTGTAGAACATCTTGATGCGCGTTCCTCTGACCTCAGCCTCGCCAAGTTGTTGCTCCTTGGCGCAGGGGATGAGATAGATGGCAGGCACTTTCACCTTCGTTTTTCCATTTTCAGGCACCACCTTGCTGCGGTATTCTTCAAAACCCTTTGCTTCAACCACGAGCATATAGCCCTCTCTGGCTGGCGCGACAAGCGAAAACGTCGCACCGCTGTGTTTGTCGACAAAAGTGTTGCTCCAATGGTCGCCTCTCTCGGTGATGAGCTGATAGCGCGTGGTGTCGGTTGCAAGAACGGTTGCTCCACCCATCGTCATGAGGCGCACAACGGCACGGCTCACGCCTTCACGCGTCAACACACTGCTGACGTCGCCTTTTATCTGGATTTCCTGGGCAGTAGCACATAAAGCGCTAAGCGTTAGAACGAACATTAACAATCTTTTCATGGGTACATCGGGGATTTAAGTCTTTTATATATTGGCCGCAAAGGTAACTTTTTTTTTAAAAAAAAATCTTGAGCCCATGATTTTTTGATACTACGCCATTGAATGTCTATGGGGCTAACGGTTTGTTTACGGCCTTGTCGCCAAGCCATCACGACTAAGAAATGCCAGAATTGGCATTTCTTAGTCGTGCAATATAGAATGTACACGGATTTTTTTGCAATATTGCCACTTTTTCCGTGTATAGAATCACGTACAACCCATGGTTTAAGTTGTATTTCTGCTTCCATCTCGAATCTATAGAAACCAAAAACAGCGGCCTACGATTTCTCGTAAGCCGCCGTAATAGAAGCGTGGACCAGCTAGGGCTTGAACCTAGGACCTCCAGATTATGAGTCTGAGAGAATGATGTTTTATGATTTTTTATATTGATAAATTTCGTTGATACACAACGTTTTGCTAATTTTGCGGCAGTTTATGATATGCCAAGAAATCCCATATCAAAATGTCTTTGTTTTCCCATTGTTTTCCCGAAAAGCGTAGGAAAATAGGGCGTTCATAAGAGAAATGGTGGGGTTTGTTTTCCCATTGTTTTCCGAGATTTGAGATAATTGGCAAGTTGAAACCTACAGACTATTGGCAAAATGGCAAAGAAACTGGACACTACTTACAAGAGCGCAAGGTACGGAAGTTGTACTTATGCCCTTATCCTTGACAAGCGTCACCCCAAGAAAGACCGGGAGACGTTTCCTGTCGCTATGCGCTATACTATAGACCGAAAATCATGGTATAGTTTTGTTGCTGGCGAATTTACGGAAGAAGATTTTGCAAAAGTATGCACGCTAAGTGCAAAGGCAGTGCGTTCAGAACTCTATGAAAAGAAGATGGAGTTTGATGCTATCTTTGATATCCAAACCGAGATGATTGAGCGTTTGGGCAATAGTCTGTCGCTCGAACGCATCAAGGCTGTTGTTACTGGTGTAGATACCACGAAAGAAACGTCTTTCATTGGCGTGTGGGAGAAGAAGATTAATTTCTATCTTACAGACAATAATGGTGAGCGTTGTACCACCGCAGAATCATACGAGTATGCCTTGAAGTCCTTTCAGAAGATAATGTGGAACAGACCTATTGTAGGCTTTAAGGTTGACAAAGAAGACATAGAGTATTGGAACAACGGCATGATGCATGGCGTAAAAGACGAAACAGGAAACCTTGTCGGCAAGATTAGCAATACAACTCGCGGAATATACCTCCGTTCTTGTCGGGCTGTATGGAACGAGTGCGTCTCCTTGGGCTACCTCACCAATCAAGAATACCCATTCTCCAATATCCAGAAGAAGAAATTGGTATCTATTCCTGTTGGGGAGTCGAGAAAGCATTGTTACCTTACAGTGGAACAAATGACAGAATTGTATCGGGTGTTTGTAGAAAAACGCTATCCCGATACTTGGAAGAGTGGATATGCTGAGAGAGCGCACTATTCGTTGGGATTGTTCCTTGCCCAATATCTGTGTAATGGTTTCAACCTTGCCGATGCAGGAGAGTTGACCTATTCTCAATATTATTTCGATACTGGCAGAAAAGCCTTCAAGTTCAAAAGAGTGAAGACCACAAACCGCACTGAGGGCGGCTCTGAGGTGATTATCCCGATCATAGAACCTCTTCAAAGGATTCTTGACGAGATTGCCGCTGAACCTGTACTCAATGGCTTTGTATTTCCAAAGATTCTGCAAGGTGCGACATTGAAAGCAGACAAGCGCAAGCGAATCTCGCAAGAGAACTCCAACGTACAAGACAGAATCATCAAAATCTGTCAAGAGGTGCTTCATTGGGAAGTGCGCCCATCGGGAACGTGGTGCCGACATTCATACGGCACAAACCTTGCTCATGCACGTGTGGAACAGCGTTATATATCCGAAAGTATGGGACATTCAACCAATCATTCGATAACAGATAGGTATATTGCCCAGTATCCTTTGGAGACGCAGTTTGAATATAATAGCAAACTCCTTGACTTGGAGCCAAAGATAACGGAGGAGGATATCAACAATATGACGGAAGAACAGAAAACAGCAATGCTTCTGAAACTTTTGACGAAGAAATAATCACATTCAATATATAAAGGTATAACATGGCAAACGAAATATCAACATACACTCACGAAGGGATGGAACTTCCTTTTGAGGATTGGAGCAAAACGCTCCACTCTTTCAATGACTTGGCATCCATCATTCAGTCCACCCATGATGCAGCCCAGTCTTCGGCTGTAAGGGCTATCAACCATATGCAGACTATGCGCAATTGGCTCATTGGCTATTACATCGTGGAGTTTGAGCAGCACGGCAAGGATAGGGCTGAGTATGGAACACAACTGCTAAAAAAGTTGGAGGAACGAGTGAATAGAAAAGGACTCAATGTTACTCTGTTTCAGACTTCTCGAAACTTCTACGGCTTATACCCACAAATGGGAGGGTTGTTTGTTCCAAATGAAATTTATTCAACGTTGTCGAATAAATTGGGAACTGATAGTTCTTTTATAAGCGAACTTGCTGATAGTAAGACTAATGCAATTTGTGCAACAGCGTCGCATAAATTACAAACATCACCAGAAATGATTGTTTCACGCCTTTCTTTTTCTCATCTACGAGAGATTATGAGCGTGGATGACCCTCTTGCCCGTTACTTCTACGAGCAGGAGTGCATCAAGTGTACGTGGTCTGTCCGTGAGCTTCGCCGACAGATTAGTACCAACCTCTATTTCCGTGCAGGCATCAGTGCCAATCCAGAGAAAATGCTTTCATTGTCATCGGTGCAGGGGCATGACTCGGCAGCATTACAGATTCGTCAACCTTTCACTTTTGAGTTTCTCGGACTGAAAGCGCAGGAAACAGTGGATGAGCACAATTTGGAAGATGCGCTGATAAGTCATCTTCAAGAGTTTATCCTCGAATTAGGCAAAGGCTTCTGCTTTGAGGCTCGCCAAAAGAGAATCATTATTGATGACGAGTATTACTACCCCGACCTTGTATTCTATAATCGCATACTGCATTGCGGTGTCATCATTGAACTGAAGAACGAAGAGTTTTCGCATGAGAACCTCGGACAGCTCAATGCTTATGTGTCATATTACAAGGAGAATGAGATGCAGCCAGGGGATAACCCTCCTGTCGGCATATTGCTCTGCACACGAAAGGGGAAGAAGATGGTAGAATATGCTCTTGCTGGCATGGATAACCAACTTTTTGTTTCCACCTATATGCTCCAGTTGCCTGACAAAAAGACACTGGAAGATTTCTTGTTGAAGCAGTTGGGCGAATGAGCGTATTTCTCAAATTGCCACCTAATAACAGGAATATAGCAGATGGACATTAAAGAATTCAAAAAGAACGCCATGAGGGATGCGCTTGACAAAGTGCATTCTTGGAAGCAGGAACACCAAGAGGATTACTCACGCTTCTCATTGGATATGATGAAGATGATGCGCAACGATTTCAGCCAAATTGAACGCATATTCAAAATGGCTGCGAAATATGTGCCTACATCTGTGCTTATTGAGTGTCGGAAACTATTTGTGTCCAACACAGATACCGTTCTGTCAGATGATGAAAAGGCAGCCGTGGCTATACGTGTTGTCGATGAAATGATGGCTTTCACTGGATATCTGCGATTGGGTTTCTATTCCGAAGTTATTGGTAGGGATAAGAATGAAACAAACGAAGACCTAATCTTGATAAGGGAATATGGTCTTGTTGACAAGGATATGAGTGAGGAAGATGACGAGCATCTTTATATCCCTTATGTCTCAGCCAAAGAGTTTTGGGATTCGTTGCCTTCCCTCGTGCAAATGGCTGTTTTCAATTTCAGCAAAGGGCATACAGCGGAAGAACTTGCAACAATATCAAAGCGAATAATGCTGTCTGCCATTCATGCTCTCCCAGAAATGTATTTCCGTCTTCGTGAAGAAATCTTTGAGGAACGAAATACATTGCTGATGTGTACGCTCTATTATATCTGCTTTGACCATGGACTACCCAAGAGTGCAACGGCATTGAGCAAAGTAAGTCTTAACGACAAACAACTTTCCATCGTGCGTGAAAGTGTCAAAACAATTATAGTTAATCTTGTGGAAACCAGCGTTATGCAAGGTCTTGACAAGAAAGCAGAATGGACAAAACAAAGTAAGGAAATAGAGGACATAGAATTTCGACAGACCATAAAGAACGCCCTTGATAATACGAAAGGGAAGCATGGACGCAGAACCATTCAGCAAGAAGAGCTAAGCATCGACGACATCCTCATCGCAGAGGATAAGTCTGCATTGAAAGGAGCGATCCTATCTGCCCTCAATGATATGGAACATGAATACGAGACCGCTTACATCAAGGTAGCACTGCTGCGTACCAACCACCTTGCCCCCAATGTGTCTTTCGCCACTTTCCTGCGTGCAATAAATCAGTTCTTTAGTCGGGAATACAAGTACGCCCCTGGCCAAAGGGTAGATTCATTCATCACGATCAACCACAAAGAGTTTTCCGTGTCAAGTAGTTCTAAGTGGCAACGAGCAAGACGGATTATTTCGGGGTTGATAGAGAAATTCAGGAGAAAATCATAAGAAGCCTTTCTGCTCTAGAAATAAGATAATTATCGTAAAATATGCTATAATTACATGGTATTTTTATACCTTTGTAGCCGAAACATTCAAATAGGCAATCATGAAGTTGAATAGAATCAAAACAGTTCTGGTAGAAAAGGATGTGTCGCAAACAGACTTGGCAAAAGAGATTGGCAAAAGTTTCAGCACCGTCAATGCGTATTGCTGCAACAGGCAACAGCCGTCTTTGGAGCTGCTTTATCATATTGCGAATTTTCTATCGGTAAACATAAAAGACCTTTTAGTTGACAACATACAAGAAAAATAATGGAACAGGCACAATATAACTCTTTGTTTTCGTTTATCTGGAATATTGCGACAGACGTACTTGTATATGCTTTTGACAAGAGCGAATACAAGAAAATCATTCTGCCCATGATGGTTCTGAGGAGAATTGACGTTCTGCTCGAACCTACCAAAAAGCAGGTGATTAGCATGAAGGAGAATTTGGACAAGAACCATATTGACAACCAAGCTCCTATATTATATAATGTGACAGGCTACCCTTTCTACAACACCTCGAAGTTTACGATGAAGACATTGCAGAGCGAAATAGACGCTCAGCGACTGAAGATGAACTTCATCGAATATCTGAACGGTTACAGCAAGGATGTGCTTGACATCGTGGAAAAACTGCATCTTCGCCAAGTGATTGACAATCTGACGGAGACAGAACGTCTGGGCAGCATCATTGAGAAATTCACCTCGGACCATATAAATCTCAGCAACAAGCCTGTTCTTGACGACGAGGGCAACGAGAAACTTCCTGCGCTCGACAATCACACGATGGGTACTGTATTTGAGGAACTGCTGAGGCGGTTTAACGAGGAGAACAATGTGACCGAGGCTGGTGAGCACTTTACGCCAAGAGATTATGTGAAGTTGCTTGCCGACTTGGCCGTCCAGCCCATTGCCGACCAATTGCAAGATACCACCTATCGCATTTATGACGGTGCTTGCGGCACTGGCGGCATCCTGACCATTGCCCAGGAACGCATCAAAGAGTTGGGCGCGGAGCGTGGAAAGAACATTACCATCAGCATCTACGGACAGGAACAGGCTCCTGACACATACGCCACGTGCAAGGCTGACCTTATGATTTCTGGAGAGATACACTCTTTCCAGTATAACGAAGGCGGTCAGCAGCGCGAATATATTGCATACGGTTCAACACTGTCGCAAGACGGTCATGCAGGCGAAACCTACGACTTCTGCATTTCCAATCCTCCGTTTGGCACTCCTTGGAAGGAGGACTTAAAGAAGCGCGGCTTAAAAGATACGGAAAAAGCGAAGTTTACAGATTCGCGCTTTACCATACTCGACAAAGACGAAAAAGAAATTTCTTTCCTGCCCGACATCAGCGACTGCCAGATGATGTTTCTTGCCAATAACATCAGCCGAATGCAAGACGACACACCGCTTGGCACTCGTATCGTGGAGGTGCATAACGGCTCTTCGCTTTTCACTGGCGATGCTGGCAGCGGGGCAAGCAATCTGCGCAAGTATATCATTGAGAACGACTTGCTTGAAGCCATCATTGCCATGCCCGAAAAGGACTTCTACAACACGGGCATAGGTACGTACGTCTGGATTGTCACCAACCGAAAGGAAGAACGGCGCAAGGGATTGGTGCAACTGATTGATGCTACAAAAATCAGCACTCCGCTGCGCAAGAACCTCGGCGAGAAAAACTGTGAAACTTCCGAAGACAACAGAAAGGCTATCGTCAAGTTGCTCACAGACTTCAAAGAAACGGAGCAAAGCAAGATTTTCCCCAACAAGGAGTTTGGCTATTACAAAGTGACCGTAGAACGCCCATTGCGCATAGTGTACGAGAACCCGGAAAACATCACGCTGCCCGAACTGAAAAAGGCGGAAGATATGGTACTGCTTCAGCGAGTGCTCGACGCATGGAAAGAATACCTCGGCGGACATACCGTGGGCGACTACGCCATGTTCATCATGCTCGACCAGATGAAGATAAAAGTGCCAGCTGCAAAGATAAAACTCGTGCGCCAGTATCTCGGGCGCAGAGACGAGCGTGCCGACGTGTGCCACATGAAGCCAACTAAACTCGACAGCCCAGTGGAGTGCGACCCCATGCTACGCGACGTAGAACAAGTGCCTTTGCTCTACCCTGGCGGCATAGACGCATTCATGGAAAATGAGGTGAAGCCCTACGCTGCTGATGCCTACTACAACGCCGACAGCGTGGTGGTGGGCTATGAGTTGTCATTCACCAAATATTTCTATAAGCCAGTAGAACTGCGCTCCATTGCCGACATCACTGCCGACATCAACAACATTGAGAGCAGTCTGAAAGGAGTGCTCGGTGATATTCTGAATGTATAACCCTAAAACATTCACATCAATATGAAAAGATACAATGCATATAAAGACAGCGGCGTGAAATGGATTGGGGAGATACCGAGCCATTGGAAAACGACAAAGCTAAAACACATAATAGTAAAATTGTACAGAGAGAAGCGCCCTAATTCCGAACTTCTTGTTTGTTCAAACAAAGGGAAAGTCATTAAAAAAGGTGATTCTAAAATTGGTCTTGTCGCTGACAATGATGATATTTACCAAGGTGTCTGCAAAGGCGATTTGTTGATTCATGGCATGGACACATGGCATGGAGCAATAGCCATATCTAACTTTGATGGAATGTGTACACCTGTTGTACATGTGTGTGATAGCAAGCAAAATAAAACATATATCGCTCTTTATCTTCAGTTCATGGCTATATCAAAAGTGTTTAAACTTATTTCTAATGGAGTAAGACAAAACACAAGTGATTTTAGAAGCTGGGATAAAGTCGGAGCTATCCCCATAATGGTTCCACCCCTGCACGAGCAGCAAGCGATAGTTGACTATTTGAAAGATAAAACCCTTAAAATTGAGCAATATGTTTCCGCAAGAGAGAGAGAGAGAGAGCTGCTTGATAGCTTAAAGCAATCAGAGATTGCAAATGTAGTAACCAGAGGACTGAACCCGAATGTCAAAATGAAAGATTCGGGGATTCCTTGGATTGGGGAAATTCCAGAGCATTGGGAGGTAAAGAAAATGAGAAGTATATTCAGATTGGCTCACGAAAAAACAGAAGAAGAAAGAACTGATTTATTGAGTTTATCTCAATATACAGGTATCCGCTATAAATCTCAATGCGACAAAACAGGTATGTTTGAAGCAGAAAGCACAGTGGGATATAATATCGTACATAAAGGACAGTTTGTAATGAATATTATGCTTGCATGGAATGGAAGTTATGCCGTTTCAGACTTAGATGGAATTATAAGCCCATCTTATTGTATTTTCGATTTTAAGGAAGATTGCGACAAACGATATTTCAATTATTTATTGAGAACAGAAATGTATCAAGGTGAATTTAAAGCGAATTCAAAAGGTCTTATAGACAGCCGTCTAAGATTATACCCAGATTATTTCTTTCCTATTGGAGTTATTGTACCACCAATTGAAGAACAAAATGCAATTAGTGATTACATCGACTCCAAACTTCAGAAGATAGACCAGTACATGTCCGACCTCCAGCGAGAGATAGACTACTTGAAGGAGTTTAAACAGCGACTGATAAGCGATGCCGTAACAGGGCAGTTATGTGTAACAAAACAATAAGGAGGGCACAGCAATGAGCAAGAAAGAGAAAGACATCGCCTTCTTCGTGGCGTTCTGCATAGAAGAATACAGAGCCGCCAAAGGGTTGACAGGCGAAGAAGTGATGGAGTTGTTCGCCAAGTATGGCGTGACAGACTATCTAAGTAAATGCTTTGAGCCGCTCCACACACAAGGGCGCGAGTGGCTGATAGCAGATATTGACGAGTTTATTGACATCAGAAAAAAGGAAGAAGTATGAAGATATATCACGGAAGTCTGGAAACGGTAGAGCATCCCAAGATACTCCAGCCAAACCGCAAGCTTGACTATGGCGAAGGTTTCTACACCACGACATCAGAAAAGCAAGCCGAGGAATGGGTGGAGCGGCGTATGCTCGAAAAGAAAGCCACACACGGCTATGTAAACATATACGAGTTCGATGCCGATAAGTTAGAAGAGTTCAAGAGCCTTATATTCACCGAGCCAACCGAGGAATGGGCAACGTTTGTCATGGCAAACAGAACCCAGAAAGAGTTTACCCACGACTACGACATCGTGTATGGTCCAGTAGCCAATGATAGAGTGTATTTCCAGTTTGGGCTGTATGAGTCAGGAGCCATCAGTGTAGACACGCTAATCCGCGAACTCAAAACCTACAAACTCGTAGACCAGTACCTCTTCCACACGGAGAAGGCACTGACAGCCC
>OLGE01002189.1_pt1 | contig 17730 bp, 22 predicted proteins | sample 1605151 | NCBI WGS metagenome assembly OLGE01 (sample SAMEA3888912, study PRJEB22519) | human gut metagenome | biome: human gut; feature: human-associated habitat; material: faeces | place: Denmark | collected 2010
TCGGAGATTCAGCCTAATTTTTTGTACTGTCAAAAAGTTTTAGCGGACAGTAATATTAACTAATAATGTTGCACGATAGGTGTGCGAGTCTTCAAGAGTGTCAAAAAGAGAGAACGAGTTGCCCTCTTGATGACCTGGATAGAAGAGGATGATTTTGTAGCGCGACGTGTCGTTGTATTTCTCGTAACGCGTGAGGAAGACGTTGGTGCGCAGATACGGAAACATCTTACCTATACCGTGAATAAAGACATAGGGATGCTTGTAGCCATTGTTCGAATTAATATGCTCGTCAATTTTTTGGCTTACAAAACTGACGAAGCTATCTGAATTGGCCTCTGTGGTCAGTTCGCTTGTCACCATATCGGGATGTATCTTGTCTTCCTCAAAAGTATCATCCAACAAGGAAGTGTCGCCAAATTTTTCATTACTGAGGTACTCACAGAAGACCTTGAACAAATCGAGCACAAGAGCATCTACAAAGTTTGTAGGGCGTTCAAGCTTTTCCTTGAATTCCTGAACCTGTCGGCGCATTTCGTACTCCTTGTTCGCAGGGTATTGGTATATGTAGTAGTTGTAGAATATGTTGCCACTGTTCTCGTCTTGGAACTGTGGCGAGCACAGATATTCATACAATTCTGGTATAGTCATGCTCTTCATATCTTTTACAACTTGTTTTTAATATCATTTATTTCATAAGGATAGAGAAGACAGGCTTCCATGAACCACTCCTCACCACTACGGATATAATATGCAAACTCACTTGCGTCAAGCTTAATGGCTGTCAGTTCATTGGTCTTTTCATTAAGAAGTCCAGACTGACGGAGTACAGTAAGGTAGGTGCTACAGCATTTGTTCTTTGTCATGTCCGACCAACTGTCAACAAACTCATCATGGGCAGAAAGCTCATTAAGCTCCATCAGAAGATCCTCTTTCAGAAGCTTATGGTCTATTGAGTTCCACTTTTTCATTGTTACATTAAAATGAAAATCAAATACGAGCTTGTAGGTTTTCAATATCGCATAGAACAACCCTGCACGTTGTCCCGCTTCACTCATATTCTGCCAAGTTTGCCAAAAGTGAGCTGGTACAGCAGCATATCTACGCTTGAATTCCACCACAAAGCGTTTGCGCGATGCAATAGAATTAACCTGAAGAACTCTGTTGTTTTCAATTTCATCCTTCAGTAGCGATTCAGAATTGGCATCCGTCAGCAAAGGAAGTATGCGCTGAAACTCATAAAAGAGAAACGTGCACCCCGTGATGGTAGTATATGGACTTTTATTTTTTTCTACCATTATTTTCTCCTTCTAAATCATCATTCATCCTTAATAGACCATAGAAGATCCTTTGTATCAACATGCAGCACCTTTGCAATTTCCACCAATGTTTCAAGTGATGGCTGTGCTCTGTTGGTACACCATTTTGAGATTGTGGCTTCACCTTTATCAAGTTGCTCGGCAAGCCATCTGTTTGTTCGTTGTTGTTCAGCTAAAACGACCTTTATTCTGTTTAATCCTTTACTGTTAGCCATATTAACATATATTTATGTGATTCAAAGGTACTACTTTTACAAGTAAAAAACGAAGGAGATGTGATAAAATTGCGTTTTTAGGCAAAAGTTTTTCTCGATATGCTTAATTTTTAGCCCTTATAGTAGTAAATATTTCTCTTTTGTATGAGATTCAGAAGGATGACAGGGTCAAACACCTTGCCATCCTTTTTCGTTGTCAAATGCAGATGATGAGTGGACGCATCGATCCGCGTAGGGCGAGATTGATTGCATAAGTTCAGAATTGCTCAAAGGTCGCAATTGCTATCAAGGTACATCGGATCCCAAGGCTTCTCTTTCCCTGATTTTATATCAGTACATACTTGGATAAAAGAATCTTTTTGGCTGTCAAGTTCCAATAATATCCTTTGCGTATCTTTTTTTACTCCTGAGCAAAAGATACTATAAGCATTGTTGTTTAGATTTGGGGAAGATCCTAGCATATAATCTGAGAGCTCTTCCTTGTGAAAGTTATGGATAATACTGATAAGTGAGATATATCTATCTACTTCATTTGGGTATGGTAATAACTCGGACTCATACAATATTTGCTCAGCACTCATATATCCACCCATGCCCAAAGAGATTGCCGGCCATCCTGATGATCTTAAAAAATTACGTGCTATTTCAGGTTGTATTACTTTTGATATAATTTGCGGGATTACAGATAAATAATACATAGAAGCAGAGAAGAAGTACTCATTTGAACATATTTTATTCTGTGTTTCAGACCTTTCAATATTATCCTTGGGACGTGGAGATAACTCGGTGAAAAGAAGTGAAAGGTTAAGGGGCCTAAGTAAATCTCCAAATGATCTGTGTTTCGCACTCAATATCATGTTCTTACCTGAATTGTTGAAGTTGTGCAACCAATCAGTGTAATACCAATTCAATACTTTTGCAAATTCTTCTTTCCAATATTTAACATATTCGGGTAAATCTGATTCTTTATACAACATGGTAATTGTGGATTTCTTTGTCGCAATATACGTTTTATTTTTGATATTACCTCGAAAACAATAAAATCTTTCATAGTTGAAAAACAGTATCGTGTTCCACGCCTAATCATAAGAAGCTGTTTAAATTTTAGTCGCATAATTTGTTATACATGAGTCGGCAGAAGGCGGGCTGAACCTTCGCCTCGCCCGTATCGAATAGAACTCGTGATCAATGGCAATTCTTCGAATGTTTTCCAACCACGAGAAAGAGCGCTCCACAATACATCGGAGTGGCAGCACGGAGAATTTCTTCGGAGACTCGTCCGGATGGAGAACAACGGTAAACTCCGCACCGAGCTTTTGGCGTACGGTATCGGCCAATTTCCGTCCTTTGTATCCGCCGTCCGCCAAAGCATCTTTTTCAATCGGGGAAGCTGCCCTTCATCTTGTCAATAACGCCATCCGCACCGACACTGTCATGGACATTCGCCTCGTGAGCCACCACGCTCATAGGAAGTCCAAGTGTGTCAACCACAATATGTTCCTTGCGCCCTTTGATTTTCTTGTTGTCCATGATCGGTGTCAACATGATGGGAGGACTTGACGCTGCGGGAATCCATGATGCCGAGACGGGGTGTTTTCTCCCGCCCCCATCAGCTTGCGGACCATCCGATGGAGCGTATCCATCAGTCCTTCAAACACGCCTTCATGTTTCCACTTGTTGAAGTAGTAGAAGACGGTATTGTAGGGCGGAAAATCCTTGGGCAGCATACGCCACTGGCAGCCTGTCTTCAATATATACATGATGGCATTCATGATGTCTCTGAGAGGGTACTTTCGTTTCTGCGTTGCGGATCAAGAATATTTTCGGTAACTTGCCACTGTTTATCAGTAAGGTTGGTCGGATATTGGCTCATGGCCCTAATTGATTGATACTTATAAAGTTACGAATAATAATCCGATTAACCTACTGGTTTCAAATTATTTACGCGTTTATATAGCAACTTTTTTCAATAAATTTTAAACAGATTCTAATCCACGACACGTGAATACTCTCTGAATATCATTAATCGAATCGTAAGCATCTGGCTAAATTCGTATCGGTAATGGTTCACTGCCCATGCCGAGTAACAACCGAGAACTTGCCGCAAGCGGGGCAATAGACAGAATCGCTGACTATGCCGGCGAGTAGGTCGGCGGAACAGGAGTACACATAAGCATCGGCGCCGCAGGGGCACTTGCAGACGAAACCGCTTTCCGGGTTTCGCCACAGTCTCGCCAATGCGCCAAGCGTTATCCGTCCCTTTATGCCATAAGAGGGCAAAGGCACACAAAGGGCAGATAATCCTGCCATCAGACCGATGCGGTCTTTATTCTCGACAAGGAAAGGGACATTCCGCTCAAACGCCTTGATCTCATCCGCTTCGTTAGCGGTTCCTATTCCTGAATATGTCACTGTGGGATTCACATATTCCTGTGTTTTAGGCGGTGCTTCCATCAATAGTCTCATTGTCATCATATTCATAGTTTCTCCATATGTTTACACCCATAATACGTAATTCACCAGCAAAACGCAACCTGAATCATTTTTCTTTGAGATCTTTTCGGCTCAGAGCGCGTACGATTCCATAAAACATTAATAATAAAGCCGTGGACTACCACCAAGTGGCTATCAATCAGTTGTAAAACGTTGGTCTTCCATTCTGACTGCCAGTATTACATATTTCTTTAACTATAAGCAATTTAGCAATCGGCGCATTTTTAAACTCAACTCAATCCAACCTAACCCATTTGGAATAACGGAGCTCCAGTCAGGTTAAGAAGAGAACAAAACATTGTGCTGTGACGCGGTACTGATAAATCAACAAACCACCTTGCAGATTTCGCCAAAATTCACACTACATTACGATTTTATTTGCATTTCCAACAAATAATCATTATTAGTGGCCAATAATACCAACACATTGCGAAATAAAATGAAGAGGATTGGCATTCAGATAAAAGAACGGCGGAAGGCTCTTGAAATAACACAAACAGAGCTTGCGGAGCTCGCAGGGATCAGCACAAACACTGTCGTGGCGGTGGAGAGAGGGCAAGGAGACCCGAAGATCTCCACTTACCTGTCAATCTGCGAGGTGTTGGGACTTGAAATGGCAACGAAATTAAAGGGCTGAGATTATGAGACTTTGCGAGATATTCCTGCACGGAATCAAATGCGGGACACTTCAGGAGGATGACAATAAAGAATATTCATTCACTTACGACAGAGCGTATCTACTTGGAGAAAATGCCGAGCCGGTGAGCCTTACCTTACCTCTCAGGAATGAGCCATATCACTCAAAATATCTCTTTCCGGCTTTTGCGAATATGCTTTCCGAAGGAGAGAACAGGCAAATTCAGTCACAACTTCTCAGAATAGACCCGGAGGATGACTTCGGGATAATGCTGGCGACCTGCGCATTTGACACAATAGGAGCTATCACAGTCAAAACCATCGAAGCATGAACAGATTAAACCTCTGCCCGTCAACGCTCGAAGAGGGATATGACACCTATTCGCCGTCGGCGATAAGATCCCTTTTCGATGGAAGGAAGATCTCACATATATTCGCGGGCGTTAGTCCTGAGGACGAGTCCGGAGAAGGAGACATAGCAATCAAGAACGCCGGACGTATCTCAATTTCCGGAGTCCAGTCGAAGTTTTCTGTAGTGGCAGGTGATGATGGCAGACTACGGTACAGCAATGAGAATGAGCAGGGAACATTTATCCTGAAACCACGTCCGACCGGTTACCACATCATAAACAAGGATTATTGCAATGCCAATGAGCACGTGACAATGCAAATCGCTTCGCAAGCCTATGGAATAGAGACAGCCTACAAAGCATCCTACATCTACAGATGCAAGATGCTTACTTTTTAAAAGTTAATAATCACTCATTCCATTCAAGAATTTTTCTGACACGGGCGAGGAAATGTTGGCGGAATGGTTCCGGGGAGACGACGCGGATGTTGTCGGCGTACTTTAGCAGGACGGCGTCAAGCTCCCAGTTCGGACGGACGGTGACACTCATTCTGGCAGGTTCCTCGTCAGAGTATCCCTTCAGGATCTTCAGACTTTGGTGGAACGGGTTTGTTGTCAGATAATTGAATGTTTTCTCATCATAGACAAGAAACTCTATGTCCTGAACAGGCTCATTCTCTATGACTGTCACTCCCACGATATCCTTGAAATATTCCTCAAAACCACCTTCTTTATATGGAATATATTCAATGTCCTCCACGACAGAGAATCCCTCTATTCTGTCCAGGGCGAAGTTCCTGATGGCCTGAACCTTCACATCGAAGCCGAGCAGGAACCAACGGCAGTTGTACTGCTTCAGATAGTAAGGATGGAATATCCTATCCTCAGCGGGGCCGAAGGCGGGTGAATATCTTATCTTCAGAACCTTTCTGCCCTCTATCGCCTTGAAAAGCCCGTCAAAATGGTCCAGCCCGACGAGATCCTCGTTGTTCTCAAAACCGACGCAGTCCAGATTTCCAGATGTCAGGCCGAACTCCTCGAAACGCTTGGCGGCATCATCCAGCGCATCGAAGTGCGGCAAACCCTTAAAGCGTCCGAGCATCTTGATCGTGTCTCGGATCATCTTTACCTCATCCACGGACAGCGGCCGGTTGTTTATAGAGAAATCCGGATCCGCATACCGGTAATAGACACGTCCCCGCTCCCCTCTCGCTTTGACTATCGCGCCGGGATATTCTGCAATCAGAGTCTTTATGTCAGCGAACACCTGGCTTCTGCTGACTGTCGCTTCCGGGTCATCCGAAGTCCGGATCGCATCGCCGCATTCTCTGATCAGATCCTCGATGTAGTACCTCTGGCTACGGTCTTTCAAACAAGCGTCCAATCGGCGGTACCTTGCTATGGCATTTTTGTTCAGTGGCATATTCCTTATAAATATTAAAAACACAATCCAATCAGGAGACCACGGTCACGGTGCTCGTGGCCGTGCGCTCGTTCTGGTTGACTTCTATGCGGACCGGGATCTTCTCCTGAAGCTCCTCGATGTGGCTGATTATGCCCACCTGTCTGCCGGACTTCATACGGAGGGTCTTCAACGTGTTCACGGCATTCTGGAGAGGTTCGCCGGAAAGGGTGCCGAAGCCCTCGTCGATGAACAGGGTACCGACAGAAAGGCCATCTCCGATGTCAGACAGCGCCAAGGCCAGAGAAAGGGACACAAGGAAACTCTCTCCGCCGGAAATAGTGCTGGCCGGACGGGAAACGTAGCCTTGATAGGCATCCTCGACCTCGATGACGAACGTTCCCGGCACGACCTTGAGGACATACCTGTCGGTCAGGTCTTTCATGTAGATGTTCGCCGCCTTCACAAGGCTGTCAAGCACATAACTCTGGGCTATCTTGCGGAAATTCTTGCCAGCGCTGTCACCGATCAAGTTATTCAAAGTGTTCCATTTCACATATTCCTCCCGGAGCCTGTCGGCCGCCTCCCTCAACTTACCGGCTTTCTCACGGTTCTCTTCATCCTGCCTCAGAGCCTCAGCCAAAAGAGCCGCCTCAGTCGTGGCTCTTGACATAGCCTCATCGTTACTCTTGTATAATGTTTCCAGACTATCCACCGTGTCATCGTCCGCAAGCAAAGGCTTATTCAACTGATGCTCAGACTCGTTCCTCCGATCCGTTTCCAAAGCGACCTTCGCCGCGGCCAACTTTTCAGACGCCTCTCTGTGCCTACGCTCAATCTCGGAAATCACCGCGACAGAGTATTCAGAAAGAGCCTTCAGCGCCGCCCTGTCATATTCAGAATGCTCCGAAAGGAACGCCTCGACCTTGGAGGATTCCGCCTTCGCATTTTCCTCGGCCCGCGCAAGTTTGTGCCTCTCAAGAATCAAGTTGCTCCTGACCGAATCCGCCTCTCCGGACAAACCAGGAATATTCGCTGCCTCCACAGCCGGAAGTTCTTTCCACGACGGCATCATCTCCTCTATGGCCGCAACCATACCTTGCACCACGCCCATCCTTGCCCTCAACTCATCAGCCGACTTAACCAGACTCTCCGAACGCTCCACACGCTTCCGATGCGAACGAACCGCCTCAGAAAGCTCTTTTTTGAATATTCCGGTGTCCGCGCTCCATTTTTCTTCCCAAGGCGAGCCGGCGAGAATGCCTCCGACCGCCTGCTCTGCCGATGAAACGGCTTTGATTCTGTCCGAGACAAGGGCCTCTACCCTCTCGATTTCGGATTTCTTGGACTGGACTTCGCTTTCCGCCTTGACACGGGCTGCAACAGCCTTATCCACGGCATCCCTGGCGGCGAGACTTGCTCTGCGAGCATCATCGGCATCCTTTTCAAGGCCGGCGCAGATCTTCTCTTTTTCAGCAAGTTCTGGCAAACGCAGGCCTATTTCTTGGTACCTCGCCCCAAGCGCCGCCCGTGTGCCATCATCAACGGCCGTCAAACCACACTTCTGGGCAGCCATTCTCACGGATTCCGTCATCTGGTCCATACTACGGTCATTCTCAAAGGCGGATTTCTGTCTGCGCAACTGCTCTGACTCCGCAACTATTTCAGCCACAAGACGATCGTAACGATCCTTGTCATTACGGTATATGATCCTGGCTTCCTCGCGGGCTCTCTCAAGCGGAGCCAGCCGTCTCTGAAGATCCAGGTCTGTCGGCAGCGCCGATTCGATCTTCCGCATACAGACAGGACAGAGGTCACCTACCTGAAGGTTGTTGCGGATAGCCTTGACGGTGTCTTCAACCGTACTGCTCTGCATCCTATAGGCCTCATCAGCTAACTCCGACTTAATGCGTTCTGACTCCACGTCCTTGGCCAAAGAGTCCCGTTCCGCGATCTTGGCATCAAGCGCCTTCTCTTTCTCAGCGATGTCCTGCGCTTCCTCATTACGCTTTACGATCTGTTGCTCCAAAAGCGACAACCGATCCTGCGCCAGTTTGATGTCCACCGATTTTTCCTTCAGGTCTCCGATCTCCTTACGGACCATCACGGCGTTCGACTCGGCCAAAGCATCCTCGGCCTTCTTCTGCGCCTCCTCGGCAAGTCTCCGCCCGTTTCCTGCGGCATTCTCCGCTTCCTTCGCCTTCTCCAACGCCAGCGACCTTTCCGTCAAGTCCGACCGCAGAACCGAAAGTTTGGCTTCTGATTCACGAATATATTCCCGCCCGCTCTCGATGACACCGATGTTCCCCGCGATGGTCTGCTCCTTCTCCAGAACAGGCTGCGAAGGAGCGTCCTTTTCCAACTCCGCGTCAACGGAGGCTTTTTCCCCGGCAAGCCTCTTCTTCTCGTCACTCAGGAAGGCCAATCCACCTTTTACCGACCGGTATCTCTCCGACAATCCGGAGATCCTTGTCCTGGCTTCCGCTGCTGCCGCCTCTTCTCTCCTTTGGTTTTCAAGATTTCCACGCACCGCCTCCGTAGTCCTGAACGAGGCGGCAAGGTTCTCCTCGGCGACATATTCATCAGTACTTACAAACGCCTCCTTGTCCGCGACAGCTTCGGAATCAGATTCAATCGTAACCTTCAATCTTGCCTCCTGCTTCAGCCAGTCCACTTTCTTACCGCACTCGTTCCTTGCCGCGCGGGCGGATTCCGCCTCGGCCAGTTTGTCTTCCTTCTCTTTGAGTTTCTGGTCTTTTTCCTCATCAGAAAGGATCCTGATATCCCGGATTCTTTCCTCGGCATCGGCCGAAGCCTTTTCCTTCCGCCTTGTGATCTCAAAGACCTTGGCTCCGATCTTCGTGTAGATGTCCGCACCGGTGATCTTCTCCAGAATCTCGGCCTTCTCGTTGTCCTTGCTGTTCAGGAATCTGGTAAACTCACCCTGAGCCAGCATCGTGGTGCGGCAGAACTGGCTGAAACTCAGGCCGACGGCAGAGGCGATCTCCGCGCTCACCTCCTTATCCTTTTTGTAAATCATCCCGGAATCCAAGTTTCGGAGGATCCATTCTTTTTTCTGTATCCGGCCATTCACTTTTTCCCTTGCTCGGGCTACCGACCATTCAGCCTCATAATCAACCCCATTGGTTCCTTTGAACTCAAGTCTTACATAACCTTTCCCTGCCCCTTGCCTAAGAAGTCTGGACGGACTGTCAACCTTGACATCATCCCCCTGATCAGCGGAGCTGCCCTCCATCTGCGTATTGGCCAGCCTTGGCGTGTCCCCGTACAACGCCAGACAGACCGCGTCCAGAATCGTGCTCTTCCCAGCCCCGGTCTTGCCGGTGATAAGGAACACATCACAGTCAGACAGCGGCTTGCTGTCAAAATCAATCACAGCGTCTTCTATGGACGCGATGTTGTGAATCGTAAGTTTTCGTATTTTCATAAGTCAGTCTAAATTATTCATTTACATCATTCCTGATTTCCTTCTCCGCCTCACGGAACAGTTCCGCCAGTTCGTCCGTGAACGTTATTCCGGTGTCCTCGGCGTACAGCCGCGCGACCTCAAGCGGTTCCATAGCCCGGAATTCCGACACTGAAAGGGTTTTACGGTCTGACTTTCCAGAGGCAGCCCGGCGAGCGTTTATCGTGCAGAAAAGTCCCAGGCCGCCACTCAGAATATTCCTGGCCTCGACCACCGCATCAGGCGGAAGGCTATCCTCGACCTCGACATTCAATCTGATATACGCCGGATTGTCCTTAGGAAAATCTTTCAGCCGTTCCTTAACCTCATCCCATTTCCCGAAACCTGAGGAAGGAATATTCACCAGCGGACAATCGGTCTTTATCGGCACCTCCCGGATCTGCGGGGCCGCCCCGTGCGAGGCGATCTCCACGACCGACACACTATGCCCGTAAGACTCGTCGAAACTTACCGGCAGCGGCGTGCCGCAATAGCGCGCCCTTCCCCCGGAACCAGCGATTGTCTGCGGCTTATGAATATGTCCGAGCGCGATGTAGTCGTACCCTTCGCCGAACTCCTCCAGCCCGACGGAGTCAATCCCTCCCACAGATAATTCACGAATATCCTCGTGTCCGGTGTAGTTGCATCCGGCCACTGTCGTGTGGGCAGAAATGACAACAGGAAGGTTTCCAGTGTTCCTTTCGGCCACCTTGTCCAACAGGCTCTTACAGAATCCTTCCGGCATACTTCTCTCGTTCACGTACGGTATGGCGACTATGAATCCTTTCCCCGCCACCTCAACGATCAGCTTGTCCGGATTGTCCTTGTCCACGGAACCGATCATATTCACTTTCTGGGTCTCCCATAATATTCGTGAGACCTCGTGTTTTGACGCGCTGTCGTGGTTCCCCGCGGTGATGACGATCTCCATTCCCGGACAGGCCTCGTGCAGCCTCATCACCGCCTCCGTGAACATCTTCTGCACCGCCGCCGATGGCTGTCCCGTATGGTAAACATCCCCGCTGACCACCAACGCGTCAGGTTTCTCCTTCCCGACAATCTCCTCGATCCGGACAAGCATATTCCTCTGCTCCCGACTCCTGTCGTATCCGTACAGAACATGTCCCAGATGCCAGTCACTTGTGTGTATAATTCTCATAAGCAAGTCATTGTATTGTTTTCATAAAACAGACCCGAGCCAAACGCTCCACTCAATATACGCCCTTTCTCCGGTTTTCGCAACCAAAATCCTCATTTTTTTCAGGTAACTATATAGCAGTTGACTAACGTGGCATGCAAGCGGTCGCCAAGCGGTTACATACGTGGTGGCATCACCCGCATTTTGTGAATATGGCGGCACGCAAACCAACCCTGAGTGCGACGATAGGCCTGTGGATATGCCGCCTATGGTTTCTGCATCCATAGGTGTCATACAGCCGTGCCTCACAATGGTGTAGAAGAATGATCGCATGCCGCTGTTTGCAAAATGGCGATACATACCTCCTTTGAAAAGGTAACTATGTTCGGAAGGTCGCCGGATGTCGCGTGTCGTTGACGGATAACCACGCCGGCCGTCGGTCTTGAGCGGAGAGTGTCACTGTCCGACCGACACACTCTCGATCCTTATCTTGAAAGTCCCGGACGGAGCCTGGACATCCACGATCTCGCCCTCTTTCCGTCCCATCAGCGCCGCACCAATCGGGGACTTGCAGGAAATCTTGCCTTCTTCAAGGTTCATCTCGTGCGGGCTCACAATGGTATATGTCATTCTGGCATTGGAGGCCATATTCGTGAACTCCACCTTGCTGAGCAATGAAATCTGATCTTTCGGCAATGCCGAAGTGTCGATGATCCTTGAATATTGCAGGACTTTCTGCAGGAAACGTATCCTGCTGATGGCCTTGGCCTGAGCCCTTCTCGCCGAGCGATATTCAGCGTTCTCGCTCAGATCCCCCTGCGCGCGTGCGTCCGACAGATCGTCCTTGATCCGAGGATATTCAACATCAATAAGATGATTAAGTTCCGCGACAATCTGGTCGTAGCGTTCCTTAGACAGATATTCCATATACCATTGTTTGATAAGTCAGGGCAAATGTACGAAAAACTATCCTTTTTAGCTCCCCGCTCAACTTTTTTTGTTTGTCCGGCGGAGCACCCTTCCTACCGGACAAACGAACTCAATCCGGCATTTTCTCCGGGGAAAGCCCTTTTTTCCGGACAAACGAATTCAATCCCATGCTTCCTCCGGTGAAAGGCCATTCCACCGGACAAAACATAAGAGAGGGTGAGGCATATTAAAAGGTAATTATATACGAGTTGACTACTCTTGCACATTACGTCTGTTCCCATTGAAGTTTGATCGCATTTCGCTGTCCCAAGTATAACCATTCTCCCCCGAACTTAGCTTTTCCTAAAGATTTTTCTGGAACTCACTCACCCACGCATGCTTACATTCCTTATACATTTTCTGAATTCTCTCATCCCGCCAACTGTACTTTACGGCAGTTATCAAATTTTCAAAATTCATTTCGTTCATTATTTTTTGTTTACAATTGCGTCAAAAATGTCCCTTAACTAAACAAGGGAACTACATCATCATATTCCTTTGAATTAACTTGACGTCAGAATATCTTGTACATAGACTGGTTGCTGGACAAAAGGTACTGGAGCCGGTCGTCACGGTCGTTATAGTCATCGCTGACGGGGAAACGATTCCGGAAGTCGGACGTGATCTCGTCAAGACGGAAATCCTCCGGCGGATCCACGGTAACGTCCAACACGCGGATTTCGGCCGGGTTCTGCAATGAATATACAAGGAGCTCGCCCTCCCCAGGTCTCATTCCGAACATATACCAGCAGGAATTGTACGACAGGGCGAACGGAATGAACTCGAACTCAAGGATCTCTGGCCGGACCTCCACGGGGTACTGAATATTTTCCTCCTTGATAGTCATAAACTTTTGATATAGGTGTTTGTGTCTGACGAATATCACCCTGTTCAGGGATATGGCTCTCGCCACCACCCTCGCATATTCATTGTTGTAGCTGCCGCTGATGAACACCCGGTCTTTCGGGAAGCGGTCGTCGGTCAGCATATTCCCCATCAGGAAAGCGTTGATGCAGGTCAGACGGAGCCAGTCGTCAGGGCGCGTCCCCTCTCTCGCCGAACGAATCGATGATCGCCATAAGCCGGATCCTGTCCCTTATCTTTTCAGCCAACATAGTGTATTGATTTTTCTCCGGCAAAGTTAACGCATAATATCTGACGAAACACGGCAGATAGATTTTTTTGTGTGTCAAGTTTTGTCTTACAGCAAGGCCTATCTTTGCAGAAAGATTGTTTCCGAAATCAAGTGCGAAGCAGCCGTCAGGTCAATCTGAGACGGGGTTTCGGAGAAACCTTCATCCCCAATAACTTCGTCAGTTGAAACGCCATTCTGTCGGATAATTGCCTTTGATTCCTCCCTTTGTCCTGCAAAACGGCCTTTTCCCGGACAAAATCTCAGCCACCTGTTTTCCGGGCATCGCCGAAAGCGGATCTCACTTTTCCGCCGTCAGAGGGAAAAGCGAATCGATCTCGTACTGTGACAGCCCGAGCACCCTGCGTATCTGGCCGTTCGAGGAACGGAAGTCGTAGCGGAGTTTCCGGGCGATGTCAAATCTTTGAGGCTTGGTCAAGTCTTTAATGGAGGCGTCTCCGTAGTCGGACCGAACCAGAACGCTCAAACGGGCAAACAGTTCCGTATCCGTCAAAAACTCACCATCTTCAAGTCCGACAGCCAACTCTACATACGCCTCCACGTTCTTGCCGACCATAGCGAAGTAATGGTGCGCGTCCCTGAACATCGACATACCGAACTTGATGGCGCAGTAGTTCCACGGAGCAACATAACCGTTGGTAACCTCCCACTCACCCGGAAGCAGCGGAGTGCGGCATCTGAACATTCTTCTCCTGTCGTCCACAAATATCCGAGCCAACGTCTTACCCTTAGGCCAGTCCAGAAAATAATACCGCCCGGTCCCCCAAGGATAATACGGTCCGCCATCCCGAAATGTCGCCTCGCAACACCTCTCCCTTTCTTTGAATATCCCCATAACCTTAATCGAATATCATTTCGTCCACCCAAAGCCCGTTTCCCCGGAGGAAACGCTGCCCGGATCCAGTTTGTCCGGTCAAACGCCAATCCACCGGACAAGTTTAGATTTTCTGTAACTTTGTCCGGCCGAACGTCAATCCGCCGGAGAAAACCTTTACTCTCCCCACAGAACAACAAAAAAAGCGAGTCAGGTGCGATATAACCTAACTCGCTTTGCGGGCTCTTGGCTCCGCGGCTATCAATCTTGTAAACTTCCGCCAGAAATCGTCGCTTACATCTCAAAATACAAATAAGTTTAAGCGAACTCTACCAAGCGTAACTTAAGCCTTAATACTCCTCCTCGTTAAAGATGGAATAACGCTTAATACACGCAATATATAAGATATTGACGAAGATTTAAGTCAAGTTATTTCATCGTAAAATCACATAAAATGAGGATTACTCGTGTCTATAATCTGTCTATCGCGTCAAGAAGAAAGTCCTGCACATTAATGTACGATATACCGTGCTCATCAGTCCAAGGAAGAATGTCATCCTTGACAACAACCAACTTTTGAAAAGAGTCATCAATCCTCAACAGAGAATTCAGTTCCTGATCTTTTTTTTCTTGGGTGGCAACCGTAAACGCCGACTGGATATAATACCGCTTATCGGCTTTATTGAGCACAAAATCCACCTCCAACTGAGAACGTCTGCTTCTTTCCGCATCATCTTTCCAGTTATATTCGACAACACCAACATCAACAGAGAAACCTCTTGAAGACAATTCATTGTACAGAATATTTTCCATAATATGAGTTTCTTCCTGCTGCCTGAAGTTTAATCTCGCGTTTCTCAATCCGACATCCGAAAAATAATATTTTAGTGGCGTGCCTATGTAAGCGCGACCTTTGATATCATACCTTTTGGCTTTTTCCAGTATAAACGCATCAATGAAATAGTTAAGGTAAGAAGATATTGTGTCGCTCTTGATTTTAATATGCTTGTCACTTTGAAATGTGTTCGATAGCCTTGTCGAGTTTGTCAACGACCCTATAGCCGAAGCCACAACATCCAAAAGGTCCTCGAGAATGCTCATCTGCCCCTTTATCTTGTTCCTTTCAACCACATCCTTAAGATATGTCAGTTCGAACAAGTCCTTCAAATATTTGGCCTTACCCTCGTGAGATTGAAGATGCATGACATACGGCATTCCTCCATAAGCGGCATACTCTCTCCAGGCATATCTCTTGTCGGAAGGGAACGCATCGTAAAATTCACGGAACAACAACGGGTGGACCCGAATTTCATCGCCCCTATCTCTGAACTCTGTAACAATGTCCGATGAGAGCATTTTTGAATTACTCCCGCTCACATATATGTCAATGTTTGGCTGTTTGTTAAGTCCGATCAATACATCGACGAAACTTATAGTGGCATCTTCAGTGTCCGGAAGATAAGGATTATGTATTGTAGCGACTTTTTGAATCTCATCTAACAGAACATAGTATTGTACGCCATCATCCTTAGTCAGGTTTCTTACATACTTTCCTAATTCCAAAGGATTCCTTAACATCGCGTTGATGTCGTCATCCAGCGCAATGAATATTACATGCTCGTCTTTGACTCCAATAGATGCAAGATGTTTTCGGAACAACACATTCATCAAATAAGATTTGCCACAGCGCCTGATGCCCGTGATTATTTTAATCTTTCCATTTCCTCTCTTGCTCTCCAGCAACGAAATGTACCTGTCTCTTTTTATCTCCATATCGTATCGGTCATAAATGCGTATTTACGCAATTTTATCCTTTATGATGCAAATATAACAAGTTCTGACTGGTCAAACAAATTTTCGTGATATCTTCCGAGACTTCCAAGACACTTGATTGCCAAACCGCAAAAGCAGTCGCCATTCAGTTTGCTGAAAGACTTCCAAAATATTCAGAGTACGTCAAAGTAAAAACAACTCGTCCATAATACTGTATTTCAACAAGATAACATAATTCATCTTTCAGAGATTTGAACATTTTGTAGGGCAGATTTGAACATTTTGTAATGAAGGATCTAAGTTTATATTGTACAATTTCGGAGTTGCATTTATTATTTCTCATTTGTCTTGCCTTGATTTCGTGTAAAAAGATGGCAGACGACATCTTGATTACGTGTATTTTTTGCTGATTGTATAACTTGATTACGTGAAAAGAGATTCTCCATCGCATTGGTCATAAATGCGTATTTACGCAATTTTACCCCTTATGATACATAATATAGATAATATTTCAACTATTTCGAGCCACACTTCCAACAAAAAGCAATTTATCCGAATCTTTTGTCAGTCGGCTGAAATAGCGTAGTTTTACAAACACAAAAATGCGTAAATACGCAATTATTGTACTATAAAAACAACGTTTCTTATGGAGAAGCGTGATATTCATATTGAAATGAACTTGTGACTGCACAGGATTTGAAAATAAATGACACAAGCCATATGCGGCCTGTGTCATTTTAAGATTTTATGCCGGAACGCCGCTGACGGGGACTGCCGTTTCGCGCCGTTCAAATATTAAAGCGGCGCGAAGGAAGGAACGGCGCGGCGGGACAGGTCAGAATATCTTGTACATCGACTGGTTGCCGGACAGAAGGTACTGGAGACGGTCATCACGGTCGTTCAGGTCGTCGCTCATGTGGAAATGCTTCCGAAAGTCGGACGTGATCTCACCAAGACGGAAATCCTCCGGCGGATCGGCGATCTCGTCCAGCACGCGGATCTCAGCCGAGTTCTGCAATGAATATACAAGGAGCTCGTCCTCGTCCAGCCTTTTTCCGAACATATACCAGCAGGCATTGTAGGACAGGGCGTACGGGATGAACTCAAATTCGAGAACCTCTGGCCTGATCTCAACCGGATACAACATATTCTCATCCTTGACGGAGGCATACTTCTGGTAAAGGTGTTTGTGTTTCACGAATATGACTCTGCTCAGGGATATCGCCCTCGCGACCACCCTCGCATATTCATTGTTGTAGCTGGCGCTGATGAACACACGGTCCTTCGGGAAGCGGTCGTCCGTCAGCATATTCCCCATCAGGAAGGCGTTGATGCAGGTCAGGCGGAGCCGGTCGTCAGGACACGCGCCTTTATTCGAGATGTAATATGTCGATGAGCTGCCGGCTCTCCTGCATTCTATTATGACACCGAAGATATCCTCTATGTCCCGCCTGTACCTGTGGAACGTCCGTAGGTCAAGTGACCCGCCTTTCGTGCACGCCCACCATTCCTTTCTGATCCGCTCGAAACTGGCCCCGGTCTCGCCGAACGAATCGACGATCTCCAGAAGCCTGATCCGGTCTTTTATCTTTTCAGCCAACATAATGTCTTGATTTTTTTCTCCGGCAAAGTTAAGTCATAATATCTGACAAAGTATGACAGACAGATATTTTTTCTGTGTGTCAAGTTTTGTCTTACAGCAAGGACTAACTTTGCAGACGAGAAAACAGAGCGTTATGGATGAATACAAAGAACTTTTTCTAAAAAGTGTCATCGGTTTCAGTCCGTTGCTGGTGACGGTGGGGCTTGTCTCCATCAAACCGTTCGAGGTAAGGGCGGCGATGTTTGACTCCTGGTTCCGGTGGGTCATTCTTGCGGCGGCGATATGGACGGCATTCGGATTCCTTTGGTGCATAGACACTGTTGTGGACATAATCAGGATGGAATTCAAATTATTACTGTCCGCTAAAACTTTTTGACAGTACAAAAAATTAGGCTGAATCTCC
>OLGE01002191.1_pt1 | contig 17726 bp, 14 predicted proteins | sample 1605151 | NCBI WGS metagenome assembly OLGE01 (sample SAMEA3888912, study PRJEB22519) | human gut metagenome | biome: human gut; feature: human-associated habitat; material: faeces | place: Denmark | collected 2010
AGCATTCAAAGGTAGTGCTTTTAGCCTTTAAGCCACTATTGCACAACCTTTTTTTGAAAAGAACGTAAAATTAATAGTTTTATTGCTGTGATTGTACTTTTAGTAATCGCTTCACTCGTTGTACCGTACTCACGCCCTTTCCACTTAACTTCGCCACATCCCGAATGGAATACCCCTTGCGGAGCAAACTAATAACTCCCCTATATTCGGCTTTCATCTGTTCTTCCGTTTTTACTGAGCCTACCTTGCGCCCGAGTTTTCCACCTTTCTCTATAAACCGCTTCCTTCCTAACTGCAATCGGAATGAGATATTATCACGTTCCAATTCCGCACAGGTCGAAAGCGTGGCTATCATTATAGGAGCAAAGAGGGACGGATGTCCTTCTTCGTCCAATAATGTAAGTTGTTCCTTTTGTATGTAGAGGTTAATGCCACAGTCAATGAGTTCCTTGACAGAGGCAAGCACCTCAAACGCGTTACGCCCCAATCTTGACAGCTCACTGACAAGTAGGATTCCAATGCGGTTTGCCTTGCAGTATTCCATTGCCTCACACAACACTGGACGCTCATCATTCTTCTTTACGCCAGAGATATGTTCCTCAAAGACCTTGCGGATTTCTATTCCCTTATATTTTGCATACTCCGACAAGTCCTTGACCCGTCTTTCCGTGCTCTGTCTGTCACCAATACTGGAGACACGAGCGTATATTACTCCTGTAGTCATCTTTATCAAAGATTAAATTGAACATGAAAAAGCCTGTGTCCAGATAAGTCTTGCAGATTTATTTGAACACAAGCGTTTTTTGAATACAGCCTGACGGCTATTTTCCAACAAAAGGGAAGAAGTTAGACTTCTCCGTTGTTCGCACTCTGCTGTATGTCTCAATCAAACACGCCATTAAACAGATTGACCACCTCTATCTTCTTTTCAAGAGCCACTTTTGCATAAACTTCGGTTGAAGTGATGCTTCCATGTCCCAAAACATCCTTCACTGCAGATATGTCTGCTCCTGCAGAGATAGCCAACGATGCTGTCGTATGCCGTGAGCAATGGTAGGTCAAATCCTTTTCTATGCCAGCCTTTTCTTTAAGTCTTCTTACGTATTTCGATACGTTGTCTGACTTCTTGACAAGGTGAAACACAAGACTTTCCGGATTGTCATCCGTCCGAGGTGGCAACAACGATTGCGCCATTTCATTGAGCGGAATAATGGCAGGACGCTTTGTCTTTCGCTGTATGATGCTGATTGTCGGCACGCCATCTATCATTTTAATATCACACCACCTTAGATGCTGCATATCGCCAAGGCGAAGGGCAGTCATGGATGACAAGCCAAATGCCAGTTGTACGGTTCGTTCATTCTCGCATTCAGCTTCCACCGCCAGGAAACGTGTGAGTTCTTCGGGCGTAAGATACTCTCTGTGTTTGTCAGGAGCATGGAAGCGTTCCAACTTGTTTAGACTGTGTACTGGATTGAATTTTACAAGTCCTTCACGCATAGCCTTGTTAAATATCGCTTTTACTGTTTCCTCAAACAACAGTAATGTGTAATCAGCCAACCGTCCTCCGTTGGTCTTGATTTGGCGTTTGTTGCGATACTTGTTGCGCATATAATCAAAAAGACCGCAAATTTCATCTTTACTGACATCTTTCAGCAGGATGTCTTTCTTATCTACTCTCCGTAAATAAGTGGCGATACGCTTGCGGACAACATTCTTATGACCTATCATCTTCTTGCAGTTGCCACAATCAACAGACCATTTGATATAGTCATCGCACCATTGTAGCCAAGTCAAGCCGTTGCCTTGTTCTTCGCTTTTGGCATTCTCTTTCTCCAATACAGGAGGGGTGAGGATGCGCTCTGCTCGTATCTCCATAGCCTTGTTGTATGTAAGCCGATTGTGCTTTGCAGCACCAACGGCATCATCGGGCAAGAGATAGAGGTGCAAGTTTTCTCTCTTGCGGAAGCCAGTCTCGTAGTATTCCAGATATAAGGCTCTTTTGCCTTCCGTCAGCTTACGTTCCTTGATTTCTATCTTCATTGTATTACTGGTATTTGGTCAAACATTCCGTTTACGAGGTTCACGGTTTCCAACTTCTTCTTGTCAACAATCTTGGCGTAAATCTCCGTCATCTTGATGCTCTTGTGTCCGAGTATCTTACTTACTACATAGATACTTGCACCAAGGGTCAGGAGCATCGTAGCCGCCGTATGTCGTGAGCAATGGTAGGTTATATGCTTGGTTATTCCTGCTGCCTCCATCCATTCTTTCAGAACCAGTTCTACAGTTGTAGATGTGATTGTCAAGTTATGGAAGATGTTGTCTATGCCTTCTTCTCTTTTAGGCATCCACTTCTTTGTTTCTTCCGACAAGGGGATGGTCACTCTGTCCTTGGTCTTGACTTGGATATGGTCAATGTATTCTGTCTTGCCGTCAGCTGCCTTGTGGATTTCACTCCAGTTCAAGGCTTTCATGTCGCTATATCGCAGACCAGTGAAACAGGAGAATAGAAAGGCTTTCTTCACCAGTTCATAACGGCATGGTGTGTTCATCACCTTCTTTATTTCCTCTATCGTCAGAAACTCACGCTCAGCCACTCGCTTCTGTGGCTTCTCCTTTGCCTCCAACAGCAAGAATGGATTTTGCTCAATCAGTCCGTCCCTTACTGCCTTTGCCAATGACGAGCCGAAATAGTTGACGAACATACGGCAAGTGGTGGTGCTGAGTTGTTTCTTTCCATCATTGTAGGTGCAAGTCTTCAAAAAAGTAATGAAGCCTTTGCAAAACTCCTTGTCCACGTCTTTCAACAGAAACTCTGGCTTGCCTATATGTAATAGGTATTGGTCAATGCGAGCATGAGTGTTTCGCTTTGTCTTCATGGAAGACTCAGACAACTCGGCATTGTACTTCACAAAGTCATCCATCCACTTGGTAAGTGTCATGCGTGACTTCTTCACCTTGTCCCAATCCACAAGACCCTCTCTTTGGATGTCAAGAATGCGCTGCGCCTTGATTTGCTCTGCCAACTTTCTTGTATTGGCGTTTTGCAACTTGGTAGCAGCGTTGATTTCTGGCAAAAGATAGAGTTTCAGCGTCTCTTTCTTTCTCAATCCCTTCTGGTAAATGTCAAGATAGAGGCTGATGTTGCCACCTGCTATCTTCTTTTCTCGGATGCGCACAGGCTCCTTCAAACGGATTTCTTTCTTCTTTCGTCCCATTTTATTTCCTTTCTTTTCTGATGTTAATATATTCTTTTATCACTGATTATCAAGCATTTAGCTTGCGATACAAAGATAATACAACGAGGGACAAAAACGAGACAAAAGTGGGTAAACAATCCGCTAATTTAGGAAAGAATAACGAACCAATCTAAAATCGGCTTTCATTCCTAATAGACTGTAAATCAGTGATATTACAACACCTTACTATCCTTTCATTTCCGATGGTTAGACCCGCTTGGGATAATTGGTGGATTCTCCAGATGTGTATGGCACTCGCAGCCCTCTTCTCTATCGTGGTGGCAGCGAACATGGCCTACAAGATGATGGTGAAGCATGAGCCATTGGATGTGATGAAACTATTCAAGCCATTGGTGATAAGCATCATCCTCTGTTGGTGGTACCCACCTGCCGATACAGGCATGACGAACAGTGGCAGCAATTGGTGCGTACTGGACTTTCTGAGTTACATACCAAATTCCATCGGAAGTTATACCCATGACCTATATGAGGCGGAAGCCACACAGATAGAGGACAAGTTTACGGAAGTTCAGCAGCTCATCTACACCAGAGACACGATGTACACCAACGTACAAGCCCAGGCAGACATTGCCCATAAGGGAACAACAGACCCGAATCTGGTGGAATCGACCATGGAGCAGACAGGTGTGGATGAAGTGACCAACATGGAAAAGGACGCAGCCAAGCTGTGGTTCACCTCACTGACTGCAGGAGCCGTAGTGAACATCGACAAGATTGTAATGCTGATAGCATTGATCGTCTTCCGTATCGGTTGGTGGAGCACCATCTATTGTCAACAGATACTGTTGGGAATGCTGACGATATTTGGACCGATACAATGGGCGTTCTCGCTACTGCCGAAATGGGAAAGCAGTTGGGCGAAGTGGCTGACAAGGTATCTGACCGTGCATTTCTATGGAGCGATGCTCTACTTCGTGGGCTTCTACGTGCTGCTGCTCTTTGATATTGTACTTTGCATACAGGTGGAGAACCTGACGGCAATCACCGCATCGGAGCAGACGATGGCGGCATACTTGCAGAACTCGTTCTTCTCGGCAGGGTATCTGATGGCAGCAAGTATCGTGGCATTGAAGTGTCTGAACTTGGTTCCAGACCTTGCGGCATGGATGATACCAGAGGGCGATACCGCCTTCTCCACAAGAAACTTCGGTGAGGGTGTGGCACAGCAAGCCAAAATGTCGGCACAGGGAACACTTGCCCATGTGATGCACTGATAAAGGTAAAAAGGTAAAAGAGTAAAAAGGTAAAAAAACGAAATAGCAATGGTAATCAAGAATTTAGAGAATAAGGTGAAGTTGGTGACTATCATCTGTAGCCTGTTTCTGGTTGGGTGCGTGCTGATAAGTATCAGTAGCATCTGGACGGCGAAAAATATGGTGGTGGATGCACAGAACAAAATCTATGTGTTGGACGGCAATGTACCAATTTTGGTGCAGCGTACGACGATGGATGAGACATTGGATGTGGAAGCAAAGAGCCATATCGAGATGTTCCATCATTATTTCTTCACATTGGCACCAGATGACAAGTACATCAAATACACGATGGAGAAAGCCATGTATCTGGTGGATGAGACTGGATTGGCGCAGTACAATACGCTGAAAGAAAAGGGTTTCTACTCCAACATCATGGGAACAAGTGCCGTGTTCAGCATCTTCTGTGACAGTATCAAGTTTAACAAGGAGAAGATGGAGTTCACCTACTACGGCAGACAGCGCATCGAGCGTAGAACCAATGTGCTGACCCGTGAACTGGTGACGGCAGGACAGTTGAAACGAGTGCCGAGAACTGACAACAACCCACATGGATTGCTGATAGTGAACTGGCGAACCTTGCTCAACAAGGATATTGACCAGAAGACGAAGAGCAACTATTGAAGGTAAAAGGGTAAAGAAGTAAAAAGGTAAAAAAAGAAATAACGATGAACACAAAAGGATTTAAGCAGATGCTCATTGGGGAGAAGATGCCCGACAAGGACGACCCAAAATACAAGGAACGCTATGAGCGAGACGTGAGAGCTGGAAGAAAGTTTGCCAGGATGTGCAGAATTGACAAGGCGGCAGCCCATGTGCAGAATTTTGCCGACTTGCATAAGACAATGTTCCTGGTCATCGTGTTCGGTTTTGTGGGTGTGAGCTTCAGTTTCAACATCTATCGCATGGCAAGAGCTTATCACTATCAGGGAGAGCGACGCACTGCTACGGAGAGACAGGACTCGCTGATAAAGGCTCGCCATCAGAATATGGGGAATGCAAAGAACATAGTAAGGACCAATGAGGATGCACGCCATCCTCATAAAGACAAATAACGATGAAGCTGACAGAAAGAATCAATTTCAGACAACCCAAGTACATGCTACCTGCGATTGTCTATCTCCCACTGCTCGGAGCGTCCTACTTCATCTTCGACCTCTTTGATACCAAGGTGGCGGAGAAGCAAGATGCCAATATGCAGACCACGGAATATCTGAATCCGAACCTTCCACAAGCTCATATCAAGGGCGGTGACGGTATTGGAGGCAAGTATGAGAACATGTTGAACGCCTACGGCAAGATAGAAGACCATAGTGCCGTGGAAAATATAGACCGAGACAATGAGCAAGAAAAAGAAGAATACCAAAGCAAGTATTCGGATGCAGAACTGCAACAGTTGGATGCCGAAGCCAAGAGGCAAGCTGAACTGGAGAAAACGAGAGAAGCGCAAGAAGCCCATGAGCGACAAAGAGAGAACGAGGCGTTGGCAGAGCTGAACAAGGCACTTGCCGAAGCAAGGCTGAAGGGACAGCAAGCCACGCAACAGAACTCATCGTCTTCAGCAACAGCATCCGATGAAACAACAGCTACAGCCAAGGGCGGTATCAATATTGAGGGCAAAATCAAGGTGAATGAAAATGCCCGAAAGGAAACTGACGAGAATGATAAGCCAAGTGAAGTGGTGAAAAAGGTGAAGACATCATCGGATTACTTCAATACCTTGGCAGTGAATGAGAAAGAGCCGACACTGATAAAGGCTATCATTGACGAGAATGTGAAAGCCGTGGATGGAAGTCGTGTGCGCTTGCGCTTGCTTGATGATGTGGAAATCGGTGAGATTGTGGTGAAGAAAGGCGCATACCTGTATGCCATCATGAGCGGTTTCAGTTCACAACGAGTGAAAGGCACGGTGAAAAGTGTGTTGGTGGATGACGAAATAGTGAAAATCAACCTATCACTCTATGACACAGACGGCATGGAAGGCTTGTATGTGCCAAGCAGCCAGTTCCGTGAGACCACCAAGGATGTGGCAAGCGGAGCCGTAACCGGCAATGTGGATATGAATACCACCAATACAGGCAGCAGTTTTTCGCAATGGGGCATGCAGACCATGCAGAATGCCTATCAGAAAACAAGCAATGCCATAGGCAAGGCTATCAAGAAGAATAAAGTGAAACTGAAATATGGCACTTTTGTGTATCTGATAAACAGCAAAGATACCAAGAGCAAGTAAACGTTAAACACTACAAAGTAAACATTACACCCATATGAATATCAAGAAGACCATGGGCGCACTGATAATGTGTGCAATAAGTGCCACTCCAATGATGGCACAACAGGCCAGTGCAGAGAGCTATCAGCCCTGCACCTACCAGGAGATGGAGCAGCTGACCGTGAACGAGCAAGTGACAACAGTCATTACGGCAAGCGAACCCATCCGCTTTGTGGATATATCCACCGACAAGATAGCAGGCGACCAACCCATCAACAATACCGTGCGACTGAAACCCAAGGAGGGACTGCATGAAGATGGTGAAGTACTTGCCATCGTGACAATTGTGACAGAACGCTACCGCACCCAGTATGCGCTAATCTATACCACCAGACTGCAAGAGGCAGTGACGGATAAGGAGATACAACAGATAGAGAAGAATGCCTATAACAATCCTGCGGTCACATTGTCCTCTACGGACATGGCTCGTTACGCTCGTCAGATTTGGAGTTCGGAAGCCCATGTGAACAATGTGAAGACCAAAGCCCATAAAATGGTGATGCGACTGAACAACATCTATTCGTCGGGCGACTATTTCTTCTTGGACTTCTCGGTGGAGAACAAAACGCACATACCATTTGATATAGACCAAATACGATTGAAGCTGACGGATAAGAAGACCGCCAAGGCCACCAACTCACAGATGGTAGAGTTGCATCCAGTGTTTACGTTGGAGCAGACCAAGCGATTCCGCTATGGCTACCGCAATGTGATAGTTATTCGGAAAATGACATTCCCGAATGACAAGAAGTTGACAATAGAAATGACGGAGAACCAAATCAGCGGTCGCACCATATCACTGAAGATAAACTACAGCGATGTGTTGTCAGCCGACTCATTCAATCCGATTTTTCTAAAATAGCAATCATATCCAATGGAAGAAAGCAAGGAGCTACAAGGATTTTACAAGATATTCAGGGCGGTCATCTACATATCCGTGTTGATGGAGTTCTTTGAGTATGCCATAGACCCAAGGGCGATAGACGGCTTTGGCGGTGTGGTGTGTGACCTGCACGACCGCATCAAGCAGTGGTTTATTTACCATGACGGCAACTTGGTGTATAGCAAGGTGGTGACATTCCTGTTGGTGTGCATCACCTGTGTAGGCACGAGAAACAAGAAGCATCTGGAGTTTGATGCCCGAAGGCAGGTGCTCTACCCCTTGGTGAGTGGCGTGGGACTATTGGTATTGTCCGTGTGGCTCTTCGGCTATGCGATGGACACTCGTATCTATGCCCTAAAATTGAACACTATCCTATATATGGTTGCAACCATCATCGGAACCGTGCTGGTGCATGTTGCCTTGGACAACATCTCGAAGTTCCTAAAAGAAGGACTGATGAAAGACCGCTTTAACTTTGAGAACGAGAGTTTTGAGCAATGCCAGAAGGAGGAATACAATAAGTATAGCGTGAATATCCCCATGCGCTACTACTATAAGGGTAAGTTCCGCAAGGGATGGGTGAACATCGTGAACCCATTCCGTGGCACCTGGGTAGTGGGCACACCGGGTAGCGGTAAGACATTCTCCATCATCGAGCCGTTCATTCGACAGCATAGTGCAAAAGGCTTTGCCATGGTCGTTTACGACTACAAGTTCCCTGCCTTGGCAACCAAACTGTACTACCACTATAAGAAGAACCAACAGTTGGGCAAACTGCCAGAAGGCTGCAAGTTCAACATCATCAACTTTGTGGATGTGGAATACTCCAAGCGAGTGAATCCGATACAGCAGAAGTATATCAATAACTTGGCAGCAGCGAGTGAGACCGCTGAAACACTGCTAGAATCACTGCAAAAAGGCAAGAAGGAAGGCGGAGGCGGTAGCGACCAGTTCTTCCAGACATCAGCCGTCAACTTCCTCGCCGCCTGTATCTACTTTTTCATCAACTATGGTAAGGAGCCATACGACAAAGACGGCAAGATGCTGATAGCAGAGAAAGTACTAGACCCGAAGACCATGCAGATGAAACCGACCGGAAAGGTGTTTAACCATTCAGGAGAAGAAGTGGAGCCAGCCTATTGGTTGGGCAAGTATAGCGATATGCCTCATATTCTTAGTTTTTTGAACGAAAGTTACCAGACAATCTTCAATGTGCTGGAGACCGACAATGAGGTAGCACCCTTATTGGGACCGTTCCAGACCGCCTTGAAGAACAAGGCAATGGAGCAGTTGGAGGGTATGATAGGTACACTGCGTGTCTATACCTCACGTCTTGCCATCAAGGAAAGCTATTGGATATTCCACAAGGACGGCGATGACTTCGACCTGAAGGTCAGTGACCCGAAGAATCCGAGCTATCTGCTGATAGCCAATGACCCAGAAATGGAGAGCATCATTGGAGCATTGAACGCCCTTATTCTCAATCGCTTGGTAACACGAGTGAACACAGGACAAGGCAAGAATATCCCCGTGAGCATCATTGTGGACGAGTTGCCTACACTCTACTTCCACAAAATAGACAGACTGATAGGCACAGCCCGAAGCAACAAGGTGAGCGTAGCCCTGGGCTTTCAGGAGTTGCCGCAGTTGGAAGCCGACTATGGCAAGGTTGGTATGCAGAAGATTATCACCACCGTAGGCAATGTGGTGAGCGGTTCGGCACGAAGCAAGGAAACGCTCGAATGGCTGTCCTCCGACATCTTCGGAAAAGTGGTGCAACTGAAGAAAGGTGTGACCATCGACCGAGACAAAACAAGTATTAACCTGAACGAGAACATGGACAGCCTTGTCCCTGCCTCCAAAATCTCGGATATGCCGACAGGATGGATCTGCGGTCAGACGGCAAGGGACTTTGTGGCAACCAAGACCGGCATGAATGGTAGTATGAACATACAGGAGAGCGATGAGTTCAAGACCAGTAAGTTCTATTGCAAGACCGACTTTAATATGGCAGACATCAAGAAAGAAGAAAGCGAGTATATGTCTCTGCCCAAGTTCTACACCTTCAAAAGCCGTGACGAGCGTGAGCGCATCCTCTATAAGAACTTCGTGCAAGTTGGTGAGGATGTGAAAGCCATGATAGCAGAGATATTCAATAAGAAGAACGCCAAGTGACAAGTCAATGACACTCCAAAAGTAAAACAAAAACAACATCCATGACGAAAAAGATAAGAACATATATTACCCTAATGCTCTTGTTTCTGTGCCAAAGCATCGTGGCACAGAACAAAACACCTACAAACGATAGCCCAAGCCAAAACGACTTGGGCATCTTTGCTTTGCCACCCTTTGAGCGAGCTGTGCGGTGCATCAAGTATTACGAGGGATGGCACGATATTAAGCGCAATTATCCCTATATCGGATGGGGACATCGGATATTGCCACATGAAAAGTTCAAGAAGAATCTTACTTATCAGCAAGCCGATTCCCTGTTACGCTCCGACCTCACCAAGTTATGTGCTATGTTCCGCAAGTATGGAAAGGACTCACTACTCCTTGCCGTACTTGCCTACAATGTCGGACCCTATAAGATTTTAGGGAACAGACGATTTCCGAAGAGCCGTCTCTTACACATGATAGAGCAAGGGAGAAGAGACATCAGACAAGAATATCTGGACTTTTGCAGATACCAAAGGCGCAAGATGGCCTCTATACGCAGGAGAAGGCAAACAGAACTGCTATTATTATATCAGACACATATTGCAAGAAAGTGACATTTCTGGTAATAATTCATGTTTTTTATATTGAAACATAAATAACCATCATTTGTTGGACGAAAAATTGCAAAATCTTTCCCAAAGGAAAAAGGATCTTCTTAAATTCTAGTACATTTAAGTATATTAATCTGAGGAGATATTTATCACTATACGTAAAATAGAGTTCTGGAGCCTATCAAATGGTGCTTATTATTGATAAGGGAAAGACTTTGTTCTAAAATTTGAGAATATCCAACTGATAACTAAGAAAGAATAAACGCAATTCACTATAAAAAACTTATACCAATGTCACCAAGCACTATATAGAGTTCCGCAATCAACAATCAAAAAGACCTCGATTTCTCCAAATGATAACTGGCATGATGGAAATATAGGTGTTTTGTACCTAACACCTATATTCCATCCGCACACTCTACTACAAGGAAGCAGAAATAGCAAGTTCAGATTTTGCAAAATTATACACCATGTTGCATGTCTGGCAAGGCCTCTTTGCTCATTAATACGTTCGTACATAATGTCGATCACATAAAAGTTTTTAAGGAATAATAGAATACTTTGCCATACTGATTGGATTAGTATATACTCAAATGTTTCTAATGAGAGATGTCTATGGATGTTACATTAGTTTTTGACCTTGCAAATGTAAAAATACTATAAACAAATAAAATATATCTAATTTTATAACGACCGTTATAATTTAATTGCTATCTTTGCACAAAAAATGAATATTTCATGATAGAACTAATATCAGGATATTCTTTTCAAATATTAAAATTCTTTACAAAATGAAAGAGCCTTTAGAATATTACAAGAGCAAACTTTGCAGGAATAAAGTATATATAAAGCGAACAGAACAAAGAAGTTCTATGTTCTTTTGTGGCAAATTAATTTTCTTTGCCATGGCTATATTGTGCCTATGCATTTGGTGGTTTGAAACGAAGTCGGTAATAATGATTGGCAGTACTTTCTGCTTCTTACTGATATACTTCTTTATGGTGTATCTAGATAACAACGAAATTAACAAAAAAGAAAAACTCGTTCGCATTAATAAGGTTATAGAGAGGGAAGTATGTAATCTTAGAGGTCAATATACTGGACATGACGGCAAAGAGTACATGTCAAGTACACATCCTTTTACATATGACATTGACATATTTGGCAAGAACTCATTGTATCAAAGTATTAATAGAACTGTAACTTGTGATGGAGCAAACAAACTATCAGAAGTTCTATCGCATACAGGTTTAGGAAAAGAAACAATTTTAATGCGACAGGCCGCTGTTCGTGAATTAGAAGCACTATCTGATTATCGGATAGAGCATATTTCGTGTTCACATATATCGACACCTTTTAGAGAACTCTTGACAAAAACAATGCCATCGTCTCTCAATGTTTTGCCTCTAAAAATACTATTGGCTTTTTCATGGTCAGTTTCGGTTGCAAACATTATTTTCCTTTTAATTTGTTGCTTAGCAAGCCTATCCATTACCATACCTGTATTAGTTATGGCTGGAATTATTTTCTTTAACGGCTCAATAAGTCTCTTTTATTTTCATAAAGGAAACCGTGTCATACAAAAATTGAAATTTTTAATATCTCTTTGTGAAAGTTATTCGCCAATTATCTCATTGAATAGAAAAGAAATATTTAAAAGTCAGATTCTATGTGATATACAAGAAAAAAATATATTTCATTCAAGACATATCCGAAAAGCAATAAATATGAATGAACTGCTGAACTTTAGAAATAATTTCATATTATGGTTTTTGTCAAACGCTACAGTCATGATAGATTTATTAGTATTGAACAAATTTGTAAAATGGGAAAGGTCTGCAATTACTGATTTACAAATCTTATTAGAAAACATAGGGCAATTAGATGCCTTTATTAGTTTAGCAACATTCAATTTCAATCACCCTAGAGCAACTGTCCCTTCTATTATGAAAAGCGGTTTAAAAGGAGTAGATGTATATCATCCTTTAATGAAATCCAACAATGCTATAGGAAATGATTATACCCAAGAAGAGTCTGTCATATCTATAATTACAGGAGCCAACATGTCAGGGAAAAGTACGTTTCTTAGAGCACTTGCTTTAAATATTGTATTGGGAAATGCAGGATGCAAAGTTTGTGCAGATTCGTTTGGTTTTAATCCAAACTTGAAATTATTTACAAGTATGAGAACGCAAGATGACATTTCAAATGGCAAGTCATATTTTAATGCTGAAATAGATAGGCTAAGTAACGCGATAGACTATTGTGTGCAGAATCCTCATACTTTGTTGATTTTGGATGAAGTTCTAAAAGGAACGAACTCGGAAGACAAATTGAAAGGTTCTATAGAATTATTAGAATATTTTTCTGGTCAGCAAATAATGGCAATTATTGCCACACACGACTTAGGTGTTACAAAATTAGAAAACATTTATGGTGTAGATAAATATGTCAATTTTTGTTTTGAAATCGAACTGACCTCTCCTATTCATTATACATATAAAATGAATCGAGGAATATGTAGGAACAAAAATGCATCGTATATTTTAAATAAGATGTTAAACTCTAAAATTAAAAGAAAATGAAAACAATAGTATTAAACACTTTTTCTTCTTTCGCAACCTTTCCTATGTTTAACCCTGCCTATATTAAAGGGTTACTATGTCGTGAAGGTATTGATAATATTCACATTGATGTAAACCAAATAACATGGAACTCTTTGTTAGAAGAGGAATTTCTAGCCAAGCTATCTTTTAACGAGGCAGTATTGGATCCTTCATTTCCTTATTCTATTATCTCATCAAATAAGGAATTTGAACTAACCAAAGCAAAAGTCTTACGTAGAATATCAAAGGCTAAGTTTCTGTTGCGTTCATCCTCTTCTATTATATTTCGAAATCTCCTATGGGCTCAGCGTGTTATTTTTAGAGCGTTGAATCTAATATATTGCCACTATGGAACATTCTTTATGACAAACATTCCTTATTGGGCTAAAGTCGGGTTTGATTTTAATGATATTAGTCAGATTTACGATATAGCTACAGATAAGACCAGTAATCCTCTTATTTGTATATTTGAAGAAAAAATGTTACCTGCCATAATAAAAGAATCGCCCAAAATCATACTAGTTGACATTATGTTTCCATGGGATATAATCCCTGCTTTGACTTTGAATATATTATTAAAAAAATATTTACCATATTGTCATATTAATTATGCAGGATTAGGATTTGATGAGTTTAGTTTTTCCAGAATACAGCACAAGATGAATAACCATAATTTCTTCTTTGGCTTTGATAGCATTTTTATGTACAGAAACGACAATGGCTTGGTACAACTTGTAAAGAATATAACCAATGGACAAAAAGTTGGGGAAATCGACAATTTATACTCTCCTAATTCTTTCGGACACATAAAGCAGGATAAGCTGTTTGATGAAACGGTTATTCCAAATTATGACGATATAGAGTGGAGTAAATACTTCTTTCCAGAAAGAATAGTTATTGATAGATTGTCATATAGATGTTTTTGGGCAAAATGCAATTTTTGTTCTATAAATTCAAATAAAAGAATAAAGCAAATGTCAAGCGTCAAACAACAAATATCTAAAGTTAAGACTCTTCACGAAAAATATGAAGTGTCTAATTTTTGGTTCTTGGATGAAGCATGTCCTATGAAATTAGCTTTAGGCTTTGCAGAAGGAATAAAGCATGAGAATATTGCATGGTCTTTAAGAACCAGATTGGACGACAAACTTACGTTTGAAGTTTTGACCAAACTTAAGGAAGCTGGATTAAAAGAATTATGGATTGGATTAGAACACGTAAATCCCAAAATACTTTCATTAATGAATAAGTCAGATTTTAATTTTGAGTATAAAACTATCGCCCAAAAGGTTTTCGACGATGCTACAGCAAATAACATAGGCTTACATTTTTGTCATATTTTAGGATTCCCGTCAGAAACAGATGAACAAAGACAAGAAGTTGCAGACTTCTACAAAATGACAAAGGACAGCATATGTAAGAAGCCATTTTTTACAACATTCAACATTTTCGGATTAATGTTAGGGAGTCCAATGTTTGAAAGTCGAGAGAAATTTGGAATAATAGAAGCTCTTGATGAAGAATCAAAATTTAATATGATAAAAGTACCTTATAAAACAATTTACAATGATGATACAGGAAATATACAAGTGATTCAACGTCTTTCTGAATGGATTTTCAGATATACTGATATTCTTGTGTGTAAAAAAGAGTTGATACCATTATGGATGTCGATATCTGACACACCATTTGAATTCTTATTAAAAAAATATTATACATATAACCCTTTCTCAAATTATGAATTGGATTGAATATCACAGCATCAAAGAACTCCCCGAAACTATTTGGGCTAAAATTGCAGGAGACAACCCTTGTCTCTCTGCAGATTTTATGGAAATAGTTGAAAATCTACACCCAAAAGATTCATATAATTATGCTGTTTTATACGACAACAAAGAAGTGGTGGGAGTTATTTTTTACTCTATTTTCAATGCGCTTTCATCTACATTAATGAAACTTTCTATAGGCCGCGTTCTTATGACGGGGACATTTGAAACCTATGGAAAGCATTGGTGGTGTAATACTTCATATATATCCGAATGTGATTTTTTTGAAATGTTTTGGCAGTTGATTCGCAAACAAAATGTTTTAGCATTTGTCATAAGAGATTTCGTATGTAATGAGTGCCAAATAAATGAGTTTTTTGGGCTTCATTCTTTTGAACACATAATTCCATATTCCGTATCATGGATAAAACTTAATGATTCATGTATGAATTTGGATGATTTCCTTTGCGAGATGTCAAAGAAACATAGAAATATGTATAAAAAGATCATAAAATCTCGCAATGATCAAAACATTTCTTTTAGAAAAGAATATGACATTAGAAAAAATTTGCATAAATTGTATCCATTGTATATCAATGTCAATAAACGAGCTAAAGAATTCAAAAGTCCGCCTATTCCTTCAAGTTTTTTTACTGGATTGGAGCGCAAATTTGGACATAATTGTTTCTGCATAATAATGTCTGTTGGAAATAAGGATATAGGCTTTGTTCTTATTATACAAGGTACAGATATTATAATTCCATTTTTGATGGGAATTGATTATAAATATAGAGAACTTCATGTATGGCATAATCTAACTATAGAATGTGTAAGATATGCAATTGAGACAAGAGTAACAAATATAGATCTTGGCTTAACAAATTTTGAGCTAAAAAAAGACTCGGAGCAAAAAAAATAAATATAAATATGTTTGCACGATTCAAAAATAATGTAGTGAATAGGTTTTGTAAGTCATTTTTATCAAAATTATTATGAAAATAATATACGGTTGTTATCCATCTATTTTTTCATTGAAAATAGCAAATGGGTTGGTAAAACGAGGCATTCCAATCACACATATGATGTTATCAACTAAAGTTATATGTATAGAGGGACATTCTATACATGGATTGTCTGGACTCGGTTTCCTTTTTAGGCGTTTTGGTTTAAGATACACAATTTTTCAAATATTCTGTAGTGTAGTATTACCCATTGTATATTCCGTTAAAGCTTTTATACATGGTGAACGTTTATACTCGTTTAAGCAACTATGTCTGAAAAATAATATACAGATGATAAAAAGTAGTAACTTTAATGAAGACATCAAACTTATAGAAAAACCAGATATCTTTATTTCTATGTGTTTAGATCAAAAGTTAAACAATTCTTTTTTCAAAAAAATAGGAACATTATGCGTCAATGTACACCCATCGGACATACCTAATTTTGGTGGAGTTGAGCCAATAATTCAATTAAAGTTATCTTCTGAAGAACAGATGGGAATAACGATACATAATATGACAGAACAGTTGGATAATGGAGAAGCCATTATGAGAAGATATGTGTCAGCAAAAAATAAAAGTTATCTTAATTTAATGCAAGATTTTATAGATAATGGTATCTCTATGTTAGGTATTCTACACAATAACAAATGGATAAAAACAAAGTGTTCTCCCATTGAGCAAAAGTACCCATACCGTTCTTGGCCCACACATGAAGAATTGGTGCTTTTTTCAAAGCAAAACAAATATATTAAGTTAACAGATTTGTTTTAGTGACTGATAGTAAAACAAAAATAACTTGGTACAAATATTTGATAAGTTTGGTTCTAATGACCTTGTTCCCCTTAGGTACGACAACTTCACAAAAAATATAAAAAATGTACCAAGTTATTTTTATTACTTTGCTGGACTTATAACCCAAACATATCTTTTAGGTTCTATTTCAATAAAAATCATAATTTTATAAGTTCATATAGATAATCGAAATCCTTCTTCATTTCTCTTAAATCAATACCGCTTAATGAGAACACACCAATAAAAGAGTTCCCTAAGTATATCTTCTCAAAAAGGTGTGCAAGTACAGACGCATTAGCACTTGTACTTATTTCTTTTATTTCTATGGCATGCCGTATCACTTCACACCATATATTATTTTCTATGTCATACCATTTTAAAGCTTCGTCCTTAAAAGATGGGATATTTGACAGTGCGGACATTTCTATATTGCACATAGCTTTATTGATGTTAATAATCCCCATATCATTTAAACTCTGCCGATCTCGCTCTATCATTTCTATAAAATAATTGTAAAAAGAAAGTAAGGATTGTCTATAAGCTGTAGGAACACTTTTCACTGATGATTTATTAAAAATCATAGTCTTTAGCATTTCCAGAAAGAGACCTTCCTTATTTTTAAAATAATAAACCATTGACCCCCTGCTTATATGCGAGGCTTTTTCCAACTCCGAAAATGAAACTTTTTCATATGATTTTTCAGAAAACAATTTAAAAGCATCATTCAATAATTTACTACGTGTAGCTATTCCTTTTTCCATAAAATATTACAATCATTATATATTATGCAAAAGTACAACATTATTTTGAATGGATATTATTTTTTAGATAACATTGCAAAATCTCATATTTTTTAACTTTTATTTTATATCAATTGCCAGACTTATTTTGTTATGCAACTCATATAAATTCATAATTCAAGTAAGTTGATTACTCGAAGAAATTTTGTAATTAATCGAATAGCATGTTCTATAATCAAATGTGGGCATTAGCATAAAGATACAAAACTATAATCCGAATTATATATAATAAAGTTAAATATCTTTATAAGATTTTAATTTAGGGGGAGGCCGTCCGAAAACTTAATTAGGGAAGCAAACAATTGAATTGAGCATT
>OLGE01002198.1_pt1 | contig 17680 bp, 16 predicted proteins | sample 1605151 | NCBI WGS metagenome assembly OLGE01 (sample SAMEA3888912, study PRJEB22519) | human gut metagenome | biome: human gut; feature: human-associated habitat; material: faeces | place: Denmark | collected 2010
GACGAGCTTTGGATGATGGCCGTTACGCCGAGACCGGTCAGAAAGCCGACGAGCGGCTTGCCGGTCATCTGGTCGAGCAGCGAGCGCAGCCTGCTGCCCGCGCGGCGCTCCAGCGCCGAGCCCATCAGGCTCATGCCGAACAAAAACAGCGATAAGCCGCCGAGCATCGTCAGAAAATCAAAAATATCCATATTCCATCCCTCTTTTGTTTCCTTGATCTTACCCATTCTTGACCAAGATAAAGCATAAGGGAGAAATGTCAAATCCGTTACCGCTCTTTTGTAAAATCCGTGTAAAATGAACAGCACCTGCCGGAAGGCAGGCGCTGCTTTGCGATGTGCGCTTCGTTCAGCTGATCCACTCGGGGCCGTTGATGCGGTAGTCGCCCCACACGCCGTCATTGTTCTGCACAGCGACGCACTTTGAAAAACCGTAAGCGCCGAGCGCTGTGCGCCATTTGCTCGCGTCAAAGCTGACGGTGTTTTTGATGTTGTACTGCGTCATGGACGGGAGTTCCCCGCCCTCCGAGAGGCTGGGCAGATTGAATGTGACCGGATCGTCGGTCTCGGTGATGGTGAAGAGAACGCCGTTTTCCCACGCGGGGAAGATGTCCTCGCCCTCCAGACCGCTGATGTAGCCCTCCGTGCAAAGCTGCTCGTAGCTCAGCTCCATCGGCTCCGCGCTGTGAGACTGCGCGAAGGTCCACGCCACCGCGCTGCGCTCGGCGGGCGTGAGCGAGGTCGCGGCAAGATCGACGCTGATATACTCTACGCCGCTGCTGTTCAGCCCCTCGTCCTTGCCCCACAGGTCGTTCAGCACACGCAGATAGAGCGCGCAGCGGTCGTCAAATTCGTCCGGCAGGACGGTGATGCGCTCCACCCCGCCGAACAATGCGGGATAGCTCTCCAAAATATCGCCGCCGAAGGCGACCTCGACCAGCGCGCCGACCGCAAGCTGACCGTCGTCGAGCAGCTCGCCAAGCTCCGCCTGATCGTGCTCGAGCGAAAGCTCGCCCGCGTCGAGCGTATAAATGTCGCCCCGCTCGCTGTCCACATCCGCGAGCAGCAGCGTGTTGCCCTCGCCGACCGCGACCACGCGGCAGCGCGCGACTGCGCCTTCTGCTTTGGGCAAAGGCTCCTGATCGCCGCCGTCCGACGCAGGCGGGCAGGCCGCCTTCCCCGCGCAGCCCGCGAGCAGGGCGCAGAGCAGGGCGAGGGCAAGCAAAAGGGAAAGACTTCGTTTCATGGAAGGTACCTCCTCGAATGGTTTCTGTTTCCTTAGACGGACGGGAAGAAAATTTTGTTCCCAAAATTTTTACAAAATCGCGGGGAAACGGGCTTGACATTCCGAAGAAAAGGTGGTATTTTGACCTTTCTTAATTGGGCAACGCCCAATCAGGAGTTGAAGAAAGCGCCCCGCTGTGCTATGCTGAAGGAGAGAAAAGCGCAAGGGAGGACGCCCCATGCAATACGATGCCGCCATCATCGGCGCGGACGGCGTGTACCTCATCGGCGAGGCCGCGGGCTTCATCAGCGCTGGTTCATGTATACGCCGTGGGTGCGCTCGCTCATCATGCGAAGCGGCATCGAGAGCATCCGCGTGCGCCGCTCAAAGGAGGACTGACTGTGACCGCATCACCCTACATTGCCGTCGTCGGCGGCGTGAACATCGACATCGGCGGGCGGAGCGACGCCCCGCTCGTCGCCGGAGACTCGAACCCCGGACGCATCCGCTCGAGCCTCGGCGGCGTGGGCCGCAACATCGCCCACAACCTCGCCCTGCTCGGCGCAAAGGTCAGGCTCATCACCGCGCTCGGTGCGGACGACGGCGCGAAGCGCATCGAGGCCTCCTGCGCCGACCTCGGCATCGACTTGACGGACAGCCTGTACGTTCCCGACGGCGCGACCTCGACCTACCTGTTCCTCGCGGACAGCAACGGCGATATGGCGCTTGCCATGAACGACATGGCTATCTACGAGCACCTGACGCCTGCCTTTCTGGAGACGAAGCTAAATGCGCTCAACGCCGCCGCGCTCGTCGTGCTCGATACGAACCTCAGCGCGGAGAGCATCCGCTATCTCGGCGAGCACTGCACCGCGCCGCTCTTTGCCGATCCCGTTTCGGCGGCGAAGGCCGGAAAGCTCGAGCCGATCCTCGGGCGGCTCCACACGCTCAAGCCAAACCGCATGGAGGCCGAGCTGCTCTCCGGCGTGACGGTCACGGACGAGGCGAGCCTGTATCGCGCAGCGGATACGCTGCTCGCCGCGGGCTTGCAGCGCGTCTTTATCTCGCTCGGCGCGGACGGCGTGCTTGCCGCCGACCATGAGCGAAAGGTGCATCTGCACAACCTCCCCGCGCGCATGGTCAATACCACCGGCTGCGGCGACGCCTTCATGGCTGCCGTCGCCCGCGCGTTCCTCGACGGCGCGGACCTTGAGACCGCCGCGAAGCGCGGCCTTGCCGCCTCCGCCATCGCGATGGAGAGCGCCGACACCATCAACCCCGCCATGAGCCTTACGGCCGTGGCTGAAAGAATACAGTAATTTCAGAAAAGGAGTCATTTATCATGAACCGTTATCTTGACATTGCCCCCGAAGTAAAGGAAGCGCTGGACGCCGGCAAGCCCGTCGTCGCGCTGGAGTCCACCATCATTTCCCACGGTATGCCCTATCCCCAGAACGTGGAGACCGCCCTCAAGGTCGAGAGCATCATCCGCGAGGCGGGCGCGGTCCCCGCGACCATCGCCATCATCGGCGGCCGCCTGAAGGCGGGCTTGACCCGTGAGGAGATCGACTACCTCGGCAAGACCGGCGCGGGCATCCCCAAGGCGTCCCGCCGCGACCTGCCTGTGCTCGTCGCGCAGGGCAGGGACGGCGCCTGCACCGTCACCACCACGATGATGATCGCCGACATGGCGGGCATCCGCGTGTTCGCCACCGGCGGCATCGGCGGCGTGCACCGCGGCGCGCAGGAGACGTTCGACATCTCCGCCGACCTTGAAGAGCTGGCCAACACCTCCGTCATGGTCGTGTGCGCGGGCGCGAAGTCCATCCTCGACCTCGGTCTGACGCTCGAATATCTCGAGACCCACGGCGTGACCGTCATCGGCTACGGCACGAGCGAGCTGCCTGCGTTCTACACGCGCAAGTCCGGCTTTGGCGTCGACTACGAGCTCGACACGCCCGAGCAGCTGGCCAAGGCGTTCCACGTCAAGCGCGAGCTGGGTCTGCGCGGCGGCTTACTCGTCACGAACCCGATTCCCGAAGAGTACTCCATGGACAAGGAAGTCATCGACAAGGCCATCGCCGAGGCCGTCGAGGACGCGAAGAAGGACGGCATCCACGGCAAGGCCACGACGCCGTATCTGCTCGCCAAGATCAAGGACCTGACCGGCGGCGACAGCCTGGATTCCAACATCCAGCTCGTGTTCAACAACGCGCGCCTCGGCGCGGCGGCGGCTGTGGAGCTCAGCAAGCTCGAAAAGTGAGATACTTTGTCATCTATCTCGCCGCGATCAATATTCTGACGTTCTGTGTCTACGGCGCAGACAAGCGCCGCGCCAAGATATCGGGCGCGCGGCGCGTGCCCGAAAAGACCTTATTTGCACTCGCGCTGCTGCTCGGCAGCGCGGGTGCTCTTTTCGCAATGAGGGTCTTTCACCACAAGACGCGGCACTGGTACTTCCGGTTCGGCATTCCCGCGATCTTACTCGCGCAGATCGCTCTGGGGGTGTTCGTGTATGTGCGGTTTTTCGCGGCGTAAAAAATTTTTGGGAAATTTTCGGGTTTTGTGAAACAAAACAGACGTTTCTTGCGTCTAATTAAGGAAGCAAAGGGAAACTGGGCGAAGAGGGAAGATAAAGAATTTATGAATTTTCCATTTTCCTGTTCCCTTATTTCCCGCGGCATGGTAAAATGCCATGTATGAGAAAGGCTCTGTGCGCGCGGAGCCGACAACAACAAACACGAAAGGATGAAGATTACATGAAAAAATTTCTCTCCTTGCTATTGGCTCTGACCATGGTGTTGAGCCTCGTCGTCGTGCCTGCAAGGGCGGCTGATGGTGATGAGGCCACAATTGCAGCCGCATCTTTAAGTATTGTACGCGGAGCAAGTACTTCTGTGCTGGTTACAGCTCCTACTACTGAAGGGCATTCTATTAAACTCGGCTCTGGAAGTTGGCGCAGCAACGACACCTCTATTGTCACGGTTGTTGGTAACGATAGTGGTGCTACAGTTACCGGCGTTAAAGCAGGTACGACTAAAGTTGTATTCAGCTATACGCTTGTAACTACTGGTGACAACTCGACTACAACAGAAGAGGCCAAAACCGCAGAGGTTTCCATTACGGTTACGGATAGCATTGTCCCGTCTGATGTTGCATCTGTCACCTTTAATGGCCGTACTTACAATAACACCAACAGCGGATGCACGGTGTATTACCTTTCTTCTGAAATTAGTAAACTGGGCACAAAAGACGACAACTGGTCTATTACCTCTTCTACGGTCACTTTAACGAGCGTTTCTTACAATGAGCAGAGCCGCAAGGCAACGCTTAGCCTGTCTAAAGCTCAGGGTGAGGGTCAACAGCCGCTTACCGGCAGTCTTGAGGTTACCTGCACACAGGCTACTGTTCCTAACGATAAGATTACCGTTAGAACTACTGATGATTCCGATGGAAAGTACCGCGCTGGCACGGAGTTAACCCTTTCTGTTCCCGACAGCAGCAACAAGAATAGCCAGAACGTCCGTTACGTTTGGAGCGCAACCAAGGATGGCACGGCGCTCCCCTCTGTGACGGTTTCCAGTGCAAACAAATGGACGCCGAGCGCAGCGGGCAAGTACATCCTTACCCGCACCGTGTATGAGGGAACTGCTGAAAAAGCAAACGAAGTAGGCACGCAGACGTCTAACGCGATTGAAGTTAAGGAAGATAATTATAAAACTACCGTTACTGCACCCCTCACTTCTTTAAGCGTAGCGGCTAATTCAACAGCAATTCCGTATTCGTTTGTCTTTAAAGACTACCGCAGTTCGACTGCCGGTGTCATTGTTCCTTTAGACAGCACAAGTGTTACATGGAGCGTTTCCGGTGGAAATGCCAAGTTCCAAAACAACAGTACCACCTATACTGCTCCGGGAACAACACTTGGAACAGCTAATGCGATTCTCACTCCCGGCACGACGGCCGCGGCCAATATTACGGTCACAGCAACGTTCACTTATCAGAACAAGACCTATACAGTTAGCTTCCCCAACCTCAGCATTATCAGCCTGACGGCTAAGCTGAACGCGACTTATTATGGCGCCGGCAGCAACTATACCAGTTCCTCTCTGGCGTACTATGCAGATTCCGCCATTAAGAGCTATTCCTATGCGCAGCTCGCTAGCGGAGAGTCTGTCTCGTCTGTGCTGATCGATACCATCGGTATGAACAGCAACGGTCTCGGCCAGTTCAGCAACGTCAGTTCTGCATCGATCACCTTTACCCCGTATGTCAACAGCTTCGGCAAGGCTACCTTTACCGGCACGGCTGTGACCAACAAGAACAACCGCTTTGCGATCACATTCTCGATTCCCGTTACGCCCGTGCCCGTGAACAGCTTCGACAGCCAGACTGCCGAGCCGATCAGCACCAGTTCTGTCAACACGAGCTATAAGGTGTCTGCTCCCTCCGGCTACACCAAGTTCTATGTTCTCGGCAACAGCAGCAATCTGAGCACCAATCAGACGATTGATTATTCTCAGTACAGCGCAGCGCAGCTGAACAGCATGGGCTACACCAGTAGCACGCTGCCTAGCACCTATTTCGGCACGAGCGGCCAGTGCACGCTGTATGTCATCGCTTGGAATGACTCTACCAGTTACACGAGCTACAGCAGATATTACTGTGGCCCGATGACCGTTACCCAGACCAACTACAACATTCAGTACAACGGTGTGGCCGGTGAGACTGTCCAGTTCGCGCAGAGCGACTTCAACGACTTCATGAACAAGGTCGCTGAGGCCCGCGGCGACGCCAGCAAGACCAAGTCCTATCCCTATGTCACCTTCGATTATGTGACCTTCTCCCTGCCCACCACCGCGCAGGGCACGCTGTACTATGGCGGCACCGCCATGTCCACCAGCAATTCCTCCGGCGCGTTCAACCGCAATACCAAGGTCACCAACCTCGATAGCGTGACGTTCGTCCCCAACGCCAAGTCCACCGCGAAGACCATCACGCTGAACTTCACCCTGTACGCGACCCGCTATTCCAGCTCCTCCACGAGCAGCGGCACGACCGTGTCGTACTCCGGCAGCGTCGTCGTCAACCTCGTGCGCGAGGATATCAAGTACACCGTCTCTCAGGGCGACAGCGTCCGCTTCGACGAGAGCGACTTCCTCAGCTACCTGCGCTCCACCAAGGGCTACAGCAGCAACTACACCATCGACTACGTGACCTTTGACCAGAGCGCCGTCTCCGCCGTCAACGAGGGCTCGCTCTACACCTACTACAACGGCTACAACTACGGCGGCTCCATCAAGACGACTGACAAGTTCTACTACAGCGCCACCGCCAGCCAGAACGCGCTCAGCGACGTCGCGTTCCTTGCCAGCCGCTACGCCAAGACCGGCGAGACCGTCTACATCCCGTTCACCATCTACGCCCGCTACGGCACGACCGGCACCGGCACCCGCCAGCTCACCGGCACCGTGGCCATCAAGATCGGCCAGACGATGAACTTCATCGACGTCAAGACCACCGACTACTTCTACAACTCCGTCAAGTGGGCCGTCGGCAAGAACATCACCAACGGCACGTCCAGCACCACCTTCTCCCCGTACAAGTCCTGCACCCGCGCCGAGATCGTGACGTTCCTGTGGCGCGCCGCCGGCAGCCCGGAGCCGACCACCACCCGCAACCCGTTCCGTGATGTCAACGCCGTCACGCACTCGAGCTACTACAAGGCCATCCTGTGGGCCAGCCAGAAGGGCATCACCTCCGGCACCAGCACCACGGCGTTCTCCCCCGATCAGGTCTGCACCCGTGCCCAGATCGTGACCTTCCTGTACCGCTACGCGGGCCAGCCCAGCGGCTACTACTCCAATCCGTTCAAGGATGTGAGCGCCACGAGCGAGGCGAGTTACTACAAGGCCATCCTCTGGGCCGTCGGTAAGGGTATCACCACCGGCACCAGCGCCACGACGTTCTCCCCGTATGCTTCCTGCAACCGCGCCGAGGCCGTGACGTTCCTGTATCGTTACACCAACGGACTATAAAACCTAAAAAATGCGTCCAGCGAAAGCTGGACGCATTTTTTATTCCTTGCAGGCCGCTGCGCGCATAATTTGCCCGCCGATGGCGGGCAAATTCCACACTTGCGGCCTGAGAGGTATTTTCCGCCACGCGCAGGTCGCGGCGGAAAATGATTTGAATTTATTTCGCCGCGGAGCGGCGAAACTCTGCGAGGCTTTTTGGGGGGCGGGCCCCCTTGCCCCCCTGTAAGGCGACTGACGGGGGCGGGCGGTTTGCGTTTACTCTTTTCCATTCTGTAAACTTTTGTTCAAACGCCTTTACGGGGGTCGAAAAAGCGTGTAGAATGGCAGCATCAAGATTTTAGGAGTGTTTTTTGTGAACAAATTCCGCGATGCCCTTTACCGCTTTATGTATGGCCGCAACGGCGTAGACGCGCTGAACTGGGCGCTCGTGATCCTTGAGCTGGTCGTGAGCATTCTGAGCTCGATCATCCGCGTGCAGGGCGTTTCCCAAGCGCTGTACTTTGTGTCGATGGTGCTGATGTTCATCGTGCTCATCCGCATTTTTTCGCGCAATCTCGCGCGCCGTCAGGCCGAAAACGCGAAGTTTCTGACCTGGTGGACGCCGAAGGCGAACGCCATTCGCGGCGCGAAGGCACGCCGCGCCGACAAGGCGCACAAATACGTCCGCTGCTCCTGCGGCGCGTACTGCCGCGTGCCGAAAAACATCGGCAAGGTCGAGCTTACGTGCCCGAAGTGCGGCAAGAAAAGAGTCGTGAAAACGTGAAAGAAAAAATCCGTCCCGCGGGACGGATTTTTTTGTAAGAAAACCGGTTTTTCGCCGTCCTATAGACAGAAAGGGGGGGAGGGCGCTGACGAATTTTGAAGAGGTGTACGCCGTGTACTTCGACGATGTGTACCGGTATCTGCTTTCGCTGTCCGGGAGCGAGAGTACCGCCGAGGAGCTGACGAGTGAGACGTTTTTCCGTGCGATGGACGCCCTCGACCACTTTCGCGGCGAGTGCAGCGTGCGCGTGTGGCTCTGCCAGATCGCGAAGAATCTCTATTATTCGCAGCTGCGGCGCGAAAAGCGGCTTGCCCCGCTCGAAGACTGCCAGATCGCCGAGGAGAGCCACGAGGAGGAGTTAGAAGATCACAGCGAGGCCGCGCGCATCCAGGAATTGCTGCACGCGCTCAGAGAGCCGTACAAGGAGGTCTTCATGTGGCGCGTGTGCGGTGAGAAGAGCTTCCGCGACATCGGCGCGCTCTTCGGCAAGACGGAAAACTGGGCATGCGTGACGTATCACCGCGCCAAGCGCATGATCCGCGAGGGATTGGAGGACGACTGAAATGGACAAAACTTGCAGCATCGTGCAGGACCTTCTGCCGCTCTATGAGGAGGATATGCTGCGCGAGGAGACGAAGGAATTTGTGGACGGGCATTTAGCGCAGTGCGCGGCCTGCCGCGCCGAGCTTGACGCGCTGAAGGCGGACGTGAAGCCCGCGCCCTTCAGCGCGCAGCCGCTGCGCGACTTGAAGCGGCAGCTTCGGCGCAAGAAGCTGACCGCCGTGCTGCTGGCCGTCACGCTCGCGCTGACGCTGGCGACGGCGGGGTTTGCGTACCTCACCGCGCCGCAGTATTTGCCGTACAGCGAGACAGAGTGGGCGATCTCGCGCTCGCCCAGCGCGCTCGCGGACGACGGCTCGGCAGCGGATGGGCTTTCTGATCTCAGCGGCGCGGAGAGCATCTCCGTCAGCCTGCTTGTGCCGGTCTCCGGCGCAGAGGTCACGAACACGCAGGACCCCAACAGCGGCAAAACCATCTACTTCATCACCGCATGGCGCACGCCGCTCGACACATGGCGCGGCGCATTCGACAAAACCGGGGGCGCCCCGCACACACACAGCGCAAATGATCGCACACAGCGCGAGGCGGACGCACTGCAAGGCGTGCTCGCCAAGGCGGAGTCCGCGCGCACGCTCTTTACGCTCGACGCCGCGAATTGCACGGCAGTCTGCTATTCTCAGAACAACGGGCAGGACGATGTACTGCTCTGCGGCAGCATGAACGGCGGCATCGTTTCGCTGCCGAGGCTGGCGTTGGGCTATTACGCTTTGCTATCGTTAGCACTCCTTATTACGCTGGGTATTGCATTTTTCGTCTGCCGCAGGAAGAAAACGGGCAAAGCGCTCGGCTATCTCGCGCTGATTCCCGCGAGCTATCTTGCCGGTCATCTACTCGTCAAGGGTTTTACGACGACGAGTTACCAGATGCAGCGCGACTTCTCGCTCATTATCCTCGCCGCCGCGCTGATCTACGCCGCGGTCATGCTGGCGATCAACCTCTGGCGGCAGAAGCGGGAGAAAGTGTAAAAGAGGAAGAGACGCATTCGCGTCTCTTCCTCTTTTGCAATCAAATTCGAATGCTCAAGGCCCTTTGAGCAAAGCCGTGATAGTCCGCAAATGCGCTTTGCAGGCCGTCGATTCCCTGCGTTTCCCATCGGTCTGCCAGATACAGCATACCGCACATACAGGCAAACTTTTCATAGTACGATCCGCAGACCGCCTCTTCGAGAAACTGCTTTTGCCTGTCTGGGTCCGTCTCCGTAAGCGCGAGGCGCAGTTTGGCACGGCTTGCTGCTGCGACCTCGGTAAGCTGCGGTGTATGCCAGTCCACACAGTCGATTTCTGTCGCCTGATAGGAGAGAAGATGGGCGAATCCCTCATGAAATGTGTAAGCATCCAATCTTGTCAAATAGTCTGTACTTTCCAATGCGGCATCTGCCGCCGGATAGCGGTGTCCAATCAAGAGATGCGTAATCTCATGCGTCAGCAGATTCCGAATGATGCTGTCGAGCTGGTCGAGCTCCGCATAATTGCACCAACGGATGAGGTCAAAGATGAGATGTGCCTGCCCGTCGGGCGAGTGTGCCGCAACGGCGTCGTAAGGCTCGGGATAATCGACGATCAAATCAAGTGTCGGCTGTACCGCCTCCCAATCGGGGAAAAGCGCGTCCCAAATCGGGCGGTTGACGGGGACAAAGTGCGCAGCCGCTTCACAGATACGGCGTTCGAGCTTGCGCACAGTCTCTCGGAGAGCAAGATCCTCAGGCGGCGGAGTAAATGCATTCCTGCCAAGATCTGACGAAACCGAGGTGTGTTCAAAGAGCCATGAAGCACGAAAAGCGTCGACGCAGCTGCTCTCGATATATGCCTGTGCGATCGAACTGTCAATCAGCATTTTCAGTCCCTCTCTTTACGAAAAACCTCTTTTGCCGTAACAGACAAAAGAGGTTTTTCCTTGGCGCAGCGGGAGGGATTCGAACCCTCGTGAGGTTTCCCTCAAACTGATTTCGAGGGAAATAATCAGAGAAAAGAGCTTTTATAGCTTCTCGAATGGTGATGTAAAATGTCTGATACAGCTATATTTTTATCGATCTTTATATGACATTGCTTTTCACAGGAGCAACGTATTATAGCGCCGCTAAATTCTCTGTCACCATTTTGGCACCAAGTAATATCTCCCTATCATTAAGGCGTAAAGGCAAATCCCTCATGTAGCCTGATTATAGCATTCTTGCAGATACTGTCATGGTTGGGCCAGTCACGAGCAAGCGCTTTAATGCTTTCGCTTTTCAGCCTCGTTTAAGCAAGCGCAGATTACTTTTTATTCTTCTTCAGCTGCTCTTTGAACGAGCGCTTAAGCATATGATATAGCACATCCTCCAAATTGTCACTTTCAAGCAAGAAGTTCAGAGAATCCACATTGTCCGAATACTGACTTTTATATAGCAATAATCTGGAAACTGCTTTTTCGGACAGACCTGTCATGTCACAGATATCTGAATTATCTTTTTTCTCTTTGGAGTAGTCCCCAAGCAGATATGCAACATCGCAATCAAATATGGTGGCAAGCGCAATCATTCTTTCTAAAGGCGGCAATGTAACGCCTCGTTCCCAACTTGATACCGTTGTTTGCCCTATTACTCTTTCCTTTGTAGGCGCTATGCAGGCAAAATCGTTTCCTATTGCTTCACCGTCTGTTTAGGACGAGACTGCAACGGAAAGCAAATCCGAAAATAGCACCCAGCCCTCTTTTATTTTCAAGGGGATTGGTAGTGCAAAAACGCAAAATGGGTCGGGGTTATTTATTAATCGCTGAAGTCTTGCAAAATGCACGCCTAATATGTAGAATGGCAATATATTATTAGTTGAGAGCAATATCAGAGTGCATATCATAGAACACCGTTTGCTAAAATCGTGTTAGAGATCATCCTTTATGCTTTTAGGAGATGAGAATATGGACCGACAGAAGGAAGATTCTTACCAAATTGTGAATTATTACAAGAGAAATCGAACAATCGATATGCTCCTTATAGAGGAATTTGCATTTAGTCTGCTTTTCAATAATATTGCGCCGGATAAGCTTCAGGTGGCGCTCGACAGCGTGGGATTAAATCGTATCCCAAGTCTTTTTCTGCTGATTCAGGTCGATGACCATCTCAATGAATCCAAACGCTTGAACACGGAAAACGAATTTGTGCTGAAAGTACGTATTGCTGATATCATTCGCACCTGCTTTGAGCGGAACGGGCTCGAGCCTGTAGTTGCCAACCTGACGGGAACAGATAAACTGGTTGCCTTTCTGGTTATGGATGAAAGCGTAGAGCGCGATAACCTGATAGTACGAATTTCCAATGAAATCTGTGAGAAGGTTAACATTTTTGCTGGTTATTCCGTGAGCATCTGTGCTTCCGATCCGTGCAAAAACCTAGAGGATTTCCCCAGGTGCTATGAGCGTACGAAGACGATGCTGCAAGAAAGCTTTTTCATTGGCAAGAATATGCAGACCAACATGATGAAATCGTTACCTCTACTTACGTCTACATCTATAGTCAATGAACTGGACGGCGTGATACAAAATGTCTATCTCTCGCTCAGCAGAGGGAATCGCGTTCTTTTCAGCCGGACAATGGTAAAACTTTTTTCCTTGCTCCAGGAAAATGGGCGCAGCCGAGAGCAGACACTGCTTCTTGCTGGTATGCTCTTTGACAAGATGGATGAATACACAACCAGGTGTGGTGTAAAAAAAGAGAAACGACTTAGCACACAGCTTTTTCAATATAAAGAGATGTTGTTCTCCTGCTGCTATGCAGATGATATCTGCTTTATTCTGGTAGAAAGCTATGAAATGCTTCGTGAGGAGTTGGAGAAACTTCAAGGCCGGCTGCCAGAGGACGCATTTCGAGAAACCGTCAACCAGTATATCACGGACCATTTTAATGAGAGAATCTATCTGGAGGAAATCGCGAAAAGCTGCGGCTACAGTAAATATTATTTCTGCCGCCAACTCAAAAAGTGTTTCGGTAGGGGGCTGAGCGACTGCGTGAACCGGTTCCGGATAGAGCGAGCGAAAGAACTCCTGTGTACAAGCAATCAGTCGATTGAGAGCATTGTATATGAAGTAGGCTTCAGCAGTGCAAACTACTTTGAGGTTGTTTTTCGTAAAGAGATAGGAATGCCGCCGACAGTATACCGCCGTATGCACCGAGAATAAGTGTACTGAAAAGACTGCGCCGCGATTCGCGGGCAGTCTTTTTTTGCGCTGGTAGCGCAATATATTTAAACTTATTTGAAAGATAATAATGGTGAATCACCTCGTGTCCATTTATGATTGCAACATAGCAATTTTATTCATAAGGAGGAAATATCCATGAACAAATATGAAAAGCTTTTTACCCCGATCCGTATTGGCAACCGCATTCTGAAAAATCGTATCGAGGCGGCTCCGGCGGCATTATCCAATTTGACGCCTGAGGGTTATTTTACGGACCAGAATATTGCTACTTTTGAACGCAAAGCAAAAGGCGGTCCTGCGATCGTCAACATGGGCGAGGCACGCATTGACCTGAAGACGGGCATTTCCCATAAACTTTGCCTTGCGCTCGATGACGATGGTGTACTTCCCTCCCTGCTGATGGCGACCGATGCCATTAAACGCCACAATGCCATTCCCGCGGTCGAACTAATCCATCCAGGCGGACGCACCAATCCTGAGTATTATGATGGCACTATTTGGGCTCCCAGTGCACACAAGGGCCATCTTGGTAAGGATTATACCGAACTTGACGAAGAGACTATCAACTATATTGTCGAACGGTTCGGAGATGCTGCGGAAATGGCCATGTACGGCGGAGTGGAAATGATCATGATCCACGGTGGCCACGGCTGGCTAATCCATGAGTTTTTGTCGCCTCTGCATAACCAGCGTACCGATAAATTCGGTGGAAGTCTCGAAAACCGCGCTCGTTTCGCACTAATGGTCATTGAGAATATCCGCAAAAAGTGTCCCAATCTGATCATTGAGTTTCGCATGAGCGGCACAGAGTATGTTGAAGGTGGTCTGACCATTGAAGATCAGGTAGAGTTTGCCAAGCTGATTGACGGCAAGGTTGACCTTATCCATGTTTCTTCCGGTTCTTTCCATTATCCTGAGACCAACCAGAAGATGTTCCCCAACATGTTTATGCCGCACGGTTGTAACGTGCAGTATGCCGAGGCAATCAAGAAGGTGGTCAAGACGCCAGTTGCCACTGTCGGCGGTCTGGGTGATCCCGATTTGATGGAGGAAATCATCGAATCCGGCAAGGCAGACATTGTTTGTCTGGCACGTCCTCTGCTTGCGGATGCGGAGTTGCCCAACAAGATCCGCTCTGGCCATGCTGACGATATCACTCCCTGCCAGCGCTGCAATGCCTGCATCAGCGAATCTTTTGTCCCCTATGTTAAATACTGTTCCCGCATCATTCGCTGCACGGTCAATCCGACTACTGGTCGCGAGTATACGGAAAGATATGTCAAGCCTGCAAAAGTGCAAAAGAGGGTGCTGGTCATCGGCGGCGGCCCTGCTGGCATGGAAGCGGCAATTTGCCTTGCTGACCGCGGGCACGAGGTCATCCTTGCTGAGAAGAACGAACATCTTGGTGGTGCAATCAACTTTGCTAAGTACGTTCCTTTTAAGGCAGATCTGGATAAGTTCATGAACGTTCTCATCCGACGCGTGGAGGATCGCAAGATCAAGGTCATGCTGAATACCACGATGACTCCCGAGTTTGCCAAGCAGATCAAGCCAGATGCCATCGTTATGGCAATCGGCGCTCAGCCCATCGTTCCACCGATTCCTGGTATCGATGGAGAAAATACCGTGATGGCTATTGGTATGCATGAGCATATGGAAGACGTTAAGGAGAATGTTCTGATCCTTGGTGGCGGCCTTGTCGGCTGTGAAGAGGGCATCTTCCTAAGCCAGAAGGGGCATAATGTTACGATCGTCGAAATGAAACCGGAACTGTGCCGCGATGCGCCGTATCTTCATCACGAGGCTGTGTTGCTTGAGCTTGAAAAGCTCGGCGCGAAGACCTATACGAACACGCGCTGCGTTGAGGTTACATCTGACGGTGTTGTCGTTGAGCAGGACGGCCAAAAGGTCAAGTTAACGGCTGATACGGTTATTGTTGCTGCTGGTGTTCGTGCCCGTGTCGACGAGGTAGAGACTTTCCGCGACTGTGCAGAAGAGTTCTGGGTCATCGGTGACTGCAAGCAAGGACGTAATGTCACCGCAGCCATCCATGAAGGTTACGACGCGGGTACTTACATTGAGTGATTTTGCCTAATGTGGTCTCCAAATTAATAATATTTCATTGCGCCTCTGCGTGATGAAGGAAAGAGAGAAAATCACTATGCTGACTACGATCATCATTGTTGTTGCGATTTATTTTGTAGCGATGCTCGGCATCGGGTGGTATGGCCGCCGCTATTCGTCCACCTTTGACGGGTATCTTTCCATGGGTAGATCCGGCGGTATCCTTCTCTTGATGGGAAGTGCAATCGGAGCTAATATTGGTAACGGTTTTGTCGTTGGCGGCGCAGGTGGTGGCGCGACCTCTGGACTTGCTGGCTCGGCCTATGGCCTCGCCTGTGCTGTATCGACTCTTGTGGCGGTGTTCCTCTGCGATTTTATCTATAAGCATAACTATAATTCCCTTGCAGACTATACTCGCGAACGGTATCATAGCGAAGTCCCCGGCGTGATCTACGACATCAGTACAGCAATTTCTTCTATTGGCTTGCTTGCCGGTCAGCTCATGGCCGGAAAAGCTCTCTTCGAAACGCTTGGTATGCCCGGCGTTGCCGGCGTAATCTCCATCGCCGTAGTTGTGTTCATCTATTCTCAGCTTGCCGGCCTTTGGGGCGCTTATGCAACCAGCGTGGTACAGACTGCCGTTATTGCCCTCGGACTTTTTCTGACTATCGGTGTTCTCTTCAGTAATGATGCCATCGGTACTATCAAGGCGGCTCAGGCAGCCGGTACGGCAACGCCTGGCGCGCTGGACTTCAGCGGCATGACACCCGCAGGCTTTCTTGCTATGGGACTGCCTATTGTTCTCGGTATGGCTACCGACCAGAATGTTTTTACTCGTGTCTGCTCCGCTAAGAACGCAAAGACTGCAAAGCTTGCTCAGTTCTTCTCTTTCCTTGTCATGATCCCGCTTGCACTGATGCCTGCTTTTATTGGCGCGTACGGCAACACGGTCTATGGTGCCGTTGGTGACTCTGCTTTCTTTACCGTCGTTATGAATGAGTTGCCCGCAATTATCTGCGCGATCATCATCGCCGCCGTTCTCGCTGCTGTCATGAGTACGATCGACTGCGTCTTTATCGTAGTATCTACTGTTCTTACTAGAGATATCCTGATTGGCACGATGAAGAAAGAGTATTCGGAAAAGCAGCTTTCCAAAATAACGCTTGGCCTGAACATTGCTCTTCTGGTTGTTGGCGTTACACTGGCGCTGAACGCTGGTAGCATCTTGGATGTACTTAACGCATTCTATGCCTTCCTCGCTGCCGCCTGCTTTATTCCTTTCTTCGGCGGTCTGCTGTGGAAAAAAGGCTCTGCTAAGGGAGCTATTGCTGCTTCTGTTGCCGGCATCATCGTAGTGGTTCTCGGCTGGCTTGGTGTTTCGTTGCCTTCTCTTGGTGGATTCTTCCCCTGCATTCCCAGCGCGATTGCATTTGTGATCGTTAGCTTGATTGCGCCCGACAAAGCAAAAACTTAAGAAAAACAGACCATCGACACTGGGATATTTGCTCTCTACATCAGAAACCGACAGGCTATCTACCACGGTAGCCTGTCGGTTTCTGACCTAATATTTACATGGTTGCAGTGTTGAATTGAGCAGATATTGCTCATAATTGTGGCTTTTCAGGTACCTCTGTGGGTAGGAAATGCCACTTTATCCTGTGATTAAGTGGCGTTCTCCGCTTCAGGTTTTCGGTTTGGAAGTGGCACCCTGATATTTGAGCATACCAGGTACACCATATCCATTAGATAGCGCCTAAAAAATTCAGGAATTGATGTCTGCGAATATGTCTTATGACGAGTTTTACGAACACCTTGCAACAGCAATAAAGATCTATTTAACCGCTATATGGTCGATCACGCCGACTTCATTATTGCGGTATGGGATGGCAGATCCAGTGGGACGGGAAAGACCGTCCAGTATGCCCAGCGGCAAGGCAAGCCGGTCACAATTATCAATCCGAAAACGATGTCTGTTGACTGAGAAAAAGTCTCAAACGCGCCTTTTGGTTGCGTTTGAGGCTTTTTCTTTTATTGAGCAGAGAAGTTGTTCAAAATAGCCTCGATGACAGCATCGGAATTATCAATATCAAGTGTCTCGACAATATTGATGACACGCTCTAATATTTTCTTCTCAGTGTTTGTCAGCGAATCAATCGTATTGAGAGCTTTGTATTTTGTTGTACCTTTGAGTTTGCCAATTAGCATATCCAATTCAGCAAAAGCAATATCCTGATAATACTGCTCAGAATCGCCGTTGATCGTTGAATTCGAGACCGCCTCATGAGTTTCTTTCAGCTTTTTGGTTACGGAAACGGTGCTGTCTACGGCTAGAAAGCACATGTGCCAAATGGCAACGCTGAAGTATCAGCAGACGGACGGATTGAATACGGTGCTGCCCATCGGGACGAGGAAAATCAACGCGTTCCGAACCCTCACCACGGAGAGCCTGGCGGTACTGATGCCTTTCAAGGTGCAGGAGATCATGGATAAGGGCGGCATTTACTTCGGTGAAAATGCCATTTCCCACAATCTCATCATGTGCAATAAGGCAAATCTTCTGAACCAGTCTGCATTTCTGCTCGGTGTTCCCGGTTCCGGTAAGTCGTTCTCGGCAAAGGAGCTGATCACCTTCCTCATTCTGAACACTAACGATGATACCCGGAGATCATGAACAAGGAACAACTGCGCAAGGTCTGCCACATCAGCAAGCGTACGGCGCACTATCTGCTGCAGTTCAATCTGATCCCCCATGTTTGCACCGGGAAGAAAACCCGCTGCTACGCCATCAAGAAACGCGACG
>OLGE01002201.1_pt1 | contig 17661 bp, 8 predicted proteins | sample 1605151 | NCBI WGS metagenome assembly OLGE01 (sample SAMEA3888912, study PRJEB22519) | human gut metagenome | biome: human gut; feature: human-associated habitat; material: faeces | place: Denmark | collected 2010
GGACGCATCATGGAATGAATCCGCTGTATCTGGTGTACTATATGGCTTCGCCGTATTGCATCGAGCTTAAACGCAGGACGGCGACAGGTGACATTATCGTACACATTTCGACATCAAAGGTCGGCGATTTCCTTGTTCCCGTTCCTCCGATTAACGAGCAGAACCGAATTGTATCGGCGATTGAACAGCTTTTTGCTGTGGTTTCTACTTTGTAAAGTTCTCATTATGAGAAGTTGGACGGTGTGGAGCGGTGTATCGACGATGAATTGCCCTTCGAGATACCAAATTCATGGCATTGGGTTCGGTTGAGTGATATCTGTGAATACATACAGAGAGGAAAATCACCGAAGTATTCACAGATTAAAAAGTATCCAGTGATTGCTCAAAAATGTAATCAATGGAGCGGCTTTTCAATTGAAAAGGCTCAGTTTGTTGAGCCAGAGAGTATATGCACTTACGGACAGGAACGTTTTCTCCAGGACAATGACCTCATGTGGAATTCGACTGGGCTTGGGACTCTTGGTAGAATGGCTATATATAAGTGTGAGTTAAACCCTTATGGATCGGCCGTCGCTGATAGCCATGTTACGGTTATTCGACCGATGAAAGAGTTTGTTTTGCCGCAATACCTTTACTTCTACTTTTCCAATCCGACAGTGCAGAGTGTCATTGAAGATCAAGCAGATGGTACAACGAAGCAAAAGGAACTCTCAACGACAACAGTGAGATCTTATTTGGTGCCACTACCGCCGTATAACGAGCAGATACGCATAGTCAAGCAGACCGAGGCGGTATTACCGCTTGTCATGCAGATATAAGGCTACCAGGCATACGCCAGCGAAAGCGTATGCCTGGTTTCTTTTTACCAGTCTATTACCTCATCCACGATAGCTCGTTGCTCAGTTGAGGTTTTGCGGAGATAAATACGGGTATCCATGCTATCTGCTCAATACGCTGTGCATCGCCATTGATACCCGCGTCATTACGCATGATATCTCTTACTCTTTTTACAAAATTTGACATATTTCCCATTCTTATGCTGCTCCTCCATCATAAATTGCATTTTCCAGTTCTTTTACTGCTTTCAAATATCCATCCTTACCGCCAAAATAAGAAGCTATCTTCTGTGGCTTCCCCATTCTCATAAAAGGATCCAGTTTCAATATTTCTGCCTTTTCTATTTCATATATTCCCGTATTCATATATTTGTCCAATAATGCCTCCAACACTTCTCTGGCAGCACCACTATATTTATTCAGGAAATCTCTTTTCTTAACATTTTCAGCACGTTCTTTGCGTGTCAATGGTTTCTTATCAAATGCAACATGACATATAAAATCAAAATCATCAACATCTGACATTCCCTGATCTTCCTTCAATGTTTCAAGATCAATCCCCTGTTCACGCAAAAGTCGCCTGATTTTTTCTTTCTTTTCTTCTGCTGACCATTTTCGGATAAAATTCTCCAAAGAAGCATATGCTCCCAGAATATTCTCCTTCGTGTAGTCGATAATGCTTTCTTGACGAAGCAATTTTCCATTTGCGTCATAAACGGATACAGTCTTATAGACAATTTTCACCTGACATCCATCCCGATTCACAATTGGCTTCGGCTGCTTTGGTTCTACAGGATCAGGTCCTGGTCCTACAGGGGGTTTTGTATTTTTCCCTGACCCGGACTTAGGATTAAAATCTTCGTCCATCTCAATTGGACCATCCCAATCTGGATCGGCAAATAATCTACTGACATTTCTAAAATCCATAACAACAAAATGTGTTTTTCCTTCTTTTTCTCGTAAACGTGTTCCTCGACCAATAATTTGCTTAAACTCTGTCATGGAACCAATCATTTCATCCAGCACAATCAATTTTGTCATTTTGCAGTCTGATCCTGTGGATAATAATTTTGAAGTTGTGGCAATTACCGGATATTTTTCTCTGACAGATATAAAATAGTCTAACTTGCTTTTTCCATATGTATCACTACCGGTAATCCGAACTACATAATCAGGATTTTTTTGTACCATATCTGAATTCTGATTTACTAATGCTACCCTCATTCTTTCTGCTGCATCTTCTGTTGCACAAAATACAATTGTTTTCGCCATACGATCTGTGCTTTTTAGATAGTTTGTAATTTCTGCTGCAACCTGTTGGATACGGTCTTCTATAATAATATTGTAATCATAATCACTATTGGTATAAATTCGATCTTCAATTTCATTTCCGTAAATATCACATTGTCCTTTGCGAGGTCTCCACCCTTCTCCAATATCTGTCATAACATTGATTACCTTAAATGGAGCAAGGAATCCATCCTCTATGCCTTCTTTTAAGCTGTATATGTAAATTGGTTCACCAAAATAATCAATGTTGGATATGTATTTTGTTTCTTTTGGTGTAGCAGTCATACCGATCTGTGTTGCTGATGCAAAATATTCCAGAATTTTCCTCCAGTTACTTTCTTTTTTGGCTGAACCTCTATGACACTCGTCTACGATGATTAGATCAAAAAAATCAGGTCTAAATAACTGTTTCAGTTTAAGAATTGTATTATTAATATCTTCTTCCTGGTCATCATTTCCACCTGCCAACTGTTGATACAATGAAAAATAAACCTGATATGACGTAATCGTACTCGGATCATCCTTTGAAAAATTAACTTTATGTATTACTTTTTCTAATGGTGCAAAGTCCTGTTGAATTGACTGATCCACGAGATTATTACGGTCAGCAAGATAAAGTATTTTGCTTTTCATACCACTTTTTAATAACCTGTATACTATTTGAAACGCTGTATATGTTTTTCCAGTTCCGGTTGCCATAACCAATAGCAGGCGATCCTTACCCCTGGAAATTGCATCAACTGTTCGGTTAATTGCAATACGCTGATAATAACGAGGTGGGTATGTCTTCTGACTACTATAATATGGCTGTTGAATCATTTTTTCCTGATTCTCTGACAAACCCTCTCCGTTATTTGCTCCATTTTTGTATCTGCAATATAACTCTTCTTCTGTTGGGAATTCATCAAGTCCTAATTCACGCTCTTTCCCAGTCAGAAAATCATGTTCAAAAAATCCATCTCCATTTGAACTATAAGCAAACGGAATATCCAACATACTGGCATAAGCCATCGCCTGCTGTAAACCATGTGAAATACTATGTTTATTGTCTTTTGCTTCTACAATCGCTATCGGATTGTTAGAATTCAAATATAGAACATAATCCGCACGTTTCGGCTTTTCTCTGGTAACAAAATTCCCCCTCAGATTAATTTTTCCATCTGTTATATTGGTTTCCATCGTTATTTTCTTGATATCCCATTTTGCCGTAATCGCTGGTGTAATATATTGAAGCTTTATATCTTCTTCGGACATCTGCTTTTTAGATATTATCGTCATGAATACAGCCTCCCTCTTCTGTAGATAGTTCCTGATAACAAATATTATCGGAAGTTGATAAGTATATTCTGCTACTATTCCCACTTTTAATCACTGTAACTTTTATTTGTTTTTTGTATTCTTTACATATTTTCCACTACGGATTCTTGCATCCTTTGGCTTCTCAGCATCTGCCGGAATTGCCCAATAACTGCCGACACGCATTACTCCAGGAATTCTATTTTCAGAGCAAAGTACCTGCACTCGTCGTTTCGACAGTCCCCATTTTTCAGCTGTTTGACTGATTGAAAGATATTCCATGCTTTCATCTCCATATTATAGTGAGTTCACGATTAATCATATTTCTATCTTTAAATTATAATCCCAAGTGCGAACAAAGTCAATTTACATCCAATGCCTTACACATTGAAGTTTGTTACTTTTCTTTCACAGTAACTGCTCACGCAAAAAAAGACGGAAGTCACCATGTTATCTGCGACCTCCGGCTTCTTTTGCGTATTCTACACTGTTCTTACACCAAAATCAGCTCCTCTCTCCGGCTTATCTTTTCCCTGTTTTTCCTGGATGATTCTCTTATTGATTTCCAAGCGTTCATGGATCGATGGTTTCTTCTCTTTTCCTGTCATTGTCTTTTTCTGTGCCACTGCCTTTCTTTCTGCTTTCCCTGCATCCTTAACCACTATATTTTCTTCAACGCTAGCTCTTGGCACAGCTTCTCTGCTCTCATTTTTTTCTGCCACCTGCTGTTCTCGTCTCTCCTTCACGCCTTTTTCTTCCAGACTGCAAAAGCTCTGCAGATACGGCAGTATATGGTTCTGCATATCCGTCAGATCTTCCATATACTTCTGATACTCTTCATTGCCTTTTCCTTGCTGGTAGCTGATCCAACTTTCATCCGTCAATTTCATTTCATTCTGCATCTTTAACTGACTGATGATACCGCCATTTCCGGTACCAATATCTATCTTACCTTGAAAATGATGCAGCATCTTATCACCCTTCTCAGCATAATATACTGTAAAAAACATCTGCGCTGTCGTTTTTGGTTCGTTAGTGTTTGGATCACGGTCAGCATACCAGGCTTTGTCCTGTTCTACTGTTTTTGAATCCAAATCAGATAACTTCTGGCATCTTGGATTCCCCAAATCACTTTTCTCACAATAATTCACATACACCATCGGCTCCATATCTTTTGGAAGCTCCGGTTTATAGGCTTTCAGTCTTTCCATCAATACACCTGCACGAACAGACAGGTCGCATTCTTCGTCCACAATATCTTTCAGATAAGAAATATAAGAATGTGTATTGCCACTCTGCAAATCCAACATCACCTCTTGTACCGTATTTTCTCCCGGCTCCACATTATCTCGATACTCATACGGATCAAAAGCTTCTGCAATCTCATCCAATGCCTCTGCCAGCTGTTCTGTGGTCATCTTCTCTGGATACATTGCTTCTCGAACATCCCTCATCGGTACATACTTGTAGTCCGGCAATGCTTCATGAATTTTCTCAATTCCTTCCCGTACCAGTGCAAGCTCCCCATAAAACCGAACATCATCCACCAGATTCCCAAATACGGTATTGCCTTTTACGATTGCAAATTCGGCTTCATCATAGTAACTGTCTTCCGGATCACGATAGATAATTCCCATCGAGCATCCCAGATACGCAGTTTCTGGATTCTCCTTATATTTTTCATAGACTGCAGCTATCTGATTAACATCGGTACTTTTTTCATAAGCTCCCATATCATGGAACTCATCACATTCTGTGGCAAAGTATTCCAGATAAGGTTCTTTCTTCAGTGGCATATTGTTAAGTACATTATCAATCATGTTGTAATTCGCCTCTTCCAGTTCTTCTACCTTTGCCAGTGGCTTATATTCGCCCTGGCTTTTCTGAATCTCTGCCATTACAACCTCATCCATTTCTTTCACTTTTTCCATCAACTGATCATAATCCCCACGGATGCGTTCTCCAGTCCAGCCTTCGTCTTCCAGAAGTTCCTCTGCCGCTTCTTCAATAGAAATTTCATCATTTTCATAGACGCCACCATCCATCAGACGGAAATCTTCATCGTAAAAGGAATAATCGTATCCTTCTTCTGTCCTCTGAATAGCAAAATACCGTTCTCCTACCTCATATGCCAGTTCACTAAGAACCTGTTCTTCCAGATTCAGGAAAGAATCCAGCTGTTCAAAACTGATACTGTCTACAAAATGAGCTGTTACTTTTTCCCCATCATTCAAAACAACGATATCACTGACAGACAGGGAATGCCCACGGAAATCTTCCGGTCTATCAATGTTGAACCTTTCAAAAATATCATCCAGTGACGTATTTCCCAGTAATTCTCCAACATAGACCAGCTTATAATCTTCTTTTTTTATCTGCATACCATGACTTTCAATAAAACTCATATTCATAAATGTATAGTTTTCGCCCGGTGAATCATCCTTGATCTGATAAATACCAAAGGTTCGCCTTGTTCCTAACAACAAGTTTGCCTCTTTCAAAGACTGAATCTGTGGATATTTCTGCATTTCCCATTCCAGGTTACGAAAACGCTCCCGTTCTGCCATGGACATCTGATAATGCTCCGGTCCTCGTTCAATTTCCATTCGTTCCGTGACATAGATCGGTGATGAAAAATTAGTGATCAGATAGATATCCGCTCCGGCATCATATAATTCCAGTGCTTCTTCTTGGCCAATCACACTCATAGGCTCCTGAAATGCTCCAAAATCTTCATCGGCATAATCCAGATCCTGATCCCTTATCCGTTCCCACATCTGTAATTCCATACCAAACAGACCTTCATGCGCCTGTATCATTTCTTTACTTGCATACTCTCCCTTGTCGCCATCGCTGCCCAGGCAATAAATCTTAGAGCCCATTCTGTGATAATCCAAAGCTGCTTCTTTTCTAAGCGGCACCATGTCTTCTGCTGTATATCCATAATCACGTAATTCCAGCTTACCTATGGTTGGATCTGGTAAGTCCTGAATATCCATTTTTGCATCATCCAGAAGTTCCTCTACTTTATCTTCATCTGCCTGATTGATTGCATCTGTCAGATTTCTTACCAACGTCCTTACTTTCTCTTCCTCGCCAATCAGATTTGCATATTCAAAAATCTGTTCCTTTACATCCGCTGGAATCTCTATTTCCATGTGTTCTGCACGGTCTATCTGTTCCTGCGTATATTCCTGCATTTTCTGCGTTTCTTTTCCTGTTATCATATTTCTCGCCATTCAAATTCCTCCTGTGTTCTAAAAAATGGCATAACCGGCAGAACCTTCTTCTACCAAATTATGCCATCTTTCCTGTTTACTTATTCCAAACCGAAGTCCCGTTTTCTGGTTTCCTTGCCAGTTTCACTTTCCCGTTGACTCTTTTCTTTATAAATCTGCAGTTTCTCATGGATAGAACCTCGTGCCGGTCTTTCTTCTTTCTCTTTTGATTCCGACTGCTCTGTTTCTGTATCTTCCCGCTCATCCATATTGAGAAGTGCATTTAACTCTGACAGTCGCTCCAGTTTCTGGTTCAACTCCTCTTCTTTTGGAAATGGCTTCCCGACTTCCTCTTTGGCATTTGTCATCTGCTCCTGAACCGTTTCCAGCCGTTGTTCTGCTTCTGCCAGTTTCTCCGGATAACTTTCTAAAAGATTATTGATACGAGTGATATTTCCCAGGGCATCGGCTCCCAACCGAACTTTAGCTGCCGATTCATGCTTTACAGACAGGATAAACTCTTTGCTCCAGCTGTCGAATTGGATTCTCATGTTAAATCCCTGATAACTTCCAATGTCCATAGCTGCATCTACAGACTTAATGTCTTGGCAGACCGCCAGAAGTGCCATACCTGCCTCTTTCTTTTCTGTGAACACTTTGCCACTGATTTCCATAGAAAACTGCTCTGGATCTGTGATTTTATGCTCAGAAAAATGAGCGATGTCTGCCTTGTAGCTGTCAATGATCTCCATCAGTTTTGCAATCTGTTGCGGAAAATTCCTTGCAATATCATCTTCCAGTCGGTATTGGTTATTCATGTGGTTCGCTTTTAAAAGCTTTAATTTCGCCACATCCACATCCAATGCCATCTTCTCTTTTACTGCCGGATTTCCGGTTGCAAGTGCTTTGACCTCTGCATAGGACAGCGCCGCTTCGTCCACATCTTCACAACTTCTGACCGGTGCTTTGCTCGTCATAATCTGGGAGATGAATTTCTGCTTATTCTCAATCAACTGCCACATATAACTGTCGAATGTGGATTCTGTTACATACCGGAAGATATGAACCTTTTTATTATGGTTTCCCTGACGGATGATACGTCCTTCCCTCTGTTCCAAGTCAGACGGTTTCCAGCCAATATCCAGATGATGCAGGGCAATCAGACGGTCCTGCACATTGGTTCCCGCACCCATTTTTGCTGTTGAGCCAATCAAAAAACGAACCTGCCCGGATTTCACTTTTCCAAACAGCTCCGTCTTTTTTGCTTCTGTATTTGCATCATGAATAAACGCAATCTCTTTTTCCGGCACTCCTTTTTCCATCAGCTTCCGTTTCAGGTCATCGTAGACATTAAAACTGCCATCGCCTTTTGGTGTGCTCAAATCACAGAAAATCAACTGTGCTGATTTCTGTGTTGCTGTATCTTTCCAGATTTCATAGCTTTTCTCTGCACAGACTGCTATTTTGCTTTCCGGATTATCCGGCAATAATTCGTTCACTAAACGCTGATCCAGTGCTAACTTCCTTCCATCATTGGTAATTTTCAGCATATTATCGACCGAGGCATCTACCCCTCCGTTTCTGACAACTTCTGCACGTTCTCCCAGACTTTCTACGATTTCTTTCTGCTGTTCCGTTGGTTTCAGCACCACTGTTTCATATTCCGCTTCCGGCACTGGAAGCTTTAATTGATCGGAAGTCTTGATATCTGCAATCTCCTTGAACATATTCATCAGTTCCGGAATATTATAAAACCGTGCGAATCTGGACTTTGCACGATAACCTGTTCCTTCCGGTGCAAGTTCGATACTCGTGACAACTTCTCCAAAGGTAGAAGCCCAGGAATCAAACAGTCCAAGTCCCATATTTTGTAATTTACTGTTCTGCAGATACCGCTGCATAACATATAATTCCGTCATGCTGTTGCTGATTGGTGTGCCTGTAGCAAAAGTAATGCCTTTTCCTCCGGTAATCTCGTCTAAATACTGACATTTATTGAACATATCTGCGGACTTCTGTGCTTCGTTCTGTGCAATCCCGGCTACATTTCTCATTTTTGTATAAAGAAACGCATTTTTATAGCTGTGTGCTTCATCTACATACAAATGATCCACGCCCAGTTCTTCAAACGTAACTACCTGATCTTTCTTCTCTTTCTGATTCAGTTTTTCCAGCCTTGTCTGCAGTGTCTTTCTGGTCTTTTCAATCTGTTTGACGGTATAACGCCCGCCGTCCTGTTCATACCTTGCACTCTGGATTGCCATTTCCAGATCATCAATCTGCTTCCGTAACATGGCTTCCTGTCTCTCATCAGAGATTGGAATACGCTCAAACTGGGAATGTCCAATGATAATGGCATCATAATTCCCCATAGCAATTCTGGCACAGAATTTTTTTCGGTTTGCCGGTTCAAAATCTTTCTTGGTTGCAACCAGGATATTGGCTCCCGGATATAACTGTAGGAATTCTGCACCCCACTGCTCCGTCAAATGGTTTGGCACGACAAAGAGATTCTTCTGTGATAATCCCAGTCTTTTACTTTCCATTGCCGCCGCTACCATTTCGTAGGTCTTCCCAGCTCCTACTACATGTGCCAGAAGCACATTATCACCGTATAGCTGATGTGCGACTGCATTTTTCTGATGCGGTCGAAGTTCTATTTCCGGATTCATTCCTGGGAAAGTCAAATGACTGCCATCATATTCACGGGGACGGATGCTATTAAATCGTTCATTGTACACCTTTACCAGTCGTTCACGCCTCTGCTGATCTTTAAAAATCCAGTCCTTAAATGCTGCTTTCATGGCATCCTGCTTCTGTGATGCCAGCATGGTTTCTTTCTTATTTAGGACACGGATTTCATCACCATTCTCATTGACACTCTTATCATAGATGCGTACATCTTTCAGGTTCAGGGTATCTTCCAGAATCTTATAGGCATTTGCTCTCTCAGTTCCATACGTTGCATAGGCAAACGCATTTCTCGGACTGTCGGCATTCTTTCCTGTAATCCTCCACTCACCATTTACCTCAGAGAATTTTACCTGTATTTCCTTCTGTGCAAGATACCTTGGCGTATGAAACAGTTCTACCATAAAATCCTGATAATCCGAAGGTTCAATCCATGTGGCTCCAACACGCACCTCAATTTCGGATGCTTCCAGATTTCTCGGCTGAACTGCCTCTAAAGCACGGACATTCGGTGTAAATTCCGGGTGACTCTCGGCAAAGGTTCTCGCAGTGTTTAATTTATCCCTGACATTTCCTGACAGATATTCATCTCCGTTTTCCCACTGGTCTGTCAGTGGATTCTTAAAAATAACTCCGACCAGTTCTTCTGTGATTTTCTCTTCACTCTTTCCGGTCAGCTCTGCCATATAAGGAAGGTCTACCTTTGCTCTTTCGTTAAGAGACAATGCAAGTGCTTCTGTTGCTGTCTCCACGCTTGTCACAGCAACCGCCTTTTTAATGGTTCGCTTAGTAAACATGTCTGCTTTCCGTTTTAGCGTTCCATCTTCATTCAAGTCTTCCAGTGAACACAGCAGACAATAAGAAGAGTCATCAGAAAATGCCCGTTTATTAGCATTACTTCCAATAACTCCATACTTTGCTGTGTAGGTATCATACACCTGATTCAGTTTTTCCTGCTGTTTCTGGATTTCTTCATCTGTGACGCTTTCCTCCATCTGCATAGCGATCAGTTCTCGGACAGTATCACGGATTGAAACCATCCCTTTTACACGTTCTGCAGTGGCGGCAGGCATTTTCACCTGATTCATCAAAGAGTTGACACGGTAATATACCTGATCATCTACCACCGTATAGCTGTAATTTCTAACATTCGGATCTGCCGGAATGCTCTCTGGCATCTCATCCAGTTCTGCCTCCACATCTACTGCCGGTGCCATGCTTCCCTTAATGTGTTTCACAGCTTCTTGTAACAGTAATTCCAGATCTGCTCCTTCCATTGGAGCACAGGTTGTTTCCATACCATACGGACCGGACACTTCTTTCATCTCACCCAGAATCATTTCCGGATGCTGAACAAAATACTGATTGACTGTAATACCATTGACATCACTATCCAGATTTATCCATTCCGGCATTTCTTTCGTAAGGCTTTCCCTCTTCTGGAAAAACAGGATATCAGCACTGACTTCTGTTCCTGCATTTGCCTTAAAAGCTGTGTTCGGCAGTCGGATTGCTCCTAGCAGATCTGCCCGCTCCGCCAGATATTTCCGGACTTCCGGTGATGCTTTATCCATGGTTCCCTTTGTTGTGATCAGCGCAGCCACGCCGCCTGGACGTAACTGATCTATCGTCTTGGCCAGAAAGTAATCATGGATCATGAAATTGTAGCGGTCATACTGACGGTCATTGACCTTGTATGCACCAAATGGCACATTTCCAATCGCCACATCAAAAAAGTCATTAGGATAATCTGTCTTCTCAAAACCTTTGATCTGAATATTGGCATCTGGATAGAGCAGCTTTGCAATTCTACCACTGATACTATCCAATTCCACACCATAGAGTTTGGACTGGTTTAGATTCTCCGGAATCATTCCAAAGAAGTTCCCAACTCCCATAGACGGCTCCAGAATATTTCCTTTTGTAAATCCCAGATTCTCCAACACCTGATACATACTTTCAATCACAATCGGCTGTGTATAATGAGCATTTAAAGTGGAAGCTCTGGCTGCAGCATATTCCTCTGGTGTAAGAACCGTCTTTAATTCCAGATATTCTGTCTCCCATGCAGCTTTTGTCTCATCAAATGCATCTGCAAGACCTCCCCAGCCAACGTACCGGGATAAGATTTCCTGTTCTTCTAGTGTTGCATTACGGTTCTCATCCTCACATTTCTTTAACAACTGGATAGCCATGATATTGGCACGGAACTTTTCTTTTGCTGTACCCTGTCCAAGCTCATCATCTGTGATGCGGAAGTTCGTTGCTGGAATCGGTTCTGCTATTCCGTTAATCTCTTCCAAAGATTCTTTTTCTTCCGATACCTCAGCTTCTCCCGATAATTCTTTTTCCTTTTTATCATAATCTGTCCACACACGTTGAGAAATAGCAGTAAAATACGAGGACTCTTCCTCCATAATTTCTTCCCTGATTTCCCGTAATTTATCTAAGGTATCCGCATTTACTGTTTTGTTGTGATAATGATAATAAAGTACTTCTTGTCCAAGTTTTATATCCAGACGTTCCAATTCTTGTGTTGACATTCGATTCCAAATATCATCTTTTTCCGTATGAATCGTGAAACCTTCTCCATCATCATGATATTCTAATGTGTATTGAAGTCGATTCACTTCTCCCTTAACTTTGCAATCAAAATCATGGATTCTTGTTCTGGTACCGAACATATATTCTGAATCAACTAATCTCAAATCAGTTATATCTTCCGCTGTCAAAGTATCCTGCTCCAGCTGTTCTCCTAACATCTGCTGTGCTTCTTCCAAATCTGCCAGTCTCTGTGCTTCCTGCCGCTCTTCATACTTTTCCAATTCTTCCGGTGATAAGAAATCATCGGTGCGGATCAGCTGACGGACACGTTCTGCAACCTTATTCCATTTTAATAGAATTTCTACTTCTGGACTGCCAATCTTTCCTTTCGCAAGTTTTAATCCTTTTGCATCATGTGAGGCATCAGATTCATACGCTCCCGGTATCCCAGGTGATGCACCACCTGTTCCATACTCATTTTTCAGGAACTCTGCTGCATCTTTCATATCATGATGCTCCATGAAATACTCATAGATCCGGTTGTGCCCTCCGGCTGTAATGCCGCCTCTTCTAAGGACAGCATCTATTTCATCTTGTGTAATAAAGGAAAGTGCCGGACGTTCGACCGTAAATTTCTGGTCTACCCAGGAACGCTCCCTCTGAAGATCCTGAAAGCGTTGGAGATATTCCGGATTATGCTGAATCTCCCAGCGGTGATAATCTCCCGGATTCTCATCCATATATTTCTGCAGCCATTCAAAACGATAGACAATCGCATCTGCTTCCTCTTGATCTGTCCATGCTCCACTCACTACATCCTGCCAGTCTGAATATGATTGTTTCTTTTCCCAGTTTCTGCAAGTATCCCGAAAATGAAGTGCAAGAAGATTGGTCATTTCTTCCTGCTCCTGTTCAATGGCATTATTGGAAATCAAATTATCCACGTAATTTCCATCCTCATACATATCCCGAATTCTGTTCGCTGCTTCTTCCCACGTAACCATGCGGTCAAAGTTTCTTCTGGCAGAGTCCCCTCGCCGGATACGGATACCATCATTGTCATACCAGATACTGATTTTCTGACCATCTATGGTAAATCCTTTTCCTCCAGTACCATATTCCTCTTTCAGGAAACTTTGCATTTCTTCATTATCCAGACCTTCGATCAATCTTGCAGTAATGTGAAACAGTGTATTTTTCTGTCCGCTTCCTGTTCTGAGAATATCGTCTACCACTTCATCAGAAATAAGAAAAGCGGCTGGCTGTTCTAATGCAGCTGCCGCTTTCCTTATTTCTCCTAACTGTTCCTCTTCTGTTGGGAACAGGCTTAACTGTAAATAATCTCCTGAATTACCAGCTCCTCTGCCTGTGCCTTGATCTGGTTCATGTGTCTGGTCCACGCCATTGTGTCTGCCATCTTGTCCGGTGCCGGATCTTTCTCCAGAAGTTCGATCATCAGGTTGTCTACTCTCTGTCTTGCCTGGCTGTCGATCTCCATCAGATGACTGTCCAGACGGTTCTGCAGTGTCAGAATGTTGAACCTGGCTACCTTGTGGTTTCTCAGATACTCTTTCCTCATCATTCCGTACTTCCCGATGGTTCCTCTCGTCTCTTCCAGGCTGATATCTGGAATCTGATACTCTCCGTTCTGGCTGTAACTGATCTCTCTCATAGTCTGTTTCCTCCTTTTTTTCTTCTCTATCTTCTGTGTTATCTGTATTACTTTCACGAATTAACGTGTTGAATTCATTATAAGCTACTTCTTTTTCTTTTGCAACCGTTTTCAGGTCATTTTCCAGATCATTCAGAACATATCGTCCAATCTGCATCAGGACTGGTCTGCTGATCTCGTTGACTGCACTTCCCAGATGTCCTAATACTTTCAGCTGATTGAAGTCCGTAATATGCCGAAAATCCTCTACATCCAGATATTCCTGTACATCCAGTCCACACCGGTTTAGTAATACATACCAGACACTATTGGTCATCAGTTCCCGAAATTCTACTTCCTGATTCTGTTCGTCCAGTTCTTCCAAAAATGTCCCTGTTACATCCAGTCTCAGTTCTTCCAATGCATCTGGAAGCCATTCCTGCATACTCTCCTTCGCTGCCTGATGCAGACTTTCAGCAAATCCTCCTTCTGTATCTTCCAGTGATAACTGCTCCTGCAGATAATCTGCAACCAGCTGTTCTCCTTCCATTGGAAGATTCCATAACTGAGGATCCTTTCCAAGATTCCGCACTTTATAAGTGTCCTGCACATCAAATACATACCGAAGTTTTGTTTTCGGTCCGGAAGTATTGTCAATCAAGGCAATCCCCTTGGATCCCTTTTTGATCCAGCGGTACATCTTCTGATTCCAGATTTCCATGGATGCTACGGCAGTTGCTTCCGGTCGCTGTGCATAAATTAAAATCTGTTCTGGAAAAGTATACTTATACAGTCTGGATGCCGTGTTTAGGAACCGCATCCATTCCTGCGGACTGGCAGCTACATCTTTTGCCACCTCTTCCGTCAGCTGTTCCATTGCATATAATTTATTTGCCATGTGCTACTCCTTTTCATAAAATCAGGGACTGCTTAGCACAGTCCCCTTAAAATCATCGTTTTTTCTCTTTATAATGCTGCGGCAAGATCTTTTGACTTATTCTTTGGCACTTTGTCTGCCTCTTTTTCCTTGATTTTTGCCTTAGCTTTCTCCATTCTTCCATGGATTCCACCTTTTACTTCCGCTTTCTCGGCTGCCTTTTCTTTCTCCAAACGAACTTCCCTGCGCTCAGCATTTTCCATTACTGCGGTCTTTTTATCACAGAACTGAACCTTGTCAGAAAGCTGTTCCTGTCTTTCCACCTGTGTCTCATTGACTTCCTGTACCATCGCATTTAATTCTGGAACCTGAAAAATACCGTTATCAGGAAGAATCAGCACTTCATGAACGGAAGATGGAATGACAAAGAAATCGCTTCCCAGGCATTCCCCAATCTGTTTTCGAATATCTTCCTGCAGTAATAGGGAAGCTCCATTCATCTTTGATTTATTGGTAAGGCAGAACATTGGATTCTCCACGGTTTCCATATCCAGTTTTTCATTCAAAAGGTTCTTCGGTGTTCCTCCAAAAATCATGGACTCGACAATCTGTGTCATATCCACCAGTTGCACACCTCTGTTCTTATCTGCCATCATCGCATCTGCCTGAATCTGTTCGACAGATACTCCCCATTCGTTCATCAGAGAAACAGTTACTGGAATACTGCTGATCCCTTCTCCATTTTCCTCCAGGTTTACTGCATAATAAGCTGCAAAATCTCCGTGTTCTGTGACTACTTTATCTGCCAGACGATCGGTATTCCATTCTTTGTCACAAATTCTTACCTGTAACTTATTTTTCATCTTTTCATAATCCAAAATATCTGGAACTCCCATATCAAGAAATTCTGCTTTTCCCTGTGCCTCAATACGCATATCAGCCACATCCCCAACACAAGAGTCTACATCTTTTCCATGGATATATTCCTGGTAGAGGGAATCCAGATAGACTGTCGGTACGATTCTCTGATCTCCGTTTGGAATCGTAATCCCTGTCAACTTCAACCCGTTGTTTTTTTCTACTTCCTGCAGTTTAATTTCTGCGTCCTTATAAGACTCTGGCAGATACTCCTTTACATTGTCTTTGACATATTCATAAAATTCTTTTCTGTTCATCATACGCTTTTACCCCTTTCTGATCATGTGATGGTTCATTCTTTTTCTGCTGACCATCTGCTCAGCTTTCTTCTGATAAGCCATCATTCTCTTTAAAGTTTTCTCCTGGTTTTTTCGTGCTTCCTGTCTTTTTTCCATTGTTTTCATCATAGTTTTCTGTTCCTTTCTGTGATTTTTTTGTATGAAAAAGGGAGCCTCACATAGAAGCTCCCAATCATAACCGTTGATTTCCTTATTTGTTTTTCCTTTTTCTGCAGATATAAAGTCCTGCCATACCTCCTGTGGAGATTACCAGAAGCAGAATCGGCAGCCAAATATTCGTGCTGTCACCTGTTTTTGGTGCATTTGATACTTTTGTCTCTTCATGGGACTGTGGTGTATCCGGTGTGTTCGGTGTTTCTGGAACTTCCGGTTTCTCATTTGTCAGATTGAAAGTAACTTCCACGACTGGTGTACTGTCATTCGCATAAGCAAATGTCACTTCATGCTTGGTCTGATCCAGTGTGTATCCATCCAGTGTTTTTGTTTCCACCAGATAATACTTGATTGCTGTATCATATTTGCCGTTCTTAAATGTGGCAATCTCATAAAGCTTACTTTCTGCATGACCGGCAGCGTCTGTCTTTAAGGTTTCCAAAACCTTTCCTTTGCTGTCACGGAGTTCAAATTCTACCCCTTTCAGTGGTTCTCCTGACGATTTATCTGTCTTATTGAGAATCACTTTTCCCTTGGCAGTATCATCTTTCATAGCCACTTTCTGGATTTCTGCGGTATCTTCCAGCGTGAACTTCACATCCGTTGCTTTCAGAAGATATCCTTTCGGTGCCTGCTCTTCACGTAAGGTATATTTACCGATTGGCAGTTTTTCGATATAGTGTGCTTCCTCTGTGGAAGTCCAGCTCTCTACTACCTGATCATCCTTATCGAGAATCGTCAGTTTCGCACCCGGAATCTCAGTTTCTCCTGTGATATCAGTCTTACTGATCTCTACTTTTGTCACATCATCTTTCATCTCATGCTTCTGAACCTCTGCTGTATTCTCTACTGTAAAGGTAATACTTTCTGCAGTAACATATCCATCTGCCGGTTTTGTCTCTGTCATGGTGTATTCCTTACCAACAACCAGTTCTTTGATCACATGGGATTCTTCCGTAGAAGTCCATTCATCTACTATATTGCCATCTGAATCCGTCACTTTCAGGTGTGCACCTGGAAGTTCTTTACCTGTTGTCAGGTCTGTTTTGGTCAGCTCCACTGTGGTTGGCTGATTTTCAAAAGTAAAGTCGTAACTTACTTCTGCCTGGTCTTCTCCGGCATATTCAAAGGTAAATTCCTGTACTTCTTCTGTTGTAACAAATCCGTCCGGCGCAAAGATTTCTTTCACATAGTATTTTCCATCTACCGGAAGATCTGCCGTGAAAGTAATCTTTCCTTTTTCATCCGTTACTCGCTGCTCAATCAGACTGTCTTTCTCAAGGAGTACCTCGCCCTTTGCATTTTTGATATCTTCACTGGTATAAAGACCGAAGACACCACCTGCAAGGACACGTTCTGTATCTTTTTCTTTCTTCAGAACCGTAACCTTTACTTTCTGACGGGCATTCTGCCATTTCTCATCATAAGTAATGACTGGTGTGTCCTGATCACGGTAGGAAAGATCAACATATCTCGACTCTCCGTCCAGCACATAACCATGGGCAGTTTTTACTTCCTTCACATAGTACTTGCCAGCCGGTAGATCTCCCATCTGTGCAATACGATTGGAATCCGTAGTAATGGTTCCTACTTTTTCATCTGCTTTGAAATAATCTTCACTGACACCATCTGCCGCTTTGATATCTTCCGCAGCAAATACATCGAAAGTTACATCTGTAAGACTTCCAGTTACATATTCAAAGAGATGCTCCACAGTACCTTTTACATTGTCCAGAAGTGTCACTTTATCCAAAAACTCTCCATTTTTATTGATGATCAGAAGTCCTGTCGGTACTTCATCTTTCATCTCTACTTTCTGAATCTCGGCTCTATCTTCCAGCGTGAACTTCACATCCGTTGCTTTCAGATATCCATACGGTGCCATTTC
>OLGE01002208.1_pt1 | contig 17605 bp, 13 predicted proteins | sample 1605151 | NCBI WGS metagenome assembly OLGE01 (sample SAMEA3888912, study PRJEB22519) | human gut metagenome | biome: human gut; feature: human-associated habitat; material: faeces | place: Denmark | collected 2010
CGGCGAGAGATTTTTCGTCAAGGCAAGGTTTGAAAAGCGCAGGAATACTGTATGTACCCGCAAGGGGTATGCCGCATCCGTAAGGCGTCTTCGACGCCAACGGCTGCGCAATCTTTCAAGCTTTTCAAACCGCAGAATTGGCGGAAAAGATCCGCCGAAGCGCGAAGACGCAATTGTGCGGTGCTGCCCTTATCCCGGCAGGACGAAGGTCGTGCCGCCGAGGTCGAAGCAGCGCACGCGCTCGCCCGCCTTCGGCATGTCTGCCTGAGAAAAGGCTGCGGCGCTGCCGCCGCCCGCCAGCGTCAGCGGCGAAGCGTGCTCTGCAACGTCCTCGTAGCAGTCGAGCACCAGCACCGCGTCCGCCCAGCCGTTGCCGTTGCGGTCAAGGACGATCACAACATCCTCGGCATCCAGAGAATCGAGCACGGCGGCGTCCGTCTCGCTGTAATTGCGGTAATAGCGCGTCTCGGGCGTGAGGGTCACGCCGTTTCCGGCGCAGATGCGCTCGAGCTTCTCATGGTCAAAGACGGTGAGCACGCGCTCCTGCACGGACGGCGCGGGCGCGCCGATGACCTCGCCATCGCGCAGATACAGATCGACGCTGTGCCCGACGAGCCACAGCCCGGACGAGACGGAAAATTCCTTGTGTCCCTCCAGCTTTGTCGTTCCGGCGGCAAGTTTTCCGCCCGCCTGCGTCAGATCGGCGTATTCGTTGCCGGTCAGGACGGCGGTGTAGCGCACGGCGTCAAAGCGCACCTCGAGATATGTCCGCTTGTTCATCAGCGCATCGAGGACATAGCGCGGCGTGCCGTCGGCGTTCTCGCCATCGACCGCGGGGCGCTGCATCGCGTTGTAGATCAGCAGGCACGCATCGTCGCGCGTGACCGGCAGGTCATACCGGCCGGAAAACGCATGGTAGAGCCCGTTTTTTTCCGCATCGGCGTTCACCCGCTCCGACCAGCCCGCGCCGGTATAGCGCGCGCCGTCGCTGCCGGTCACGACCAGCAGCATTTTCGCAAGCTCCTGCGCCGTCACGTCGTCCTGCGGCCGGAAATAGCCGCCCGAACCGCCGACAATGCCGCGCGACGCGCAGTAGGCGATGTAATCCCTTGCCCAGCTCTCGGCGGTGTCGGCAAACGACGCGCCGCCCGTTTGCAAGAACGTGTCGGTGCACAGGCACGCGATGAGCTTTGCGGTCTCGGCGCGTGTGATCGGCGCGGCCGGACGGAAATTGCCGTCGTTGTCGCCCACGATCAGCCCAAGATCGACCAGCATCCGCACGGCGTAGCCGTTTCGGATGTCGCCCGCATCGGCAAACGCAGGCGTTTTCTCAGCCGCTCCGGCGGGCAGCGCCAAGAGCAGCAGCATGGATAAGATCAGTAACCAGCAGGCCGTTTTTTTCATGTGCCCGCCTCCTTCCGCAGCATGTTTTTTCAGTCTGCATCCAGTATAAGCGGATGCGGAGAAAAGCGCAAGGGTCGGCGGGGCTTTGTAACATAATTGTAAAGGCCGCTGTGCCTCCTGTGGAAAACCGCGCGGTTTTTGTTGAAAATAGTCGAGTTTTACACTTTGCCAACAGCTTTGTCCACAGATGTGCACAGCTCGAACCGCGCGTGGAGCAGACTGAATGCCGCCGTAAACGGACGCATAAAATTCCACACCCCGAGACCGTGCAGGCCGTACTGCTCAAGAAGGTCGCATTTTGCCGCGCAGCTCCGCGCGTCCTCGAACCAGACCTCGTGCTCTGCGCCGTCCGCGCCGGTGTAGCGGAAATGGGGCGTCTGCGCCGTCTCGTCATAGGCGATCTCCGCGCCCACGCGCACGGCAAGCTCCGCCGCCGCCTCGTTTCCGAGCAGCTCCGCGCGCGACGCGCCGGCGCGGTACGGCAGCGTCCAGTCGTAGGCGTAGTTCGGAAAGCCCATGAAGATCTTTTCCGGCGGCATTTCGCGCACCGCATACTCGATCACGCGGCGCACCGCGTCGAGCGGCGCGACCGCCATCGGCGGCCCGTAGGTGTAGCCCCATTCGTATGCCATCACAAGCACAAAATCGGCAGCGGCCGCGAGCTTTCGGTAGTCGTGCCCCTCATAGAGCGCGCCGCGCTGCTCCGCGGAGGTCTTTGGCGCGAGCGCCGCGATCACGACCCCGCCGCGGCGGCGGACCGCCTGACGCAGCGCGCCGACAAAGTCGGCATACGCCTCGGAGAGCTCCGCGCCGAGATACTCAAAATCGACGTCCACGCCGCGATAGCCCTTTTCTGTCATCACCGCCGCCGTCTGCTCGATCAGCGCCTCCGCCTTCTCCGGATCGAGGAGCACCTGCGCGGCGCGCTGGGCAGAAAAGCCGCCGTCCTCCGTCAGCGTGGACAGGTGCAGCAGCGGCTCGGCGCCGTATTCCCGCGCCAGCGCCAGAAGCGCCCCATCGTCGAGCGGCACAAGGCCGCCCTCGGCGGTGAGGCCGTATGTAAACGGCGCGAGATACGAGGCGTCGGGCAAAATGCCGCGCAGCGTCGGCACACGCACGAAGGGGTAGGCGTAGCCGCTCACGGCAAGCGGGCGCGTGCGCGCTGCCTCCAGCCGGATGACGAGCACCTGACCGGGGTAGATGTGCGTGCCGCCGCTCAGATTCGGGTTGTTCTGCCAGAGCTCGCGCACGGACACGCCGAAGCGCTGCCCGATGGTGTACAAACTGTCGCCGGGCCGGACGGTGTAGGTCAGAAGCGGCCTCAAAATGAGCAGGCTCTGCCCGACCGCCAGCCGGTACGGCTCGCGCAGGCCGTTGTAACGCGCGATCAGCCCCGGTGCGATGCCGTAAAGCCGCCCGATGGCGTGGAGCGTCTCGCCGGAGTTTACCACATGGATCTTCAAAAACATCACCTCCCGTCAGCCTATGCGCGTGCGGCGCTTGATATCCCGGCCGCAGGCAGATATACTATATATACATATATAATATACAGACAGCATTTCGGAGGACGAACCATGGAGAACATGCAGCTTCCCGCGGGCTGGGCGGCGCTTTTGCGCGCCGAGCTTTCCGCGCCGTATTTTGCCGGGCTCATGCAGAAGGTCGCCGCGGCGTATGCCGCCGGAGCGGTCTTTCCGCCGCAGGAGGACGTCTTTGCCGCCTTCCGGCTGACGCCGCCGGAGCGCGTGCGCGCCGTCATTCTGGGGCAGGACCCGTATCACGAGCCTGGGCAGGCGCACGGGCTTGCGTTTTCGGTGCGTGACGGCGTGCGGATGCCGCCGTCGCTCGTGAACATCGGAAAGGAGCTTGCCTCGGACGTGGGCGCGACGCTCTCCACGGGCTGCCTGACCGGCTGGGCGGAGCAGGGCGTGTTTCTTCTGAACACCGTCCTGACCGTGGAGCAGGGCAGGGCCAACAGCCACAGCGGCTTCGGCTGGCAGCGCTTCACCGATGCGGCGGTCGCCGCGCTGGCGCAGCTTCCGCAGCCGGTGGCGTTCGTGCTCTGGGGCGCACAGGCGCAGAAAAAAGCCGCCGCGTGCAAGGCCTCGCCCCATCCGCGTCTCGTGCTTGAAGCGCCGCACCCCAGCCCCCTCAGCGCCTACCGCGGCTTTTTCGGCAGCCGTCCCTTCTCGCAGATCAACGCCTTTCTCGCCGCCCATGGCGAGGCGCCCATCAACTGGAATCTCTGAAAGCCGCCGCGCACAGCTGCGGAAAATTCCTGATAATTTGGAAATCCTGAGCGTTTTGTATTTACAAGACTTCACCGGACTGATATAATGCGAATACAGCAACGCTGTAAATCAAGAGAAAAGGGAGAAAAACTATGGAAAACAACATGAATGACCAGCAGTGGGGCGGTCAGCAGTACGGTCAGCAGTACGGAAATCAGCAGTACGGTCAGCCGTACAGCGCAAATCGCCCGCAGCCCGTTCGCGGCTGGTCGTGGGGCGCCTTTATGTTCAACATTCCGTTCGGCTTCGGCAACAAGGCCTATCTGACGCTTCTGACGCTCGTTCCGCTTCTGAACGTTGTCTGGGTCTTTATCTGCGGCGCGAAGGGACACGAATGGGCGCAGAACTCCGGCCTGTATTCCACGGTCGAGGAATTCAACGCCGCCATGGGCAGCTGGGACCGCGCGGGCAAGATCACCTTCTTCATCACGCTCGGCATCTTTGCCCTGTACCTGATCCTCGCCATCGCCGGCGTTGCGGCGTTCGGCAGCATCATCAATGATCTTTGATCGACGACCCATAAAAAATCAAGCGGGTGGATGCCATTTGGCATCCACCCGCTTTGTTTGTGTTGTGTCAGCAGAGCTTTGCGCCGGCGGGGATGGCGTCATTGAGCATGACAAGATTCAGCTTTTCCTCGCCCTGTTCCTTGTGAACGGCGGAGAGCAGCATACCGCACGACTCCTTGCCCATCATCTTTCTGGGCGGCAGGTTGACGATGGCGACCAGCGTCTTGCCGAGCAGCTCCTCGGGCTTGTAGAACTTCGCGATGCCCGAAAGGATCTGGCGGTCGGTGCCGGAGCCGTCGTCGAGCGTGAAGCGCAGGAGCTTATCCGACTTTTTGACCGGCTCGCAGGCCTTGACCTTGACGGCGCGGAGGTCGGACTTGCAGAACGTGTCGAAATCGACCTGCTGCTCCTCCAGCGGCTCGACCTCCAGCGCGGGCTGGAGCGCGCGGAGCTGCTCCTGATGCAGCTTTTCCAGCGCCTCGAGCGCCTTTTCCGCGTCCACGCGCGGGAACACGGCCTCGCCCTTGTGAACGGTGACGTCCGCGGGGAGCGCGGCCCAGACCGCCGCGGCCTGCCATGTGGTCACGTCCTTGTCCGCGCCGATCTGCGCGAAGATCTTCTCGCAGGAGGCCGGGATGAACGGCAGCAGGAGCGTGGTGCAGATGCGGATGGACTCAAGGAGGTTATACATGACCGACGCCAGACGCGGCCCCTTGCCCTCGTCCTTGGCAAGCGCCCACGGCATCGTCTCGTCGATATACTTGTTGGCGCGCTGGACGCACTTGAAGATCTCCTCCAGGGCGTTCTGGAACTGGAACTTCTCCATCTGCGCCTCATAGCGCGCGCGCAGGCCGCTGAGCATCGCAAGGAGCTGGTCGTCCGGCTCGCCGGAGCAGCGGTCGGCGGGCAGCGTGCCGCCGAAATACTTTTCGACCATCGCCGTCGTGCGGGAGACGAGGTTTCCGAGGTCGTTTGCAAGGTCAATGTTGATGGTGTTGATCAGCAGCTCGTTTGAGAAGTTGCCGTCTGAGCCGAACGGGAACGTGCGCAGCAGGAAGAAGCGCAGCGCGTCCACGCCGAACATCTCGGCGAGCACATAGGGGTCAACGACGTTGCCCTTGGACTTCGACATCTTGCCGCCGTCCATGACGAGCCAGCCGTGGCCGTAGACCTTCTTCGGCAGCGGCAGATCGAGACTCATGAGCATCGCGGGCCAGATGATCGAGTGGAAGCGGACGATCTCCTTGCCGACAAAGTGCACATCGGCGGGCCAGTATTTGTCGAGATCGTGGTATCTGTCGTTCTCGAAGCCGAGCGCGGTCATGTAGTTGAACAGCGCGTCGATCCAGACGTAGACGACGTGGCCGGGGTCAAAATCGACCGGCACGCCCCATGTGAAGCTGGTGCGGGAGACGCAGAGATCCTCGAGGCCGGGGTCGATGAAGTTGTTGACCATTTCGTTGACGCGGGACTTCGGCTCGAGGAAATCCGTCTCGGTCAGGAGCTTGCGCACGCGGTCTGCGTACTTGGAGAGACGGAAGAAATACGCCTCCTCCTGCGCGTCGTGCACCTCGCCGCCGCAGTCGGGGCATTTGCCGTCCTTGAGCTGGCTCTCGGTCCAGAAGCTCTCGCAGGGGGTGCAGTATTTGCCCTTGTAGGCGCCTTTATAGATGTCGCCGTTTTCATACATCTTCTTGAAGATCTTCTGAACGGCGGCGACATGATAATCGTCGGTCGTGCGGATGAAGCGGTCGTTCGAGATGTTCATCAGCTTCCACAGGTCGAGCACGCCCTTGGGGCCGGTGACGATGTTGTCGACGAATTGCTGCGGCGTGACGCCGGCGGCCTTCGCCTTTTCCTCGATCTTCTGGCCGTGCTCGTCCGTGCCGGTCAGGAACATCACATCGCAGCCCTGAAGGCGCTTATAGCGCGCCATCGCGTCGGTCGCCACGGTGCAGTAGCTGTGGCCGATGTGCAGCTTTGCCGAGGGGTAGTAGATCGGCGTCGTGATATAAAACGTTTTCTTGCATTGTTCACACATGTTGTTTTCCTCATTTCCCGCCGCCGCCGAATGAAAGCGCAGCGCAGCATTATCTTTTAGAATACCCGTTTTTGCGCCGTTTGTCAAATCGAATCGCCGCGTTTTCCGTGAAAATCGTGCATCCTGCCGGGCCGATGTGGGCATCGGCCCCTACGACCGACCTTGCAAAACGCCGGATTTTGAGGGCGGACAGAGTCCTCCGCCCCTACAAAAGCACGTAAAAAATCGTACAGGTCAAGCAAAGAATCGCCGCATTTCCTGTTTCGCGCCGTAGGGCTGAAAACCGGGCGGCGCGTTTGTAACACAAGAGCCCCTTTTGTTACAATCACATTACAAACCCCCGCGGGCGCTTGACCTTTTGGGGCTGTTGCATTATGATACCGACAGATAGTGGTTGAGCCTCCGGCTGCGGAGGGGAAACAACTAAATTTTACAAGGAGGAAAACTCAATGAAGAACTTCAAAAAGGTTCTCGCTCTCGTTCTGGCAGTTGCTACTCTTCTGAGCTTCGCTACCATTGCGAGCGCATCCGTCGCGGACTTCAACGACAGCAAAGATGTTAAGCACACCGAAGCTGTTGACATCCTGTCCACGATCGGCGTTCTGAACGGCTACAAGGACGGCTCCTATAAGCCCGGCCGCGTGATCACCCGTGCAGAAGCTGCCAAGATCATCGCTATGTTTGACAATGGCGATACCAACATCAAGGAACTGTATGCTCCGGTGGACTTCACCGACGTTGCGTCCAACCATTGGGCACAGAGCTACATCTCCTACTGCTACCACACCGGCATCATCGCTGGCGTTGGCAACAAGAAGTACGCTCCCGAAGCGGAAGTCACCGGCGTTCAGTTCCTGAAGATGGTCCTGGTCGTCCTCGGCTTCGACGCTAAGGAAGAGGGCCTTGTCGGCACCGGCTACTCCGTCCGTGCCCGCAACCTCGCTCGTGAAGTCGGCCTGCTGGAAGGCATCGGCAATGACTTCGACTACACCAAGGGCCTGTCCCGTGACAACGCTGCTCAGATCATGCTGAATGCTCTGCGCACCTCCACTGTCAAGTACGGCAAGGTCGTCGACCTCAACAAGAACAACATCGTTATCAACGACTCCAAGGCTTACTACACCGGCGAGGCTCTGGCAAAGGAATGGAACCTCTTCTGTGTCTATGGTCAGGATGCGTTCGGCCGTCCGGGCCATGTCTGGTACTGGTTCCACACCGATCATGCTCCCGCTGTCATGCCCGACTATGATCATGCGAAGGACTACAAGTACACCGTTGGTGTCTATCCCGACGCGGCTCTCGCTACCTACAACACCGCTGTTGCTGGCTGCGACATCTATGATGACACCGGCCTGAAGGGCGAGTTCATCACCTACACCGATGGCGTTTCCAAAACCTACTACGACGAGACTGCCAAGGTGTGGAAGAACACCGAGGTCGTTGTCGACAAGGCGAACGACTGGCACGGTGCACAGGGCCAGCTGACCGAGGTCTACGCTGTTCGCGGCGAGTTCGGCAAGGTCAATGCACAGATCATTGTCCACATCAACACCTACCTCGGCCAGGTCACCAAGGTCAACGCTGAGAAGAAGGACGCCAGGGGTCACGTCACCGAGCCGCGCTCCGTCAACATGACTGTCTGGTTCCGCCACGCCAACGCCGACTACAACAACGGCACTGCTCCTGTTGCTGTCAACTTCACCAAGGTTTACACCGACAACTTCGACAAGGGTGACTACGTCCTCGTGAACGGCATCGTCGACCGCATGACCGAGAATCAGCAGGGCATCCCGACCTTCACCCCGGTCATCCTCAACGCTGCAAAGACTGAGGTTGCTCAGCTGACCTCCGTTGACAACATCTCCAATGTTGCCAAGCTCGGCGTTGCCAAGACCGAGACTCCTGTCGCTGTCAAGTACGCTTACGCTGCTGACCGCAAGGTTGCTGATGTCGGTGCCCGCTTCACCTTCATCTACGACGCTTACGGCAATGTCCTCGGCACTGTTCCCTACTCCGATCCTCTGAACTACGCTGTCCTCGACAAGCTGTACATCGACTACGAGAAGGGCGTTGCCACTGTCTACGCCACCATCGTGATGCCCGACGGCTCCAAGGCTGAAGACGTTGTTGTCAACAAGGTCGCCCTCGACGGCAACAAGCCCGTCACCGCTTGGGAGTGGATCGCTGAGAAGGACGATAACTTCCTGTTGGGCTACGGCCAGCAGTTCCAGTGGGCCGGCTCCATGTTCTACACCCGCTACTTCTACGGCCGCATGGTCAACTACGTCAAGAACGAGAATGGTTCCTACAACCTGACCGTTCCGGCGGAGGGCTTCACGACTGTTCCTAACGCTGTTATCAGAAACGGCCTGAAGTACATCCTTGCCTACGATACCACCAACAACACTCTGACGAATGTTGTTATCAGAGTCAACGAGGAGACCAAGTTCCTGTTCCAGGAAGGCACGACTCCGAAGAGCACCTACACGACCTACACCGGCGTTGACAAGCTCCCGAACCTGACCTACTCCACGATCCAGTTCGTTGATCAGGACGGCGACGGCGTTGCGGACTTCGTGTTCGTCTTCAACCCCGAATTCGCGAACACCTTCAACACCGTTGTTTACACCGGTGCGGAAGCCAAGTACGAGCTCGGCGTTGGCTACACCTACAACGTGAAGGTTGTCGGCGAGGATGGCAAGATGACTGATGCAGCTCTCGTTTGCAAGACGGCTCTGTTCGACACCAACAAGCCCGGCCTGTACAAGGTCACCGTTGATGCTTCCGGCGTTGCAATCGATGTCAAGCAGATCACTGAGGGCAAGCAGCTGACCAAGACTTCTGTTGCTGGCGTCTACACCTATGATGCTGGTGCAGAGTTCATCGACATGGCTGATGTCACCTTCTACAACTTCAGCAACGACGACAAGACCACCATCTACGATCTGGATGGCAAGACTGTCATCTTCCTGACGAAGAGCGGCAAGATCATCGCTGCGGTCCTGCTCTAATTCTTCGTTGAGAATTTCTCCAACCCAGCATAAAAGAGGGGCCTCCCGTAAGGGAGGCTCCTTTTTTGCGCGCCTCCAGCCCTGCGGCGCGGCCCGACATCGCTATTGCAAAACCGGCCTTTTTTCGCTAAAATGGAAGCAGAAATGAAATATGAATTTTTCCTTCATGGGCGCGAAGGGCTTGCTTTTTGTCGCAAAAGAGGGTATCATTTAAATACATATATTTCCACAAGCTTACAACGGGCCGCCGCGCTCTGCCGGCAGAAGGAGCCATGCTATGAATACAGAACAAACCGAACTGGAACGCCTGACCGGTAACCTTGGCCAGCCTGCATTTTACGAGGAGGACGGAAAGGTGCTCTTCTGCAACCGCCTTGCAGAGCAGGCGCGCGTGCGCGTCGGACGCGACGTGGCGGAGATGCTCCCTGCGGGCACGGCGCTCCCGGAGGGCGGCGCCGCGGCGCACGCCACGCTCAATCTCCCGGGTGCGCAGACCGCCGTGACCATCGTGCCGTGGAGCAAGGGGCGGCTGTACCTGCTTTCCCCGTCCGACCACGCCCAGCTTCAGCCGCAGGCGCTCGTCGCCATCGCGCAGAGCATCCGCACGCCGCTGTCGAATCTGTTCGGCGTGGCAGCGTCGCTGTTCCCGCGCCTTGAGGCGATGGAGGACGATGAGATCCAGCAGCAGACCGCCTCGATGAACCGCGCCTTTTATCAGCTGCTGCGCCTGACCTGCAACCTGACCGACATGCGCGGCGTCATGCTCGAGGAAATGCGCCTGCTGCGCGAAAAAGAGGAGCTGACGGGCTATTTCCGCAGGCTCTTTGACCGCGCCGCGCCGTTGCTGAAGGCATCTGGCCGCCGCCTTGTCTACACCTGCGGCGCACGGCCCTTCTGCGGCTGGATCGACCGCCAGCGGCTGGAGCGCGCCGTTTGGGACATTCTCTCGAACGCCGCGAAGTTCACGCCGAAGGACGGCGTGATCACCGCAGAGCTTGAGTACACGCACTCTGCCGCCATCCTGCGCGTGCATGACAACGGCGAGGGGCTTACCCCGGAGCAGCTTGCCCACGCATTTTCCGCCCATGACCGCGAATATGCGCCCGGCGACCCGCGCTGGGGCGCGGGCTTCGGCCTGCCGCTGGCGGAGCACATTGCCCGGCTGCACGGCGGCGCGCTGCTGCTCGAATCCGGGACCGGCGGCACGACCGTCACGCTCTCGATCTCGCTGCACGTCCCCGCCACGAAGGAGCTGCAATTCCGCAGCCCCACGGCGGCCATCGATTACAGCGGCGGTTACCCGCATGAGCTGGTCGAGCTGTCGAATGTCCTGCCGGTGGCGGAATTTGATTCCTCGCGCATCAACTGACCCGCGCCCACGGCGCAGGAACACACAAAAAACACACAGAAAGAGGTGGGCAGTATGCTTTGTCCCAAATGCGGACGGGACGTCCCGAATACCGCACGGTACTGCCGCTTTTGCGGCCAGCGTCTTGATGATGAGGTGACGCTCGGCATGATGGATGCTCCGGTTTCGGGCAGCTCGTCAGGCCCGTGGCCGCCCCCGGCGCCGAAGCGGCGCAAAAAATCGCAGTTCTGGGTGAATTTCCTGATTGCGTCGTCGATCGCGATGCTGTTTTCGATCGTGGTTGCCGCGCTGTACGTCACCGGCCATCTCGAGGACGTTGTCCGCGCCATCACCGGAACGAGCCGCGCCCAGACGGTCCAGCTCGACCGCGACTGGGACGGCGGGAAGCCCGCACAGAAGCAGCCGCCGGAAAATGAGCCGCTGCTCCGGCAGCCGGAGGAAGCTCCGGAGGAAGCGCCCGCAGTGACCCCGGCGGAAGCGCCTGCCGAGACTCCGGAGGAAGCACCCGCCGACAGCGCGGCAGGCGCAGCCTCGCCCATCCCGGCTCCTGCCGATGACCCCGGCCCGCTTCCGGATGCGGCGGAGCCGCTCACGAGCGAGGAAGTTGAGGACGCAGTGTGGAACGTCCGTATGCGCTACAACGACATCTGCGAGGGCATCGCCATGGGCGCGTACCGGCTCGTCTCGCCGTCTGCCGGAACGACGTATTATTTCTCCGGCAATGAGCTTGTCGCCGTCATCCTGCTCAGGAGCGTGGACGGCAGCGACTACGCCCGTTCGTATTACTACACGGGCGGAAACGTCTTTTTCTGCTACTATGAGGGCGCGGACGCGTTCCGCCTCTATTTTGACGGCGGGCGGCTCATCCGCCTGCGCTACACGCCGTCGGCCAGCCAGAACGACAGCGCCGTCAACTACGATCAGGACGCCAGCGAGGAGTATCGCCAGTGGGAGCAGCTCGCGCTGAGCGAGGCGCGCAGCCTCTACCTCAGCTCGCTCTCGGCGGCAAACTGCGAGTACATCCTGCCCGACAGCGACTCGCGCTATCTGACCGAGGACGATCTGACCGGCCTCAACGCCGAGCAGTGCCGCCTGGCCCGCAACGAGATCTACGCCCGCCACGGGCGGCGCTTCGTAGACGCGGGGCTCCAGCGCTATTTTGATTCGTGCAGCTGGTATTCCGGCACGATCGATCCCGCGGATTTCAGCGACAGCGTTTTTAACGAGTATGAGCGCGCCAATTCCCGGCTGATCGTCGAATACGAGCGCGCGCATGGGTACGCAAAATGAGAGGAAAACGCATTTGGACAGCGCTTCTGACGCTGCTGCTGCTTTGCGGCTGCGCCGCAAAGCAGGCGCAAACGCCGCCCGAGACGCCCGGGACGCCGCAGACACAGCTCTCCGCACCGCAGGAGCCGCAGGAAACACCTGAGACACCGCAGCCGACGCGCAGGCTGGAGGTGGACTACAACGCGCGTGCGCACGCGGACGAGGCGGCAGAGACGCCGGAGGCTGCGCCCGCGGACGAAGCCGCCGCAGCGGAGACGCCCTCGGAGAAAAACGACGCGCCCGCAGCCGGGCGCGTGATCGTGATCGACCCCGGCCATCAGGCCAAGGGAAATTTTGAGACGGAGGCGCTCGGCCCCGGCTCGACCGAGACGAAGATCAAGGTCTCGAGCGGCACGGCCAGCTGCAACACCGGCGAGCCGGAAAGCAAGCTCGTCCTCGCCATCTCGCTCAAGCTCCGCACGGAGCTGGAGGCGCGCGGCTACACCGTGCTCATGACGCGCACGACCGAGGACGTGGATCTGTCGAACATCGACCGCGCAGCCATCGCGAACGACGCAAACGCCGACGCGCTGCTCCGCATCCACGCCAACGGCTCGGAAAGCGCCGCCGCCGAGGGCGCGCTGACGATCTGCCAGACGGCTGCCAGCCCGTACAACGCCGATCTCTACGCGCAGAGCTACGCCCTGTCGAGCGCCGTGCTCGACGAGCTGTGCGCGGCGGCAGGCTGCCGCAAGCTCTACGTCTGGGAGACGGACACCATGTCCGGCATCAACTGGAGCCGCGTTCCGGTCACCATTGTGGAGGTCGGCTTCATGACGAACCCCGCCGAGGACGCGCTGCTGGCGACGGAGGCGTATCAGGACAAGCTCGCCGCCGGCATCGCCAACGGCGTTGACCGCTATTTCCGCGAACAGGCCGCGCAGTGAGCGCAAAAAACGATTTGACAGGCAAAACCGCCCGCGAAAGCTGCTGCTTTCGCGGGCGGTTTTTTAGGGTGTATCTGAAAACGCCCAACGCACCCGGACAGCGGGCCTTTTCACGCCGTGCCGCGTCATTTTTCCTTGAAATACGTCAGTATTCCTGCGAAAAAATGTCTTGCACAGCGCGAAAATTCCTCGCTGCCGGTCACATTTTCAGTTTTCAGATACACCCTACGAAAGATATTCCTTTTCCAGACTGCGCACCATGTCCACATAGCGCGCCTTGCACGGCTCGAGCCGCCCGGCCAGCAGGTCGCGGTAGCACGGCGAGAGCCATTTGTCACGGATGGCGGCGTATTTCGCGGAGCGGTCGGAGCAGACGTCGATGCACGAGACGATCCCCGGCGCGATGCGGTAATACTCCTCGATCAGCGCCTCGCCGTCGGGGCAGGCGCGCAGATAGCCGTCGCGGAAGGCGCGGAACGCCGTCAGCTCGGCGCAGTCATCCGGCAGACCCTCCGCCTCGCAGACCGCGGTCGTGATGAAGCACAGGCCAAAGAGCTTTTTCCGGAAGCCGCCGGAAATGGACTCGTAATCGCCGAGATAGAACGGCGAATCGGGATAGCGCGCCATCCACTTCTGCCGCAGGCATTCGCTGAACGCCTCGCTGAGCGAGAGCTCCTGCCGCCGCAGCGCGGGCACAAAGAAGATCGCGAGGATGATCTTGTCGTCGTCTCGGATGGCGCTGCGGCTTGCCTTGCGGCTCCACTTCGGGTCTGCCTGCCATGCCGCCTCGAGGTCGCAGAGCATCCGCTCCGCCGCCGCGTCCAGAAGCGCCGCGCGCTCCGCCTCGCGCGCGCAAACGGCGCGGTCGAGCTGCTCGAACACCGGGCGCGTCCGGGCCTCGTACTCCGCGAACGCCCCCTCAAATTCATCGCGCACGATCTTGCGGTTGTATCCGGCAAAATCGCGGATGCAGCCCGCGAGCTTTCCCGCCGCGTCCTCAAACGCGCGGGCCGCCGTCTCCGCGTCCATCGGCGCGGGGGCCTGCGTCACAAGTGCGTCCGGCGTCAGCCGCGCGCCGCAGAACATGCAGGAAAACTCGTCCAGCGTACCCGGCACGCGAAGCTCGCCGCCGCATTTCGGGCAAAGCCCGCTCCATTCATGTTGTTCGCTCATAACCGCGCCTCTTTCCGGACGGCGCGGCGGCTGCTGCCAGGACCGCGCGCTTGCGCCCTGTGTATTTGTCTTATTTTCTCGCAAAACGCGCCCGATGTCAACCGGCGCGCCGCGAAGTTTACACATTGTTTTCTTCCGCCGGGCGGCTTGCCGCGCGGTTTCCGGTGTCTGGCAGATGCACTCGTGCAAAAAATGCCGGTCTGACAGGCCGTGCGGCAGGATGGCTCTGCGGAGGTATGTTATGGCGGAGACACAGGAAAAAATCGAATTATTAAAGAAGATCGCCCATCGATTCCATGCGGCGCAGATCGAGTGGGCGCTGGGTGCGTCCATGATGCTGTACTTCAAGGGACTCTCGCCAGCGTTTCGCGACATCGATCTGATGGTTTCCGAGCAGGATGCGGAGCGCGCCGGAGCGATCTTATCGGAAATGGGCAAATTATGCCCTCCCTGCCGTGAGCCGGATCCGCGCTACCGGACAAAAGTGTTTTTGGAGTTTACGATCGACGCCATTGACGTGGATGTCATGGCGGGCTTTGGCATCGTGCGGGACGGAGAATTTTATGATTGCGCCTTAAAGCAGGAGCAAATTGCGGAAACGCTCCTGCTTGGAACGGAGCGCATCCCGCTGCAGTCGCCCCTGCTCTGGTGCAGATATGATCGGCTGATGGGGCGCGATGAAAAAGCGGACAGGATCGAGCGTGCGCTCGCGAGTCAATAACACAGGGACAGGCGCAGCCTGAACTGCACCCCATGACCAGGGCTGGCAACATCAGCACAGGCAGTGTCAGCGGATGCTCCGCGGGAAGGGCATCCGGCATGACAGAAAATTTCTTCGGGCTGCTCAAAAGCGAGCTGCTGTAGTTGCAGGAGTTCCGCTCCATGGAACACATCAAGCAGGAACTTCCTTGAATATCCGGATGACGACAACAGCCGCAGAATCAAGGCAAAGCGGAAGGGCTTGCCGCCTGCAATTCACAGACAGCAAGCCCTTTCGGCAGCATAAGATGCTTTGTCTAACTATTTGGGGCCGCCTCGTAAGAGGCGGCCCTTTTCTGAGATTTTCTTAGCCGAACACAGCAAGCAGGAAGCCTGCGGCGATGGCGGAGCCGATGACGCCGGCCACGTTCGGGCCCATGGCGTGCATCAGAAGGAAGTTCGCGGGGTTGGCCTTCTGGCCGACCATCTGCGAGACGCGCGCGGCCATCGGAACGGCCGAGACGCCTGCGGAGCCGATCAGCGGGTTGACCTTGCCCTTGGAAGCCTTGGCCATGATGTTGCCGCCGATGAGGCCGCCGACGGTGGAGATGGCGAATGCGACCAGACCGAGCAGGATGATCTTCAGGGTCTCGAGCTTCAGGAAGTTCGAGGCGACCATCGTCGCGCCGACGGAGGTCGACAGGAAGATGGTGACGATGTTCATCATCGCGTTCTGGACGGTGTCAGACAGACGGTCGGTGACGCCGCACTCACGGAACAGGTTACCCAGCATCAGGCAGCCGATCAGGGGCGCGGTGGACGGGAGCAGCAGGATGACGAAGATGGTGACGATGATCGGGAAGAGGATCTTCTCGTTCTTCGAGACCGGACGGGCCTGCACCATCTTGATCTGGCGGTCCTTTTCCGAGGTCAGGAGCTTCATGATCGGGGGCTGGATCAGCGGGATCAGCGCCATGTAGGAGTAGGCCGCGATGGCGATCGCGCCGAGCAGCTCCGGAGCGAGCTTGTTGGTCAGGAAGATGGCGGTGGGGCCGTCCGCGCCGCCGATGATGCCGATGGAGGCGGCCTGCGGGCCGGTGAAGCCGAGGCAGATCGCGCCGAAGAAGGCGACGAACACGCCGAGCTGCGCCGCCGCGCCGAGCAGCAGGCTCTTGGGGTCAGCGATCAGCGGGCCAAAGTCGGTCATCGCGCCGACGCCCATGAAGATCAGCGACGGATACAGGCCGGCCTTGACGCCGATGTAGAAGATATCAAGCAGGCCTGCGTTGGACAGGATGTGGCCGTAGCTGTGATAGAACTGGCTGTTCTTGTCCAGGAAGTCCGCCCAAAGCTCCGGGTGGTACAGAGCGTTGGTGGCGTTCAGATCGGCATTGACCGCGTCAAGGCCGGGGAAGTAGCTGACGTTTGCCAGCAGGCAGCCGAAGGCGATGCCGACGAGCAGCAGCGGCTCAAAGCCCTTGACGATGCCAAGGTAGAGCAGCACGCATGCAATGACGATCATGACAAGGTTCTGCCATCCGCCCGCAGCGAAGAACCCGGCAAAGCCCGACTCGGTGGCCAGCTTTGCGAGGGTGTCAAGAACGTTAAACATGTCCGTTCCTCCTTACGCCAGAACGACCAGCGGTGCGCCGGTATCGACGGTGGCGCCCTTCGAGACCACGACCTGCGCAACGGTGCCGTCACGCGGGGCAAGGATCTCGTTTTCCATCTTCATGGCCTCGAGGATCACAAGGATGTCGCCGGACTTGACGGCGGCGCCCTGTGCCACGTTGACACTCAGGATATTGCCGGGCATCGGCGCTGCGACGACCTCGCCTGCGGCGACGGTGACAGCAGCGGGTGCGGGTGCGGCAGCGGGAGCCGGAGCGGCTGCGGGAGCAGCTGCGGCGGGTGCGGGAGCGGCCTGCGCGGGGGCATAGGCCTCATACTCGTCTACGCACATGGCCTTGTCGTGCTCGACTTCGACCTCGTATGTTTTTTCACCCAGAGTAATTTTGTATTTCATTCTCACTGGACCTCCTTGATGGATTTGAAGCGCAGTTCATTTATGGGTTTCCCAAGCTTATCCGCGACAATGGCCATGACCATTGCGGCGTCTCTCGGATCGGTGTCATAGAGCTTCAGCTCTCCGGCCGTGCCGGGAGCGGCTGCCGGTGCGGCAGGTGCAGCAGGTGCAGCGCAGCACGCACACACACATCACCATCGACAAATCGCATTTGCAGTGTGCCATCCGCGGAAAGGAGGAGGGCGTGGAGGCGGCGCAGGCGGCGCTGCAGGCCATCCTGGCAGGCATCACATCGTTGTCGCTGCCGCTGTCCCCGTACGTGCGCGGCGCCTTCTTCGGGCCGCGGGGCCAGCACCTGGAGGAGCTGCGGCGGCGGCATCACGTGAGCGTGAAGTGCGGCGAGGACGCGGTGTGTCTGGAGGGCCTGCGCGAGGGCGTGGCGGCGGCCGAGGCGGAGGTGCGCGCGTGGCTGGCGAAGCACGCGGTGCGGGTGGTGGAGGGCGAGAAGGAGGCGGTGGGCCGCGAGGTGATCGGCAACCACGGCACGCGCGTACGGGAGCTGGAGCGGAGCCACCGCGTGCGCGTGCTGCAGGAGGATCTCGGCGACGCCACGCGCGTGGTGCTCATCGGCCCGCAGGACGCCGTGGATGCGCTGGCTGCATCGTTGGGCACATCCTTGCAACAGTACGCCGACACACACTTCACGCTGCGGCTGACGCCCGAGCACTTCGCCCACTCGCCGCAGCTCGCGCGGACCGCCGTGGAACAGCTGCGCGCCCGCCACCCGCAGTGCTCGCTGGCTGTGGTGCCGAGCCTGGGCCAGCTGCGCTGCGAGGGCGACGCCCAGCACCTGCCCGCCCTGCGCA
>OLGE01002211.1_pt1 | contig 17598 bp, 10 predicted proteins | sample 1605151 | NCBI WGS metagenome assembly OLGE01 (sample SAMEA3888912, study PRJEB22519) | human gut metagenome | biome: human gut; feature: human-associated habitat; material: faeces | place: Denmark | collected 2010
CGGGATAAGAAGAAACGAAAAATACGCGTTCAGAAACTGGAAGAAGGGCGCGGCGCTCGGTTCGCCCGAAGCGGATTATTATCTCGGGCTTTGTTACGGAAAGGGAATCTGCGTCAGGCAGGACTTCATAAAGGCGAAAAAGCACCTTTACAACGCTCTCGAAAACGGTTTCGACACGGCGAAAGAGGCGATTAACGACCTCGAACGTTATTACGAGAAAATAGCCGGTTGAAATCTGTCGGAACTGAATTCCGAGGACGAACGTTTCCGGCGGCTTGCCGCATAATATATACCAGCGACGGATAAACACGTCGCAGAGGTACTTATGAAAAACGGCGATATAATGCTCGGCGCGGCGATAGGCGCGGTTATAGTCGGAGCGGTGGTATGCGGCGTTAAAAGACGTTGCTCTGAAGAGCGTTCTTGTTGCGACGAATACCGCTGCGCGGAAAATCGTCCTTGCGACGGTTGGCCCTGCCCATGCGATTCTTACGGACCTTGTAAACCTTGCAAGCCTTGCGAACCTTGCAAGCCTTGCAGACCGCCCGGACCTCCGTGTAACCCGTTTTGTTGTCCGCCGGAAGAAAAACCAAAGAAAAAAGATCCCTGCAAAGAATGTTACTACCGAAAATACGAAAGAAAAGGTTGCGGGCGATAAAATCAAAAAAAACAAAAAGCGGACGGACCGTTTCGGTTCGTCCGTTTTAAAGTCTGAATTTCTGTTTTAAGATTCGCGTCGACGTTCGGAACGCAACGTCTGAAACGCATTAAAGTTAAAAATCAAAGTCCCGCGAAGCGAAGGTTTGCCGACCTGATGATTTTGTCGAGCCGCCCGTCCATGCGATAACTGAAAACGTCCGTCGCGCCCACGATAAGATGATCGTAAAGGCGAACGTTGTTGAGCGAGAAGAGCATTGCGAGTTTTTCGGTGGCGGTGTCGTCGCGAACCGACGGAGCGGGATTCCCCGACGGGTGATTGTGCGCGATAACGACTGCGTAAGGCTTAACGTTGGAAAACGATCTCGAAAACGGAATCATATCCACGCTCACGCCGTTCTTGTCGTTGTCGGTGTAAACTTCCTTGAAAAGTATCCGCTCGTTTTTGGAAAGATAAATCGCGCAGAACTGTTCCGCCGTCGCGGCTTTGAAAAGATTGAGCAGATAGATTTTTATATCGTCGAAACGGTAAATTTTGGTTTCGTCCTGTTTTTCGTCTGCAACCACGTCGAGAAGTTTGCCGATAAGGTTGAGATAAGTCGCGGCGGATTCGCCTATGCCGTCCACTTCCGCAAGGTCCTTTCCGTCGGCGCGAAGAACGTTTTTGACGCTTCCGTATTTTGCCAGAAGTTTGTGAGCGACGGGATTCACGTTGCGGCGCGGAATGGCGTAGAACAACAAAAGTTCCAGAAGTTCGTGTTTCGTAAAACCGCCCGGATCTTTGTCGAACCGTTCTCTGAGTCTTTTCCTGTGTTCTTTGTGAATGTCTTTTTCTTCCATAGTATGCAAATTATTTTTGTTCCGGTTTGTTTTTCCCCAAAAGTTTAATTTTATAACTCATCATAGCCACGATTTCGGCAGGTATACCGAGTACGAAAACGAGAGGAAAACTTCTTCCGCAAAGCAGAATGATAAAAAACGCGTCCGCAAGAGCCGTCCAGATAAGCGCGGAAACAGCCGCGAAACTTAAAATGCGGTTAGCCCACAGCCCGCAGAAAACGATCGCCACGATTGAAACGAGGGGGAGCGGCAAACCGTAACAGAACATAACGTTGCGCCAGAAGTTCGGGGTTGCGCCCTGCAACGCGATGAACACGATGGTTTCGGCGATGATAATGGCAACGAACGTTATTGCGGCGATAAGAATATGATTTCTCTTTTTTATCGTCGCTGCGTAAGAGGTTTGTTCTTTGGCGATTTCTTTGTTTTCGTGCGCCGTAACGAGGAAATCTATGCTCACGCCGAAAAGTTTCGACAGTTCGAGAAGAACGGAAACGTCCGGTATCGATTCCCCGCGTTCCCATTTGGAAACGGCTTTATCCGAATAGTTGATTTTTTCCGCAAGTTCTATCTGCGTGAGTTGCATCTGCTTGCGGAGCATTATTAAGTTCTGAGCGAAAATAATTTTTAAATCTTCCATTTGCTTTTATAACCCGAACGGTTATCGGGATAAAGTTTTTTGTTTTTGTCGCGAGCCGCAGGCGAACGCGCTCGGAACTCCGCCGCGTTCGCCTGCGGCAGAAATCGTAAAACTCCGATTTTCGATTTCTGGTATATTTTAACATATAAAATGATAAAAATCAATAAAAATAACGAAAAAAATGTCGTAATCGGCTGATTCTACCGACGGTAGAGTTAAATTTCCGGCTCTCTACCGCGAGAAAAACAAGCGTGTAGTCCGCTGCGGGCGAAGTAGGTTGTATTTTTCGCCCCGACGGTATATGCTTTTTACGTAGCCGCAGAGAAATGCTTTGTCGTTGTCGCGGCTTGCGTTATTTACGATATTGCTTAAGTCGATTATGAGGCGCGCAGGAGGTTTTTGATATGAATTTCGCTAACAAAAGAATCACGGTATTCGGCGATTCGATAGGCAAGGGTATAACGACCGACGGAGGCAGAATAGAAGTTCTGCCCACTTACGCCATCAAACTTTTTGAAGACGAATACGGCGTTAAAATAGAAAATCTTTCCGCTTTCGGCAATTCGCTCAAGAGGTTCTGCGAGCGCGGGAAAATCGATAAGTATATCGCTTCGCTCGATAAAACCGTCAAAAACGTGGTCGTTCTCGAACTCGGCGGAAACGACGCGGATTTCGACTGGCAGGGCGTAGCCGCCGATCCGGGCAAAGAACACGGTCCTAAAACGGACGTTGACGAATTCTCCGCCCTTTACGCGGAAACGCTCGGAAAACTCCTCGACGCGGGCGTGGAGGTTGTCCCTTGCACTTTGCCGCCCGTCTGCTCGGACAGGTATTTTAACAACGTGATAAAAAAACTTGCGGACGGAAACAGAGTTCTCGAATTTTTCAAGGGCGATACCGGCACGATTTATCGCCATCAGGAGATGTTTAACAACGAGGTTATCAAAAACTCGTTCAGAAACGGACTTCGCGTTATCGATTTAAGGCAGAGATTTCTCAACAGAAACGATTTCGATTCGCTTATGTGCAAGGACGGAATTCATCCGAACGAATTGGGGCAGAGAGAGATTTTTTACGCCGCGCAGAAATATCTCGCGGGCTGACGATTTTAACTCCTCGGCGGCATTAATCTTGTCCGGCGCAGCCGGACTTTTACGACAAAAACGCGGAATACCCGAGAGAGTATTCCGCGTTTGATTTTGTTTTTTAAGCGAAACGTTTATCGTTATACCGGTTTGGTGGTTTTGTAAACCTCGAAAATTCCCATAAAGAACTCGCTTATTTTATCGAGAACGGGCGAGAGGTATTTCACCGTAAGGCTTTCTTCGGTGAGGTATTTCGTCAGCAAATCGTCGATAGCGGTTATCTGACCTCTCAGAAGCGAGAGTATGCCGAGAATGACCGCGAAAATCGCCGCGCCGATAGCAAGCCCTAAAATTACGCCGAGAATACGGTCGAACACCTTAACTCCGCCTTCGGAATAAGCGAACGGTCTGAAAATCATTTTGATAAGTTTAAAAACTATCGCAACGACGATCCATGACAAAAGAACCATGCCGAGCATGAGAATCCATCTTGCAAGCATCGCGCCGCCGTTCGGAGCGCCGTAAGAAGTTGCCATTTCGTCGAGCGCAGGGATAGTGAGCGATGCGAACAACCCCTCGAACGAAGTGCGGAGCGACGCTAAAGCGCCTCCGTCCGCGCAAAGCCACTTGTAAAGAATCGGTGTGATTATTATCGCCGTCAAAAGGGAAAAGAACCAACAGAGAAGAGTTATCATTTGCTTGGCAAATCCCCTGAGAAGCCCTATAAGTCCGAATAAGACGATAAATCCTATGCAAACCAAATCGATCAGAGCCATATCTAATCCTCCAGTTAAAAAGATAAGCCCGAAAACGAGCCCGGCAAACGTAACGTTTCGAGCAGACTGTTACGCTACGACTTTATTCAATATTATCACACATATATTTTTTTTGCAAGCGTTTAACAAATATTTTACGTTTAATTATAGTTAATAAGTAAATAATTAAACGTATGAAAACATTTTCGATACGAGATTCTTCAGTAAACGGCACTTCAAAAGAAGCCGAAATCAGCCTTGCGCGCGCCGTAAAATCGCTTACGGGCGGCAAAAAACCCGTATTCGTCTGCATCGGAACGGACGCCGTCACGGGCGACAGCCTCGGTCCGCTGACGGGTACGGTTTTGTCCGGAAAACTTCGCGGAAAAGCCTACGTTTTAGGCACGCTCGACCGTCCGCTCACCGCTCTTGACGTGAATATCGCGTCCGAATTCGTTAAAAAGGTCTATCCTTACGGCGTTGTGGTAGCGGTCGACGCCGCGCTCGGCAGAAAAGAAGAGGTCGGATCGGTTCTGGTTTCCGATTCTCCCGTTAAACCCGGGCTCGGCGTGCGGAAAAATCTTGACGAGATAGGCGACGTTTCCGTAATCGGCGTCGTAGACGAGAAAAAAGAGACGGGCGGGAATCTTTCGTCGGTCAGACTTTCGCTCGTTTATCGCTTAGCGAATCTGATTGCGAACGGACTCGAAACCGTTGCGGATTCCGCTTGCGAAGAAGTTGAAACGCCTTGCGGAAAAACTTGTTTATGATTGCGTAAAATCGTCGTTTATCGACTTATAGGCTGCCATAATTGAGATTTCACAAGTTTATTTCGCGAGATTTAAACCGCGGATTCTGTCGCTTGCGGCGAGGATTTCCTTTTTCGGCGCAAAAGCGGAGAGCCTGAAAAATTCTCCGTTTTGTTCGTAAAATCCCCGTCCGGGCGTCGCGATTACTCCCGCTTTGTCCGAGAGCAGAGCGCAAAACGCCTCGTCGGTGAAACGTCCGGGACATTCGGCGTAAACGTAAGGCGAATCGTTCCCGTCCGCGCTTTTCAGTCCGAGTTCTTTCAGCGCCCGTTTTAAAACGGCGGCGTTGGCTTTGTAATAATCGACTCTTTTTTTCATCTCCGCTTGCCCCTCTTTTGAAAAACACGCCGCTCCGCCGCGCTGGGTTACGTAAGAAACGCCGTTATCGAGGCAACCCGAAAGCCTTTTTCGCAGGTCGTTGAGTTCTTTCTGCTCCCGCGGGACGACGACGTAACCGAGCCGTATGCCGGTAAACCCGTATCCCTTGGAGAACGAGCGGATTTCCGCGGCGCACTTTTTCGCGCTGGGGACGAGATATATCGATTTTATCCCGCCGTCCGGAATATAATCGGAATACGCGCCGTCGAAAAATATAGTCGCGCCGACGGACAGGGCGTATTCCACCCACAACGCGAGTTCGTTTTTGTTCATGGCTTTGCCGCTCGGGTTGGACGGAGAACAGAGATAAACCGCGTCGCATTTTTTGCCGAACGGAGGAATCGGCGTTCCGTTTTCGTCGGAACGCGCGAAAACGGGTTCGTTTCCGTGAAGTATGGCGGCTTCGGGCGCGGCGGGGTAACACGGCGTCGGGAAAACGATCTTACTGCCGCCGCGCATAAGCGAATTGATCGCGAAGAGTTCGCCTTTCGCGCCGTCGTTGACGAAAATCTCGCTTCTGTCCACCGTTATTCCGAGGTTAGCGTAGTCGGACGATATCGCGTCTTTGAGAAAATCGTAACCTGAAGCGGGCGGGTAGCCCCTGAAACCGTCCGTGGCGGTGAGTTCGTCGGCGGCTTTTTTCATTTCGTCGGCAATGCAACCGAAAAGCGGCAGGCGAACGTCGCCTATCCCGAGGTCGATAAGGTCGTCGCCCCATTTTTTTCGGGCGAGATTTTTTTTGACGGCAAGCCCCTCGAAAACGTAGGAGGGCGGGAGATTTCCGAAATAATCGTTGAATTTCATAGATTTTCCTTTGAGTCTTTCTCCGAATCTTTCCTTAAATTGTTATCCGAATGTTTCTCCGGATCGTTCTCGTCGCGAAGAAGTTCTCCGCCGAAGTAAGTTCCGCGATAAACGGGAGTTACGTTGCCGCTCAGACGGGCGATATTGTCCCCTAATTCCACGAAAAGCGTTCCGCCGCGCATCATAACGGGGTATTTGTCGAGTTTTAATCCGAAAGCGTTTTTCGCGGCGAAAGCCGCGGCGATCGCCCCGCTTCCGCAGGAATAAGTAGTTCCCGAGCCCCTCTCGCAAACGTCGCAGGTGATAACGTCCTCGAAAACCGTCGCGCTTTCAATGTTTATTCCGTCGGGGAAAACGCCCGCGGAGCGCAGTTCGGAGGATATCGTTTCCGCTAATTTTTTCGCGCCGAAAAACACCGCGTGAAGATTGCCGTTGTTCACTATGCGGACGACTCCTTCTATCTCGCCGAAACGCGCGCGGCGTTTCGTTTCTCGTGAAATATCCGTTTCCGGAAAAATTGCGTTTCCGGATATATTTTCGGTTTCGTAATCTTTAAAAACGGTTTTTAAAGCAGTTTCCGTTGCCGCGTCCGTCGCGACGAACTTCGGCGCGGGAAAATCCGCGGCGGAAATTATTTTGTCGTCGTATTTTCTGAACGAAACGTTATGCGTTGCCGAAAGCGTCCTTATTTTCATTTCCGTCTTGTCGGTTTTTTTCGTCATATTCGCGAACACGGCCGAACATCTCAGTCCGTTGCCGCAGGTTAAACCTTCCGAACCGTCCGCGTTGAAAATACGCATAAAAAAGTCGCCGCCGCGGGCAGAATCGTCGTAAACGGCTATGATGCCGTCCGCGCCTATGCCGAATCTGCGGTCGCACGCTTTTTTTGCCGTCGCGGAGAAATCCGCGTTTTTGTTCTTATCCCCGTCGACGTAAATATAATCGTTGCCGGCGGCGTGCATCTTGATGAATTCCACAAAAAACCCTCTGCAAAATTATATGCGGAGGGTAATTTTTATATGATAACGCGGCTTTCGGATAAAACCGAAAGCCGCGTAAAAAATGGTCTATAAGTCGATTAATCGCTTGTTTTCATTGCCATCGCGACGATTTGGCAACGAGCGGAACACTCACGGACGGAAAATCCCGACTCCGCCTTTGACGACGGAAAGATCGAAATCGATGTCGTCGTAAAACTCGCCGTCGATCTGAATGGTGACGGGCTTGTCGAATTCCAGCCGTATATGTTCGATTCTCTCAAAAGTGGTGAAGTCCTGCTCGAGGATTTTGCCTTTCATGAGTTTGACGAAAGCCCCGGGAATTTTGCGTTTTTTGAGTTTGCCTGCGATGACGAAATCGAGTTTGCCGTCGTCTATTTCCGCTTCGGGGCACATTCTTATGCCGCCGCCGAACCTCTTTCCGTTACCCACGCAGGCGATGAGAGCCTCTTTTTCTTCACGCTCTTCCGAGTTGTCTCTTATTATGTAAAATTTGTAAAAAACGAATTTGATAAGCGAGATGACGAGCGAAAACACGTATTGCAGTTTTCCCTTTAAAATCTTGCTTTTTCTGCATCTTTTGAGAATGTCCACGTCGATGCCCGTGCCGATGATGTTAAGACCTCTCACGCCGCCGCAGACCATAAAATCGGTCGGTTTCGCTTCGCCGTCGAGAATGAGATCGACAGCCGCCTCCGTATCCGTCGGAATGTTTGCCGAAGCGACGAAATCGTTGCCGCTTCCGCACGGAATAAGCCCGAGTTTAACTTTATCGACGTCGATGCCGTTGAAGACCTCGTTTATCGTGCCGTCGCCGCCGAGCGCGACGATCGTATCGGAAGTTTTTGAAAGTTCCCTCGCGATTTCCGTTGCGTGTTTCGGTGCGTTCGTGTAGTGTATTCTGTATTCGGCTCCCCTTTCTTTCAGCCGTTTTTCCGCCGCCGCGGCGCATTTCAACGCCTTTTTGCCGTTCGCGACGGGGTTTACTATTATGTCTATCATTTCTCTCCTGTACGTAGCGTTTCCTGTTATATCCGCCCGGTTTACGTTCGTTTCGCGGCGAAACGTCGGTCGCTATAATCGGTCGCTATAAATTCAATTATATCGCTTATTCCGCAAAAATGCAATCGTTTTGAACGTGTTTCACGAAATCCGCCGCTTATCCGCCCGATCCGGCCTTTACGCGGGAACGCTGCGGCGCAAAGCAAAGTCCGGGCGAAAGTAAAACGAAAGTAAATTATTCCGAAAAAATTTTTAAAAATCCGACGGTTTCGCAAAATTTTTCCGCGCGGAGTTGACAAATCGGCGAGTATAAATATATAATCTAAAAGTAATCTGCTTATATGCGTGCGCGACAAGCGTGCGTGTACGGGCGGAAAACTCACATGCAACGTAGGAGATGCTGTTATGAGTAAACTTTTCAAAAGGCTGTTGTGTCTTTTACTCGGTATCGTAATGGGTATTTCCGCAACCGTAGGCTCTATTGCCACTTCCGTATATTACCTGTACGGAAATCTCACGATTGCGGACGTGTTGCCCGACGATAAAGACCGTCTGAAAGACGCTCTGGGAGACCTCGGGGATTATTCCGCCGAGGATGTTATCGCGTTGTTTTCCAAAGCGCTCAAAGCGCCGCAGAATTACACGATCGAAGATCTCGAAAGAGAATACGGTTTCAATCTTGTCGACCTTATCAATCAGGCGGCGGGATCGGACGTTATCGATACCAAAAATCCCGATAACAAACCTTACGTAGACGATCTCAAATCGGTTTCGCTTTTCGCGCTTTTATCCGGGCAGGTTAACGTTACGGAATTCCTTTCGGATATTCCTCTCGGCGCGGTTATGAGTTTCGTTCCCTCGGATACTATTCTCGATAACGAACAACGCGAAAAACTCCGCAAATACAGTATCGGTTCGCTTGCGGCGAAAGACGAAACGACGGGAACGCCCGTCGCCGTCAGCGCGCTTTCCGAACTTACGATCGGCGGTATTCTCCCCGGAATATTTGAAAAATCGGGCGATAAATACATAGTGAAAGACGGTAAGCCGGACGCTCTCGGGCTTATCGCGAACCTTAAACTCGGCGGATTCGTTTCGCCGCTCACCGGCGCGACCACCATCGGCGACGAACTCGTTTCGGGCGGGCTTTCCGCTCTCGGCGAACTTTCGCTCGGCGAGATTTATCGTACCGTGGGCGTTAACGACGAGAACGACGTCGCCGGCACTCTCGACGGTCTTTTCACCGATTCCGAAGGAAACCCGATAAAACTGAGAGATCTTTTCGCCAAGGATATTTCGAGCGGAAACGACAGTTACGTTTTCGTCGTGGATAAACTTCTCGACAGCATCAGGTTCGGCACGCTTTTCGGAATGACGAGAAAGGACGGAGAATGGGTTGTCAAGAAAGACGACGGTACGGAAGAGAAAGCGACGGGACTTCTGAAATTCCTCGCTAATCTCAATCTGACCGACGTTTATCACGCGCTTACCGACGCGGCGACCACTAAGGACAGAATCCATAAAATAATCCTCATCTTCGGCGATCTTTCCGTCGGGGACGTTTTTGAAACCCTCGGTTATTCCAAAGACGAGGACGGAAGATGGGTTAAACCGGACGGTTCGCGCCTGAAGAGCAGAGTGGCGGAAGCCCTTCTCGATTTCTCCATAAGAGATATCGTAGGCGAAGCGAGTTCCGAACTCTCGTTCGACCAGATAAGAAAGAACGTCGTCGGCGCGATTTCCGGTCTGTGCGACGATATGACGATCGGCGAAGGATTCGGCGAACTTTTCGGCGTTGCGGCGGCTAACGGAAAATATTACGATCCCGAAACCGGCAATCCCGTAAACGAAGCGATCGCCCGTATTCTCGATATAAAAATCAGGGATATAACCGATTGTTTTGCCAAAGATAAAATCGACGTCGACGAAATTTACGGCGTGTTCGAGAAAGCAATCGCGGGCGTTTACGTCGGCGCGATTCTCGGCGCGGAAAGAATCGACGGCGAGTGGTACGCGAACGGAGGAAAGGTAACCGACGCTCTCGCCATGCTTTACAACGTCCGTCTTGAAGGTTTGTTCTCCGTAATCAAAGAACTGCAAAACCCGGACGGCTTCTCCTACTCTGAAATAATAAAAGGATTCCTTCCCGAAGCGTGCGTCGGAGACATACTCTGCGCGGTTTCCGGAATGACCAGACATAACGTCGGCGACAGCGCGTACTTTACGGACGCGAACGGCAGCCCCGTCGGCGAAGGACTTAACAAACTTCTTCGTTTAAGGCTCTGGCAGATAGCGGCGGGCTTCGATAAAAACGGCAACTTCGACCTTAAAGCCGTACTCGACGAAATCAAAGTCGGCGACGCGCTCGACGCCGTTTATGACGCCGATAAAAACGAATGGACTTTGCTCGACCGCACCGCTAAGGGCGGACTTGCCGAAATAATGAACGTTTCGCTCGGTCTGCTTGTTTCGGGCGATACCGAAAAAATAAACGATACTCTTACCGGGGACGCGAAAAACGTCAGTCTCGGCGACGTTCTTACGTTCGCGCTCGCTTATAAGGACGGCAAAATCCTTAATTCCGACGCGGAACTTAACGAATTCGCGCAGAAGTTCATCGAATGGGACGCTCCGACGGTAAATTACGTCGAAGATCTCGTCAAAAACAAAGATTTCGAAAAACTCAGAAACGATATCAACGCTCAGTTCGGCGCGCTTAAAATCGGCGAAGCGTTCAGACCTTATCTCGTATCCAGAAACGACGAGGGCAAATACGTATTCTCCGCGTTGGAACAGATTTCCGGCATCGTCGAACCGATATTCAACACCGATTTCAAGGTCGTCGTCGATATCATATTCGATCTCATCGCCGGCAAGAGCGTTGACTTCGGAAAAATTCTCACCGATATTTACGGCTCGCTTACGATAGGCGAGGTTATCGCTCCCATAGTCGGGCTTTCGCTTACGGACGGAACGGCTCAGGTCGAGGCGGGCAAAAAAGTTTACGTTACGAACAACGGAAACGGAACTTCGCTCGGGCTTGGCGTAACCGCTCTTATGAAAACGAGCATATTCGATCTTGTTCAGAGCGTTATCGACGGAGTAAACAATAAGGACGGCAAAAACCTCGTTCATCGCCTCTTCGGTACGACCGAAGAAAAAGGCGCGATCGATATCGACCACGTTCTCGGCGAATACGTTTATTCTTTCCTTAAACTCGATTACGACGGAAAAGACTGGACGAACGGCGACGGTAAGACTTACGCTCCGATCACCACGCTTCTCAACGCGAACCTTTATGAAATAATCGACCACGTTCTCGATATCAACAAAGCGTACACCGCCGACGAGAAAAAGGATTACTTCATAGGCATACTCGACGACCTGACGATAAAGGATATCCTTTCGTTCTCGAAAGGAATCACCGAATCCGACAAAGCGCTCGTTCAGAAAGTCGGCGACGTCAAACTCGTAAGATTCGTTGTCGACCTTATCGAAAAGAACGACAGAATTGCCGTTATCAAAGAAAGCGGCTTCGGAAAAGTCGCGATAGGCGATCTGGTTCAGTTGGCTGTCGATATAAAGCAGGACGCGACCGGATGGAAGAAGTCCGGCGGCGAATATTTCGCTTGCATGATTTCCGACGCGTTCAGCCTTGACGTAAACAAAATATTCGAAATAACGGACGACATTAAGGCAGGCGGCGACAACGTCGTAACGGAAGTATTCAACAAAGTATTCCCGGAAAGACGCGTCGGCGACTTCGTGAACGTTCTCATCCCGAGCCTTTCCGACGATTGTACGCGCGGTAACTATAAGACCTGGGGTACTAACAAAGCGGCGGGAGATCTTCCTCTCGTTCTTTCGGACGTGTTCAATCTTAAATTCAAAACCTTCTTCGACGCATTGCTCGGCGAAAAGAAGAGCGCCGTCGATATAGTTCTGACTATAACGGACGAAATTTTCGGCGATCCCGTCAACAATCATCCCGAACACGCGTCCTGGGCAAGGTCGTTTAACGACTATATGAAGGACTTCGGCCTGACTTATCTCGACGAACACAAAGCGTTCGACGATATCAAGGACGTAAAAGTCGGCGAGTTCATCTATCACGTTCTCAAAGACAAAGATCCCGCGGCTTATCTCGAAGGATTGGTTAACAATATTTCTCTCGGAGATATTGCGGAATTGCCGCTCGGCGAAGAAGGCGTGCAGAAACTGCCGCTCATCGCGAGAGATCTTTGCGACGTATTGGTCGGAGATATTATCCAAATCGTAAAAGGCGGAGAGAACCTGAAAGCGAACGTCTGCGCGACGATAGATAAAGTCACGAAGAACGACGCGGAAGGACATCGTTTCGGAGATTATCTCGACGATCTGCTGAAAGGCAAGGCAAGCGAAAGCATAATCAAGACGAACGAAGGGCTTAAAGGCGTAACGGATATAAAGATTTCCGAACTTGTCAAAGTAATACTCAAACAGACGACGGTTGAAATGAAGACCGACGGCACGCTTGCGAAGATGGGCGTGTCCGACAAACTTCCCGAAGGTCTGAAGAACATAATAATATATATCTGCGACAACATAACGGATAACGCGCTTATCGGCGACTTCCTTATCAACGGCGCTAACGGCTACAGAAAGGAAGCGAACGGCGACGGATATATCTGGTACGATAATAACGGCAAGGCGTGCGAGGATATCCTTAACACGGTATACAGCCTCGAAACGAGTTACGTGTTGTACTTGATCGGCGGAATATACATAGTAGCGACGGAACCGGATACGGTAATGCAGGAAGTTCTCAAACTTAAAGCGGGAACTATCGTGATGCCGATTTACAACCTGATGCTTGAAAAAGCGGGCGAGTACGCAAGCAAGATGACTTGCAGCGACACGAAAGAGGAAAGCGAAAAAGTATACGAGATCAAAGGCTTGTATAAAGATTTGCTTACAAAGTTGTCGAACATGACGCTCGGCGCGATCAAGGACGAAGTGAAGACAAGACCTATGTGGATTGCGGAATACTTCTACAACAGGGAACTTGGCGATTTGTTGTACGACGCGTTGTCTATGACTGTCGGCAAAACGCTGGGCATCGAAGGTTTCGCTTACGAACATAAAGGTCCGGACGGCTACACGACGGATAATAAAGTTCTTACGGCGGTATTCAACTTCAACGTGAAGAGCATGCTCGACGCGGCGGATAAGGCAGAATATATATTAGGAATATTCGGCGAAGTCAGAGTAGGCGACCTTGTCAATCTGGTAAGCAGCAAGATTGCATATGACGAAAATATCGGACTCTGGGTTAACGGAACGCAGACGGCGAAATATATCGTAAACGATTTGTTCAATATTACGGCTAACAACGTGACCGAATGGGTTAAGGCAATCAAAGCGGGCATCGTTGAAGACGTAATCAGACTTATCGTGGCAGACGTAACCGTCAACAGAACGCTTGACGATTATCTTAGCGATATCGGCAACGCGACGGTTGACAGAATAATCGCAAACGGCGCGTTCGATAAGATTGCGAGAGGAGAAACGCTCATACAGGTAACGGACGTTGTTCTCAACAATCTCAAGAATAAGAAGTACGTCGATTTAATCACATATTACTTCGGCGATATAAGAGTCGGCGACGTTGCGAACATCGTAAACGGAAATATCAAATACGACGAAAATATCGGACTTTGGGTTAACGGAACGCAGACGGCGAAATATATCGTAAACGACTTGTTCAATATAACGGCTAACAACGTAACCGAATGGGTTAAGACTATCAAGGCGGGTATCGTTGAGGACGTAATCAGACTTATCGTGGCAGACGTGACTGTAAACAGAACGCTTGACGATTATCTTAGCGATATCGGCAACGCAACGGTGGACAGAATAATCGCGAACGGCGCGTTCGATAAGATAGCGAGAGAAGAAACGCTCATCCAGGTAACGGACGTAGTTCTCAACAATCTCAAGAATAAGAAGTACGTTGATTTAATCACTTATTACTTCGGCGATATAAGAGTCGGCGACATTGCGAACATCGTAAACGGAATCGAAGCTCCCGCCGCAGAAGGCGAGAAGTGGACTTACAAGAACGGCGGAATCCCGTATGTTCTCGGCGACGCAATGGATCTCACGTTCGCCGACGTTATCGGAATGTTCGCGGCAAAGAGCGGCGAAACGTTGCCGACCTGGCAGAACAGAATCGCTACGCTTGTCGCGAAATACACCAAGAACGATCTGCGCACGCTGAAAACCTATATCGAGGATCTTGCGGGCAAGAGCCTTAACGTTAAAGGGCTTGCGGATCTTTCCGATATCAGAATCGCGGAACTCGTTTCCGTCGCGCTGAAAGTCAACGCGGAAGAAATAAAGGCAGACGAAGGCGGTACGCTCGATAAACTCGGCGCAACGAACGATCTTTCCGCAAGCGTCAAGAACCTTGTTGTTTACGTTTGTAACATAACGGATAAGATTCTTATCGGCGATTACCTCACGCAACTCGATAATCCCGAGGGCGGAGTACATCGCGACGCGGACGGAAAGTGGTTCAACAAGACTACCGAAGTAACGGGGCTGCTCAAGACGATTTACGGCTTGCCCACGACGTATTTGTTCGGCGCGGTGGTCGCTGTCGTTAAGCCTCAACTTGTTATCGACGCCGTCGGCGGATATAAGATAGGTAAACTTATTAAGAATCCCTATAACAACGCGCTTCGCTCGCTCGAATCTTCAATCGGCGAAACGAACGGCGAATATTACGCGGAAGGCTCGTTCAAGGCGGTCGTAGACACGTTCGTGAACCTGACCGTAAACGATATTCTTGCGGATATCAAAGCGGGAACGTTCGTGGACGGACTTGAGGCTAAGTTTGTTCTCGACAGAAAGTTGGGCGACTATTTGTTCGACCTGATCTCGATTCTCGCGAAAAAGACGAACAAATCCGGCTACGGAATCAAAGGTTACGCATATGAGAGCGTCAACGCGGAAGGCCTTTACGAAACGAGCGGTAACTTCAAGAAGATCTACGACATAGTTCTCAACATAAAATTCAAAGAGGACTTGTTCGATCAGAAATCGAACGTTCTTGTTCACCTCAAAGAGATGTTCCAGACGCTTTATCTCGGAGATTTGTTCTACGACGTTTTAAGAAGCGTTTCCAAGAGCAAACTTTGCGAAGGATACGGCTTTGAAAACTTCGAGGAGAATATCGGCTATAAACTCGATAAACAGTTTGCGGACGTTCTCGGCGCGGTGTTCAACGTTCAACTTCTCGATATCAACAATTGCATCGGCAAAGATTTCACCGCAAGGTTCAAAAATCTGCTTAAAGTAAAATTCGGCGAACTTACCGTAGGCGACTTCGGTTACGACCTGTTCGCGAAGTATCTCGCGACTAAACTTTCGCTCAAAGCGAACGGTTACGCTTACGAGTTCAAAGCGGACAACACAATGCTCAAAGGCAAAGCGGCGAAGGTCGTTGCGGCAACGTTCAATATCAGCCTCAACGATATAGACGCGTTCATGAAGAACTATAGCGCGGCGAGCGGAAAGGCTAAGAATACCGCGATAATCAACTTCGTAATCGATACTTACGGCACGCTTACGGTCGGCGACGTTCTCGGCGCGATTGTGGAAAAACTCACCGCGACGAAACTTCAGATGACTTATACTTACGACGAGGATTATAACCTCACCGTAACGGGTAACTTCAAGGAAATCGCAAACGTTATCTTCTCTTCGTCGTCGGGAGATCTTCTCAGGGCGATCAGAGCGAATAATGTTAAGGCTTACTTCCTCGGCGATCAGAAAGGAACGACCGACGGTCTTGTCGGCGGACTTAATCTCGGCGACGTACTCGGATACGCGTTTAAAGCAAAGGCGTTCAAGGGATTCGTAAAGAATACCGACATCGAGAGAAACGAAACCACCGGTAAATGGGAGATTGCAAGATCCTTCTCGCACCCGTTGTCGATTCTCTGCAACGACGTTACTATTTCCGGACTTCTCAGAAAGATAAACGAACCCAAACAGTTCATTATCAACACGCTCGGCGACGTTTGCGTGGGCGAAATGCTCGGCAAGTACCTCGTTGACGACGTATGGTATAAAGCCGACGGAACGGTTGAGGACGTCAGCGCGGAAAACGGCGGCGTTATAATGAAACACGTTTACGGCATCAAACTCGGCGAGCTTCTCGGAGAAGGCTTCAATATCAACAAAATACTCGGCGACGTTTACGTCGGTGAACTTATAGGCTACGCTCACTGCGGCAAGAAGTACACCAAGACGGAGGGCGAACATACTCAATATAACGTTTGCACGGAAGAAACCCACACGGATAACGCGGACGGATATCACATCCACGCGGACGAATGTACTTTAGGTCACAGCGAAACTTCGCACGAGGCGGGCTGGTATAAGAAGAACGGCACAATTTACGAAGAGGTAGGCGTTGTAGAGGGCGTAATGGCCGATATCAGACTCGGCTATATCCTCGGCAACGGCGACGTTAAGTTCGGAGATATGTTCGGAAGCCTCAAACTCGGCGACGTACTCGGTTACGATTATTGCGACATGGCGGGAACGGGCGCTACGAACAAGTGTACCGTCGAAGGTCACACCTCAGCCACGCACGACAAAGTCAAAACGCTCACCTGGTACGTAAAAGAGAGCGCGGGTTACCGCATGGCGAACGCAATCGAAAGAACGCTCGCAAACGTTCCGATGAAGGATATCTTAAACGGCACGTTCAACGTTGACGACACGCTCAACACGCTTAAACTCGGCAACCTGATGAACTACGAATACTGCGACGGCGTCGGCGACGCTTGCATGATAGGTCACGACGACCATACCGCAGGCTGGTACAAAAATACCGCCGCCGGTTGGGAAATGATCAGTCACGAAGTTTATTGCGACGGCGAAGGTAAGCATTGCGGTGTCGCAACGCACGATCACATGAATCCTCCGACGACCGGTTATACCGCAGGCTGGTATCATTACGACGCTAAGTCCGGCAAGTGGGTAATCAACAAAGACGGAGAGCACACGGGCAACAATATCTTGCTTTGCATGATCGGTCGTTCGGTTAACGATTCCCGCGGCTCGAACTTCACGACGGAGTTGGTCAACAATATCAACAATTACGTTCTTATCGGCGACATCTACGATATGACTGCGGTTACCGGCCCGATCAACCTCATCTCGCCAAACACAAAGCTAGGCGATATCAGCCACGCGATGGCGGGCGTTATGTCAAAGGCTACGGCAGGCGAACTTTCTTCCGATTAACGTTAATACGGCAGGATATATGAACGAGATTTACGGAGCGGCAGTACTTTACAAGTACGATGAGAGTACCAATACATGGAGTACGGACGCAGTCGTCACAAAGAGTAAAACCGAAACGCAAGCCCACGCCGCACTCGGTACTAAGGAAATCGCAGACTTGAAACCGGGAATCGGTGATGCGGATTATGAAAACAAGTATGCGACGTATGTAAAAGCCTTAGGCGAAACTTATTGGAAATCTCTTACGATCAACCAACTTGTAGACGTATTGCTTTACAGTGCTGACTTTACGGCGTAATGCCAAATCGATTCAAGTAAGCCGCGGGGGGG
>OLGE01002219.1_pt1 | contig 17535 bp, 24 predicted proteins | sample 1605151 | NCBI WGS metagenome assembly OLGE01 (sample SAMEA3888912, study PRJEB22519) | human gut metagenome | biome: human gut; feature: human-associated habitat; material: faeces | place: Denmark | collected 2010
ATAGGGTAACCCGGGTATGTTTACTTTTCAACATCTTCAAAATTTTTCCTGTAAATATTATTTCTACAACCTTGTCATTTATTATTTTATGTGCTATAATATAGTTGAGGGTACTTGAGTTAAAGGTATCACACCTATTCGGAAGTCATACTTGAAAGATAGTACCGTGTCGGCTTGGGATTGACCTCTTGTAATACTACTCAATTATTCTCACCAATGGGCATGGCCCTTTAGAATCTATTTTCTATTTCTTCGTAATGGCAGTCGGAAAGACGACACTTGGAATTTTCCCGCTTATCGCGTAACGATAGGGGTTCTTATGGCGTGCTCCCCCTAAAGCAGACGCCCCCGCACGGGCGTGTAGTTTAATGTAAAACAGGTCTTTGCTCCTTTCACCTATGCGGTTTCGACAACCGCCGCGCCCACATTACTACTACAACTGAAAGGGTATTACTATGTTTTGGTCAAGTCAAGCAGCAAAATCTCGTAACTGTTTATTTAATTTTATATTAGGTGCTCGTGGCGTTGGTAAAACATTCTGCAAAAAGGAAGATGTAATTAACGCTTATCTGAAGAGCGGAGAAGAATTTGTTTATATGCGGCGTTATAAAGAGGAGCTTAAAGAAAAGAATATGGAAAGATTCTTTGATGATATTGAATTTAAGTTCCCTGAGCATAAATTCAAATATTATCAAGGTACTTTCTATATTGACCAAAAACCTTTTGGTTATTCTATGCCGCTTTCAACTTCTAAAATATGCAAATCAATACCATATGATAAAGTAGCTACTATCATATTTGACGAGTTTATTATAGATAAAGGTTATGTGCGTTATCTGCCCGATGAAGTTACAAACTTCTTAGAAGCGTATTCTACTATCGCTCGTATGCGCGATGTTAAGGTGTGGTTTCTTTCAAATGCTATTTCTATTACCAATCCTTATTTCACTTATTTTGCTATAGAACTGCCTTACGGCTCAAATTTCCGTGTTAAAGATGATATACTGATAGAAGTGGTTGAAGATGATGAGCACGCCAATGCGATGAGAGAAACGCGTTTTGGAAAGCTTATTAAGAATACTGATTATGGTGCTTATGCTATAGACAATAAATTTTTGCGCGATAGTTCAGTATTTGTAGAGAAAAAGCCTTCTACAGCTTCTTATAAGTTTGCTATTGTTTATCGGGGTGATAAGTACGGTATATGGCGTGATAGTGTTTCAGGGTTTTATTATTGCAGTAATGATGTTGACCCTTCTGGTTTGATTTCTTATTCTGTTACGCTTGATGACCACCAACCGAACACAGTATTGCTAAAAGGACACGGTTCAAGTATGTTTGACCGTTTCATTAAGGCATATAAAGAGGGCTATGTTCGGTTTGAAAATGTCAACTTGAAAAACATTTGTCAGGATATTCTTAAAATGACAATGTGATTCAGTTAGATTATATTAGGAGATGATTTTAATGAATGTAAATGATTTTATTCAGATTGTCAACGGAGTTGGTTTTCCTATTGCCGCTTGCGTAGCAATGGGAGCATTTATTGTCTGGTATATCAAAAAGATTACTCCGATGTTTGAAGATTTGAAAGTAAGCATTAACACTCTTAATGCGAAGCTTGAAAAGCTTGATGTAAAAAAGGAGTGATATAATGAGCGAATTTACTGCAAAGGGACTTGTTGAATACTGTAAACAGGCTCTTGGTTGGAAAACTGTTTATATGTGGGGCGGCTTAATGAAAACCGTAACTCAGGCTTTTATTGACTACAAGAAAAAACAGTACCCCAAATATTACAGCGAAGCAAGGGTAAAGCAGTTGCAGACCAAAATCGGAAATTATTATGGTTGCGATTGTGTAGGACTTATTAAGTCTTATTTGTTTGGCGGTATTAACTCTCCTAAGTACAAAAGCAAATGGGACACCAATACAAGGGGTATGTATTCTGTTTCTAAAACCAAAGGTACAATCGAAACACTTCCCGAAATTCAGGGGCTTATTCTGTATATGAAAGGACACGTTGGCGTTTATATCGGCAACGGTGAATGTATAGAATGTACTCTTGGTAAATATGGTGACGGCGTTGTAAAAACTAAAGTAGCAGGCAGAGGGTGGACACATTGGCTGCAACTTCCTTGGCTCGATTACAATGACGGTGTAGAAACAGAGTGCGGTTGCGATTGTCCGTGTTGTCAAGAGAAATGTAAAAAAAAACAGAAATAGATAATGAGTTTTTTGGAGCATTTGTTATTGCTGATAATTTGAACAATTTGCGTATTATAAAATATCCCGCTACTTATTCAGTTGAAGAAAAAGTGAATGAAAAATATTTACTGGGCTTTCCCTCTACTGCCTTGGCTGACTATATAGATTATAAACATATAAGTTATGGTAGTTTTAAGGGTGTTAAACTTTATAACCTTTTAAAATCTGTTCATTGTTATTATACAGATTTTATGGCTAAATGGTTTTACGCTAATAATGTATTTGCGTTAAATGGAATTGCAGGTGCTTTAGGTTCTCAGGCTATTACAGCTTATTTATCCGTTAATGGCTCAAATGAAATTGAAACAATCGGATATTGTAATCGTTTATTTTATAATAATCAGCAAAAACTTAATAGCTCTCTGATTTTTGAAAATGTTGAATTAAATGATAAAGATAAAATTACAGTTCGTTTTGAAAATGCTTTTACTTTAGGTTACTCTGTGACTTGGGAATTTAGTATAAATGATGATGGAAGTGGCGAGGGTAAACCTATATCTTATCAAGCGACAGTTATTCCTTGGCAGGATAATGTTGGATTAAATAAAATTGGAGATTATTACATTAAATAGAAAGGAGTCTAACAATGTCACTTACCGCAGGAGAATTTACCGCTCATATTCATCGCATTAGCGAATTGAGCGGCGATAATGAAGAAGTAATGAATTTGCTGAATGATATTCAGCAGGACAGAACTGAGCCGCAGTTTACCGAAGTTGATGTATTTGACAAAGACGGTAAACGGTTCAGCGAAAAATACGGTGACTTGAAAAAGCAGTACCGTGAAAGGTTCTTTAGCTCTATTCCCGAAGTAAAACAAGACCAGAAAAAAGATTTAGAAAAAGATTCTGAGAATCTTACATTTGAAGCTCTGTTCAAACAGAGAGATATTCACTAACAAGGAGATGAATTTTAATGCCTACTATTCCCGCAACTCCCGTGTTTAATGCGTCTGCTATTGATGTGTTGAACGCTATTAGAGCGAATGCTTCGGTTTCCTATCAGGAAAGAATCCCCGAAGCGACCAGAGATAACATTAAGGAAATTGGTAATGCTATGCTGTCTTATCAGCCTACGCAGAATGAGTTCCTTAGTGCTCTCGTAAATAGGATTGCAAGAGTTATCATTACCTCTAAATCCTATACTAACCCCCTCAAAATGTTCAAGAAAGGTACTCTTGAATATGGTGAAACTGTCGAAGAAGTATTCGTTCAGATTGCAAAAGCCCACCAGTTCGACCCTGCTGTTGCAGAGAAAGAAGTTTTCAAGCGTGAAATTCCTGATGTTGCTGCTATCTTCCATAAGCTCAATGTTCAGAACTTCTATAAAACTACTATCTCCAACGAGCAGCTTCGTCAAGCTTTTCTTTCTGTAGAGGGCGTAAACGACCTTATTGCAAAGATTGTTGATAGTCTTTATACTGGCAGCGAAGTAGATGAATATGTTTATATGAAACAGCTCATTGTTGACGCTGCTAATAAAGGACAGATGAAGCTTGTTCGTATTCCTGAATGGGACATTGACGACCCTGAAGTTCCTCTTAAAAAGATTGTTAAACAGTTTAAGAGTTATTCCAACAAGCTTGAATTTATGTCCAATGCCTATAACGCATACGGCGTAACTACTCACACCCCGAAGTCCGAGCAGGTTCTTATTATTGACGCGGCTCTTGACGCGGCTATGGACGTTGATGTTCTTGCTTCTGCTTTCAATATGGATAAAGCTCAGTTTATGGGACAGCGCGTTCTTATAGATAACTTCGGTTCTCTTACTGGCGCGTGTGCAGCTCTTGTAGATAAAGACTGGTTTATGGTTTTCGATAATCTTACCAACTTTACCGAGAACTATAACGGCGAGGGTATGTATTGGAACTATTTCTACCACGTTTGGAGAACTTATTCTACTTCCCTCTTTGCTAACGCCATTCTTTTCACTACTGACGCTACCACCACTTATACCGCTCCTCAGGCATACACCGCTACTTGGACTGCTTATCCCGCAACTGTAACTGCTGCAAGCATTGCAACTGTAGCTAAGATTGCAATTCAAGGTGTAGGTGCTAAACCGCCTGTAGTTAGAGTAACTAAGAATAACGTAGAAGTTGAAGCAGATGTTGCTCTTACTCCTGCAATGCACAATAATGCACTTTATTGGATTGCAGATGTAGCTCCTACTATGACTGGTGCAAAAGCTAATGATAAGTTTGCTATCAAAGTATACTTTAACATTGGTGGCGAAATTGGTGACAAGACTACTTACGTCTACAATCTTACGGTGAACTAATTATGGCTAAATATAACCCTTTAACGGTTATCAAGCTAATAAAGGGTGCGCCTTGTGATGACACTTATACCGATGTAATTAAGTTTGGAAGCAAGGCGGAACAGGCGGCATTCTTTTCAGGACTTGCCCCTTGGAGTTTTACTAACTGCTCTTATCAGAGGGTTAATAACGGCGTTGCATATCCAAGGGGCGCGCTGTCCTGTCGAATTCCAGGCATAGCTGATAACTATTATGATTGTAACTATGTAATGTTTCAAAATACAAGTTCTAATTCTAAGTGGTTTTATGCTTTTATCCGTAAAATAAATTATATCAGTCCTGAAAATACTGAGATTATTTATGAGATAGACAGTTATCAAACTTATCAGTTTGATTATACGGTAAAGCCAAGTATGGTGCTAAGAGAACACCCAGAAAATGATGTGAGATTTTCTAACTCTCAACCTGAGCCTTTTGTTGTTTCTCAAACAAGACTAAATGAAGTATGGACTTTATTTAATTATGCAACTAAATCCAATAAAGACTATATTGTTTGGGCTACTTCCGCTCCCACGGGTGAGGGAGCTGATGGTGGATTTGTGGGGGACGTTTTTTCAGCCGTAGGCATTTATAAAAATTCAGACCCCACTTATCTTAAAGATTTAATTACAGCCTATAATTTGGGAAAAACAGTTGATAATATTATAGGGGTTTGTTCTTATCCCTTTGATATAAACTATGATTCTCCTGTTTCAACAACTGAGGGTACATTTGCAATGTTTGAAAGTATAGACGGATATGTCCCTAAATATCAGAAAGTATTTAGTTATCCTTTTTGCTATTTTATTTTGACAGATAAATGTGGCAATAAGCAAATGTTCAAATTTGAAGATTTTGGTAAGTGGACTTATTCAAATAATGAAGCTAAATTTGTATTTGAACAGCCTAAATTTAATATGAGAATTTCTTGCGTTTATCCGCCTTGTGTGCAAATAACGCCGAAAAATTATCAATCTACTTCTTATGAATATTGGGATAAACAAATTATTTTTTCTGATTTTCCTATGACACCAGTTTCTACTTCATCTATTTGGAGTTTAATTCAAAATAGTTTGAGTGCTGTTGTAAAAGCTTTGCCCTTGTTGGCTATGTAAAGTTAAAGGGGGTATTTTAATAAATGATACGCATAGACAAAGCAGATTTAATAAATATGAATCCCTCAGTTAGAGCACAAATAGAAAAAGTATTACGCTTGCAAGAGTTGGAAACATATACTGAACCATTAAATGCCAAAGATATTCCTGCACCTGTCGCTGATTCGGAAACTGTTTCTTCTCAAAAAGCGGTTGACCTACCTTCTTTAATCCCGTTTCCTAATTTTCGAGAGTTTGGTAGCTATGGTGGTTCAACAAGGGGCGGCGATGTTTCGTCAAGAACTTTGGCTATGGAAACAAAAAAATGCACCATAGAAGTTGAAGAATACTCCCCCTCTCTTGAAGAAGCTGTTAAATTAGACCAATTTTTTGATATGTACGGCTATGCTACCAATGCTGTTAAAGTGCCTAATGAAGATTCTCGTGAAAGTTGGAACTATGTGAAAACCGATAATGTTATTATTAACGGTTCTATGCCCGTACAAGATATGGCAGTTATTAAAGCTATGTATAATAGGGGTGTTAGATTTTGGCACACTACTGATGTAGGTAATTACTCTCTTTCCAATAGAGATAAGAAAGAGGTGGTAACAGATGATGTTGGTTGACGGATTTAGCTATCGCAGAGTTCCCGATAAGAAAGCGGGAGCAAAGGTAGCTAATTTCCTGAACAATATTACTTATGAATATTGGTTCAATCGTATTATGGAAATAGCGTGTAACGCTTATGAATGGAGCAATTTGCCTGATACGGTTGACGAGCGTTTTCTTGAAATTGGGCTTTTTTCTAAAGGAGAAATGATTTACTTTAATGATGAAGAACTTGGAAACCTCTGTCTTACTGTAGCTGTTGCAGGTCAATTCAATATGTATCAAGTACCCACTCAGCGTAGGGCTTATGCAGTAAATGGTTATCAAAAACAGCTTAATGAAAAAGATAGCGTTCTTATCTACAATAACTATTTGCGTATTCCCACAGCATATATAGCAGATATTTATGCAAGGCGTTTAGCTGATATAGATAGAACAATAGAGGTAAATGTTCAAGCACAGAAAACTCCTGTTCTTCTTTATGGTAGTGAAGAAATGCGCCTTACCCTTAAAAATGCGTATGCTCAGTATGTAGGAAATGAGCCTGTTATTGTAGCCGATAAGGATTTCGACCTAAAGAATATCGGGGTGTATAAGACAGACGCACCGCAAGTTTTCACTCCGCTTTATGAACTTAAAAAAGAGGTTTGGTCTGAATGCCTTTCAGCTCTTGGTATTGAGAACTCAATCGCTAAAAAGGAACGGCTTCTTAGTTCGGAAATTAGTGCCAACCTTGGTTCTGTTTACGCTCAGCGTTATACTGGGCTGAACGCTCGCCGACAGGCGGCAGATGAAATCAACAAAATGTTTGGCACTAACATTTCTGTAGATTATAGACAGAATACCGCTCCTGTTACTCTTGACGGTGTTACTACCACTACAGAAGATTATGAAGATGAAGTAGATAGGGAAGTACAAAAAGGTGGTGTTTTTGGTGGCTAAGTATACTATCGAAATTCGCTCCCTTGTTGATAGAGGTTTTCACTTTGCCCTTGATGATTACCCCATTTTCGATGAGTGCCATAGAAAAGAACTTAATGATAAAATTATAGAGCATTATTATTTCCGCGAGATTGGCGCAGAAACCCCTGATAGATTTAACTTTTATCTGCGTAGAAAAATGCGCGAGATTATGCCGTATTATAATCAGCTCTATATTTCTGAAATGATTAAGTTTGACCCTCTTGCTACTGATTACTTTGAGGAACAAAGAGCACACGAAAGAGCTATGGCAGAGCAGAACGGCAAACAGAGCGCAGAAGCGAGAAATGCCGACAGCAAAAATGTATACTCCGATACTGGCCACGCTGAGGGTAATAATCTTGTTACTAACAACCTTAAAGATGTAACAGATACTACAGGTACAAAAGACGCTAATACAGACCGCGTTATTCGTAGCGTGGAAAACCAAAACTATAGCGAACAGGAAAATACTACGAATAGTCAAACCACCGTGTTTTGCGATGACCCTCAAACACAGTTGGGTAATAGCATAAATCAAGACGGCAATATTGTTAATGCTAAATATGCAACAACTGAAACATTCGTTAATGGCAAAGGTACTCGCAATACAACAGGGGAGAAAGACACAACTACAGATACAACTGATAAAACTGTATATGATGAAGATACTACAGGTAATTCAGTAACTACTCGTACTGGTACTGTTAATACAGATACTAAGAGCGACAGCAAAACAGACGGTGAAAGCCGCATAACCGCAGATTCTAATATTTCCGCTCTTGAACTCGGAAACAAACAGCAGACAGAACAAAACAAAGAAAGTGCTGAAACCAAAGGTAGACGAGGTTTTGACCCCTCTGAACTTTTGGTTAAGTATAGAAAAACATTCCTCAACATTGATATGATGATTGTGGAAGAACTAAATTCTTTATTTATGGGGGTGTATTAAATAATGATTCATTTTAAAGATTGCTATGATGACCACATTCCTAATGTGCCAGCTTTTTGCAACAAACCTTGCCCGCCTAAACCTAACTGTCCTCCTCCACCGCCGCCTTTTCAGCCGCAGCCTTGTCCCCCGCCTATGCCTAAGCCTATGCCGTGTGTTCCCCCTGCACCCTCTGTTTGTCAGGGTATGGACTTGTATGAAGCAATGAACGGATTGACCGACCGCGTAAACACTTGCATTGCGACATATAATGATGTAATGGCAAACTCTTATCAGGCTCTTAGAAACCTTGAACACGCGGCAGAAGCTAACGGAGCTTACTATGGCGATTGTGAAGTCAGCACCGAGCAGGGCTATTATGCAGACGAAGGTAATACCTACTGTGTAACTCGCAAAAAAGTTGCAGACAGATTTGGCGAACCTATCAGAATGCAGCTTAAACTCGCTTATGATAACACCACCAATAGCAACCTTGAACAGCCTATTGATGACGCTTCTATGATTGAATGCGCTCAGGTTATCGCTTCTTGCGAAGTTGGTGAAACTGGTTGGGTAGGCAACTGCTTCTACAAAGGTGCTCCGCTTCCCTCTGTTGAAAGCGGTGAGGGCTACTGCGTGGCCTTTACGCGCAACGGCACTATGCGTGTATATGCTAACGCTATAAATCAGTCGCAGCTTCTGAATGACGGCGTTGAAAATTCTATGAGCTGTGTTGGCAGAATCATAGTTGACGGTGAAGTTAAAGACGAAGTTGCAGCAGCAGTTGCCCCTATTGTTGCTATGGGTCAGAACACCGTTACCAAAGAAGTGTTTTTCGTAAGTGCAGGTTCTGACGCGAATCAGGTAAAACAGGGTCTTACCAATAGAGGACTTTCTTCTAAAGCTTGCGCAGATATTCTCAAAGGTTACGGGTGCGATATTGCTGTAGTGCTTTCTACTGGCGATAGTGCAATGCTTCTTGATAAAGGAGAAAACGCATTCGTTCCGTCTACTCTGCCTAATCAGGTAAAAGCTAAAGCGTTTTGGTATATCACTCGCAAAGCTCATTACAAAAATGATTATGACAGACAGCTTGCAGAGCTTATTCAGAATTATGGGCAGTTGAGATATACTGCCCTGCTGAATCAGCTTTCTATCCTGAACCTTAAAAATTATACCGAAGCTGAAATTAACAGAATTGACGCGCAACTTACTCAATTCCTGCAACAGCTTGAAGCTTTCAACGTACGCCTTACCGAAGTAGAAAACAACTACAATGCGCTTGTTGAAAGAGTTGATACTATCGAAGCTGACCTTGCACAGGTTAAACAGACTATTAACACCTTGCAGCAGACCGTTCAAAATCTTATTGATATTGTTAATGGTATGCAGAATACCATTGCTCAGATTCAGCAAACCCTCACGCAAATGGAGAACGGTACTGTAAAGCTTCCCTACATTGAAAAAGTTGACGGCATTGGTACGGGTACTACTAAACTTGAAAACATTAGGGTATCGGGTGACGCTACTATATCTGACCTTGATGTTAAAACCGAATGTTGGCTTCCTACTCCTACTCAGCCGTTGCAGGGCGCAAACAAAAAGTATGTAGATGACGCGATTACTGCTTCTCTCGGTTCAGGCGAATATCTCCCTCTGCGCGGCGGCACTATGAGCGGCGATATTATTATGGGCAACAATGAAATTAGTGGTGCTAATAAAATACTGTTTAATAATGGTAGCGGTTTTGTAAATTCTGCGGCAGGTGTAATTACAGCAACTATGCAGACTCTGCGTGGACAGACCTATACTGCTCCTACCAACAACAATGACTATACTCAGAAAAAGTATGTTGATGATAAAATTGCTGCTGCTGTAATTCAAGCAACTCAGGGCGGACTTACTGAAACTGTTGCTGATACTATGTATCTCAGACTCGACGGAACTAATAGTCCTACACACAAATACATTTGGCGTAATACATTTATTTCATTACACGGTATGAGTCTTACTGAAGATGAAAGAGCGTATATAGATGAAAAACAGTTGGTTTTTAAAGACCCAGAAACAGAAGCTCGCGGGGTATTTAAAATATACGGTAATAAATCTTCACCATACTTTAGTATATATGGCTATGGTACTGACGATTTAGTTGCATTGCCAATGCAGGGCGCATACGGCGAAATAGGTAATGCAGCGGGATATTTTGTAACTGATACCTACCTCAACAGCGATAATTATAAGTCGGCTGCGCCTTTCGTAAAGAAAACTGGCGATACTATGAGCGGTGAATTGGATATGGGCGGTCACAACCTCATTAATAACCGCATAATTGGATTCGGAAAAAATAATGGAAAAAGCATTGTAAGTATTATGGGTGCGGGTAATGATGACGGCTATCTTTTTTACTTTGGTGGTGGAAAAGATATTCCCGTTTCTGGAAAGCCTGTTGAGCTCAGAAATATAGCAGGGCCTACTACTGATAAGAGCGCAGTAAACCTTGCATATCTTAAACAGTATTGTGAGGGCAAAACTCAGGAAGTAACTCTTACTGGTGTCGTTGATACTATTCTTGCTCATAACACCGAGTACACTATAAAAGACTTTACCGCTCTTACTCTTGTGTGCGACAACGCTAAAACTGCTGAAAACCACGGTTATATTAGATTCCCCAATGTTCCTGTTGTTCCTACTCTTACTGGATTTAGCGGAATTGACGGCGATGATATTACACAGGCAGCAGCTAACGAAGTGTGGGAGTTCTCTTGCTTCAAAGGCTATATGCTCTTTAAGAACTGGGGTGTTGCTGCGTGAACAAAATGATGATTGCAAGACGCAGAATCATTGAATCGCTATCTAAAATTAGCCGTTGGATTTATAAAGCGGGTGACGCCAACTTCTTTGAGGGCAGCAAAGAAGGTAAAAACTATGGACTTTCTTTCTCGCCAGTAGGCGCAAGAAGGTTAAAGCTTTCTCCTTATACCCTGCATTGGGTAACTATTTATGTACCCTCAGGTGAACAAATAAGAGAAGAAAAGCAAATTGGCGGCTATGTTAATATCGGTGATACCCTTGCAACAGGTTCGCTTCGCCCTTATGACTTTAGTCCTTATAAGCAGCTTGTTATAGAGGTTGAATCTGGCTCAGGTGTGATAGGATATGGTGCGCAACAGACTAATATCACAGAAAAACTTGATGATACTCACGTTGTTAATCCACCCATCAAGCTTGAACTCAATGGAGCAGGCAAATATATTATGGATATTAGCCGAGTTAATACCTCAAACTATATTTGCGTCGGTTCAAACCAGTTTATTTACGGTGCTCCTCAGCTTGTTATTTCTAATATTTATTTTAAATAATAAAATTACCCCGACTACCAAAGTCGGGGTTATTTCTTTTCTCTTATAGTCATTGGAGTATCAACAAGAACAATGCCGCCATTAACGTGCCGCGGTTTAAGTTTGCCTTTATAGCTTGCGTTTGGGTGAAAGTTTTCCCAAGTTACATAAGGGTAACAGCTTTTTGGCATTCCTGCACAAGTTATTTTTAGCTCGTTTCCTATTTCCTCTATGTAACATTTTTGGTGTAAGAATCTCGCTCTTGTAAATTCACTTTCTACTTTCCAAGCTCCAAGCTTAACATCGTCTATATCCAAACCCTCTGGAAAGTCTGTACCCTCTAAATGCAAACTGTCCGTATCAGCATATATGAACCTGTCATAAACCTTTTGTGCGGAAGTAATTGTGGTATACCTGCCCCACGCAGTTATGAAAACTGCAACAGGAATATATATCGGTGCGCGTTCTTCTTCCTCACCAAGCCGATATTTTATTTCACCGTTCTCGCCAAGATAGGGGTGCTTTGAGCGGCATTTTGGGTTAGTAGCAAACTTTCCATATAGAGAGTTAAGCATAAGTTTTGCAATAGCTCTTTTACCTTTGTTTCCCTCTTTTGTTGCTTCAATCTTAACGCCTATCCATTTATCTATATATTTGCGAAAAGCTGCCGTTCCCGCTTTAAATTTCCAACCGCATACATATTCAATATAATCGCAATTATAATGCGAAAGAAGCAATTCAAGGTCTGGCGAAGTCAGAGCTAACGAAACAATCTCGCCGTTGCTGCTCTCCAGATATTCAGTTGACACAAAAGAAAGATTACCTTTAATCTGAATCGTTGGAATATGCTTTGGTTTTAACTCAAAACTGACCCTTACAATCTGAATATAAAGAGGATATTCATTGTCTGTCTGATATTTACCGTCATAAAAAACACCTTCATCATAAGGCAGCGGCTTATAATACATCATAGCAGGATAAAGACTATTAACATCGAGAACAATTCCTTTTCCCACATCTTTATCAGCATAACGGGGTGAAAGATATGTGAATCCACCTTTATATGCTTGCCTGATTTCTGCGTCATACTGAGGTGGCGGAAACCAATACTTAAAGCGATTCCCCATTAAAGTTTTATATTCGTTCAGCGCATTACTCGCCGTTGTCATTTTGGTTAGCCCCATATCAAACAACGCTTTGAGTGCCATAGCTGCAATAGCAACATCATTCTTTATATACGCTTTTTCTTCCTCTGTTAATATATGACCTATCTCGCGCTTTGCTCTATAGTCAATCTCCAACTTAGATATCGGCAAACCAAAGGTTTTTGCCATTTGGTCTATAGAAAAAGGAAGCAGCTTTAAACTGTCAAGTATCTTAACTTTATAAAGTTCCGACTTGTTTCTGCTGAAACAAATTTCAATGGAATAAAACTGTCCCATATCGGAAATTAAAGTCTTGAAACTTTTAGCTGTAAAAGCTGCTTTCCCCCCATTTTCTATTATTTCTGTAAAGCCGTTATGAAGTAGCCATTGCAATATAAATTCACCGTCAAATTTCAAGTTATGAAAATACAATGTGAGATTTCGCTTCTTGCTGCACCAATCCATAAGTGTTTGAACTGAATTACCGAAAACAAATTCATCAGTATTATTTACATTGCATAATGCCCAAGCCCACACACGACAATCTTCTAAATCTGTAGTGGTTTCAAAGTCCGCGGTGTAAATCATACCATAAATTCATCTTCCGCTTCAAATGGATTTTCATATTTCCAATTTGAATGTGCTTTAACATAAGCTTCAAACTGCTCAAGCAAATATCGCTGCTGCATAACTTTTTCATCTTGACTATAAACAAATTTTATTTCAAAAGTTGCAGGGTCTGAATAGTAAGCAGCAACCAAAATATCTTCGGGCAGCTCAGAAACATAAGTATATAGACCGCCTTTTCCCATTTCATTTTCAACCGCTTTAAGATAGTTCTCTTTATATTGTGCGGCTGTCATATGAATATCGCTTTCTGTTTGCTTTTCAAGGGCATACACAGCTCGTTTAGCTTGTTCCGCGCTCATATATTCAAACTGAGGTCTTAACCCCATTCTATCAATATCTTTAAGGTACGGTGATTTATAGTATTTAGCTTTCTGTCTGTTAGTTTGCTTTACAAATTTATCAGCACTTTCAGCTCCCCATTTCGTCATATTAGGATACTTTTCACTACGTTCTTCCGAACCCGCTTGCAAATAATCCTGCATAACTTTACGAGCTCTTGTTTTTTCTCGCGGAGTTAAAGCTTTGAATCGCTCTAAATAATGTTCGGTTCTTTTGAGCGGTTGAATATCGGCAATTTCAGGACGAGATTTTGAAACTATTTCAATTTTAGCATTAAACATTTTAATTAAATCCGAAGTGCTCCAACGCTTTTTTGTACTATTTTCAATACCTTTGCTCATAATTTATGCACCCCTTTCCTCTTTCGCTAATCTTTGCCCTTTTCTCGTTAATTTTATACATTCTGTTACATCGCCATCGAAAAAAGCTTTTAACCTCTGTTCTTCTATTTCATCATCTTCGCATACTGGTTCAAGTGTAACAACATAACGACTTTTACCACCAGACAAAAATTTTGAAATACGTCTGCTTATATTAGACAAACCGCATTTGCATTTAAGAGATAAATCAGTCATAGATTCTCCAAGACACAAAGGAGTTTGAAATTTATCGTTTGTAACTTTCATATAAATAAACTTAATTCCTGCGCTCCTCATTTTCTTGAGTATATCTGGGTGTTCTTCTTTGCATTCTTTCAAACTATCAAGAGCCATAATTTGCTCAGAATCAAGCGAGTACATAGTTTTAAGTCTTTCAGTATATTCGCCAACTAACGAATACCCATTCTCAAACCTATAACTCATACACTTCGGCAAGTTGTTATATCTCTCAAACACTAAGTTCGTCAGCCCCATTTTTAAACGCTGAGAGGTAAGCATTTTGCCCACCTCTCTGCGTTTTTCCAAATCTGTCACGATAGACTCTGTTCATCAAGCTTTTTACGGCTTGATATTTCCTTTATAATCTCATCGATTGCCTGAGAATGCGGTTCTGCAAGTTTGGTTGCAAGACTGGCATTTCCATAAGCACCAACGGCAGCAAGAACAGAAGCATACATAACAAGGGCATTATTTGCAACTTGTTCAGCTTGAAGCAGCTCTTTAAGTTGCGGTGTATCAATTTCGTCAAGATTTGATTTCTTGACCTCATTTTCTTCCATAACGCTTTACCTCTTTCTTTTCTTCCTTTTCAGGGGGTATGTTGGTGGGGCAAAATTCAAAGCCCTCAACAACAACTTCGGTTACAAAGCGGCGATTTCCGTCTTTATCTTCATAATCGTGAGTTCTCAATCTTCCCCAAAGCTGGACAGGCATTCCCTTTTTAATGTACTGTTCAAAAGTTTCTGCAAGTTTGCCCCAAGCAGTACAATTAACAAAGACAGTTTCATCGCTCTTTCTATCGCCAACAGCAAGAGTAAAATTGGCAACAAGAATGTTGTCTTTGTTTTTGTCTTTAGATTTAATCTCTTTTACCTCAATATCCTTAGTGGTTCTTCCTACAAGTATGACTTTATTCATTGTTATTCTCCTTAATATAATTTTTTATAATTTTGTAAATACTATGTGCAGCTACTTTGGCTGTGAAATAAACATCTTCATTCTCATACAAATAAAGAATGTAGCAAAGTTCGTTATAGATTTTCGATTCTAAAACAGGTTTAGTGAGAAAGTTAAACATAATACGGCTCACCCCAGGCACCCTCGGCGATTTGCTTTCTAAGTGAGAACGGCTGCGCTGCATAAGCAACTACAATATTTACGCTTCCTTTTCGGTCAAGGAAGGCAAGCACACGAGAAAGCGGAGAAATTTTGGCAAAAATTTCATTTATAGCGTCTGGCGAAAACTTGAATACCTCGCTCCGAGAACCGTCAACGAACTCTATGGAAATAGATACCTTTTTGCAATAGTCTTTGTCAATGCACAAAACGGCTTGTGAAAGTGTCATTAAATTATCCCCTTTGCCATTAAGATAGCAGCAATTCTGAAAATCCAATATACTGCCGATATAGTTCCCATTAAAACTAAAGCTTCAAAAATGAATGTCGAATCTTTAAAATATTTCATTGAATCTCACCAAACCTTTTGCAAAGCTCTAAGACTGGCGAATCATATTTGGAGCGTTTGCGGGAAACGGGAATTGACTTTGCAGCAGCTATAAACAAAAGTGAAAGTTCGCTGCCCATAGGCGCAGTTTCAGCAAGTGCGGCAAAGGCAAGGCGAATACCCCGCCGAATATCCGCAGAATAACGTTCATCGTAATATGACGCAAGGCATTTATAGGCAGCGTCTTGAATATTCTCTTTAGTGATATACATTTGATACATAATTACAAAATCCTTTCGGTGAAATAAGTAGGCGGATAACGCGCCGCCCGCGCGTCATTGCTTATTCTTCAACGGGGTGTGCAACTTTGAGAAAATCTTCAACGCTGCAAGCGTAAAGGGTGTCGGTGACGCGAATTTCGTCAATGCGGAACAGGTCAGATTTGAGACGCTTTTTCACAACCTTTTTGGCGGCTGCTTCGTCAACGGCATAATCAACGACAATTTCGTCATTGTCAATTTCGTGGATTTCGCCGTTATCAAAGGCAAAACGGGTGTAGCAGATAACGCTTTCCGCAAATGTGCGGGTGATGTTTTTGGATTTCATTAGAAAATCCCCTTTCAACAAGTAATATTTAGGAATAGCTTCCTATGACAGGCAAAACGCCTGTTTCGGCTGAATGCTGTTCAGCTCTCGTCAGATAGGATTTATGCAAACCGACAACCGAAAAAGTAATAAATTTGTCGCTTTGAAATTTCAACCGTTGAAAAATTGTGCTCTACAATTTTATCAAAGTTCCACTTATTATGTTCGCATCGCTTTTTCAACTCTTTTTCGGTGAATAGTTCCCCTTTACAAAAGCGGGGGCTTTTGTTCTATCAGCGAAAATCATATCTTTATCGTTTATTGCTTTATAGTATTTCATATTATTTACCCCGTTCTATAAATTTAAGCGTTTTTAATTTCGCCCGTATGAATATTTATCATATGATTAGAATAATACAAGCACTTTATATCATAATAGTTGAGTACGGGCACATATTCTTTGAGAAAATATCCTATTTGTTTTCTTGTAGTCGCGGAATATAAGCCGCTGACATAAAGCCAACCGTCTTTATCAATGTAAATAACATCAGTATTATAGCTTGTGAAAACGACTGAACCGTCAAGTAATACGCGGGCTGAACATTGCGCGTAAGGGTGATTTTTTAATTTCATAATTTTACATCTCCACTCTATGAATTTTATTCGTTACTCTGCATTTACACGGGCTTGTAACCGCCTATAGGCTGCATTAACGAATTGTAAATAATTACAATTCGACTATATTATCAAAATCGAATATAAGCTGCGCTTTATATTCACCATTGGCGTATGTTTCCAACAAAACGCTTTCCTGTTTATATTCGTATTTTATCCAAAGTACAAGACCAATCATATATTCAGCGGGAATATCTGCGATATATTCAAGGCGAAAACTCTGTTCTGATTTTCCTTTATGCATACTTTGAACAGGGTACGCGGTGCAATTATCTAAATCGCAATTTTCCTTTTTTGCGGCTGCTGCAAGTATCTCCGTAACGTATTCTATAACCGTCTGATTATAGAATTTTTCGGGCGACTCTACTCCGTGCTCCGTGCGGTTAGAAAATGTGATAACATACTTAGTACTCATAATTTTATCTCCATTCTATGAATTATTGAAAGCAAGAATATTTTCGTTTATCTCTCTCTCACCTTCTGTATACATTATACCACAGCGCCGCGCTGAAATCTTGTCTTTTTTGTAAACAAATTATGAACAAACTGTTAACAATTCATTGGAAAATAATGGGGGAAATTGGTAAATGTTGGAAAACACGGGGACCCCTAT